>Ga0233437_1002668_pt1 | contig 25977 bp, 28 predicted proteins | sample SI_122_August201_FD_182714 | JGI IMG/M metagenome (GOLD analysis project Ga0233437, IMG submission 182714) | Seawater microbial communities from Saanich Inlet, British Columbia, Canada - SI_122_August2016_200_MG | ecosystem: Environmental > Aquatic > Marine > Inlet | place: Canada: British... | reverse complement strand
TCACTGCCCATCGTCACAGATGGTCTCCTGCGAACCTCAGTCAACGAATTGGGTCGGTTTCTCAGCCTTTATTCCAATGATGGCGTCTACAGCGGCAAGCGAATCGTAGAAGCCGATACGTTGCAGATGATGCTGTCCAACACGCACTTCGGCCGAGCCTTGTGCTGGCAGGGCGGACCGAGCAAAGACAAAGACGTAGTGCGATGGCATCATGGCGGCGGTGATCCAGGCGTGAGTACGCTGATCACCTTCGAGCCAGCCCATAAACTGGGGATTCTGCTGTTCAGCAACTTTGCAGGCCCGGCGCCGTTCCTATCAGAGGTTTACCGAAAGATCCGATCAACATTCATCTAGGCAGCCCCTATTCGACGTACAGCTCGCCCGAGGATCCATTTGTGACGTAATCATCAACAGGGATACCGTAGAATGCTGTATGGCTGATCAAGACAATTCGAAACCTGGCGTTTGCCTGGCGTGTGGACAAAGCGGCCTACCTATCGCTGCCCATGTCTGTCCGTCCTGCGGAGGGAGCGTGAGCCATGCCGTTGGCTTCCGTAACTCGGATGCCAATTTGCTCGACGAAGCTGCACGCCTGATTGACGAACGACATCACCTCGGCTTGGAGGGCTTGATTGGCGACCTTGAATGCATCGTCATCAACACAGAGCCCGGACATCACCGTCACGCTGTGGAGGAGCTGCTTGCTTCTACGTCATTGGTCGTCGCAGATGCCTTTGAGGATACAGACAGTCAAACCGTTGTGTTACAGACAGAGGGGTCGGCAGATGTGCTTGTCACATCACGAAAGATTCTGTCACCCTTCGCTCAATTGGGCAGCTATCCCAAATCGCAGCATCTGCCTGCAACTCGACTGGAGGCCTTCGTCTTCGCCTGTAGCGATGTCGCAGGAGTCACAGAGATTCAGCGTAGCCGCGATATCCACTTCTTGTCCGATTCCCCTGTTCGGGGAACACATGCGCAGTGGATTCAGACGGTCCCGTCTGCCCACACCGGCCTTTCCATAGGTTGGATTGAGCAACCCAAGGATGATTGCTCTTATCGGCTGCCCCATTCCCATGATCTCAACTGGCATTTTGACAAGCCGAGTCTTCCTTTCCTATCGAATGTCGGACGGCTTGATCATGCAGCCACACGAGTTCGCGCTGAGAAACGTGATGCCGCGATTCTCGAATTCATGATGCTGACCAATTACACATTCGACTTTGCCATCTACGTAAAATCGCTCAACTCTATTACCAATGTTGCACGCCTCTCGGCTGACCAATTTGCCATGGTGTTCACTTCGGGAATTTCCGCGTTTGTTGATGAAGCGACGTCAGGCCCCACAGAGCTGTTCACCCATAATTACGGACCTCGTACGCATCATTTGGCTTGGGATACCCAATCCATCGATGATGTTTTCGCTGGATTGGTTGAGCAGGATCAAGACTTCCTACTTGGCTTGGTTGGATCGCCTGAAGAGGGGCTCAAGCAAACGTTCACTGCCATGTCTCCACACACACTGCTGGTTAATGAGTACATCCATCGCTTTGGCGACTTTGATGGATTCTTCACGAAGAGCAATGTCACGTTGTTGACTGAGGCAACGGGCAACCAATAACGCAAGCGTTATTGGTTGCTTGGAGTCAGGCGCAGCCGAAACGTCCTGGTTGGATGCGCAGTAGACGCAGGAGATGGATACAGGATGGCCGAAACATCCTGGTTGGATACGCAGTAGATGCGGGAAGGGGACATGATGAGTCCACGACAACCGATCCGTTTGGGCGAAGTGATAGTGGCTACGCTGCTGATCATCACCTTCTCCCTAGGTCTGCACGCTCGATCACTTCATGTTGCCGTTACAGGGAATGATTCCAATCCCGGCACGGAAACGGCTCCGTGGCAGACCATTCAACATGCTCTGCAACAAGCCTTCCCCGGAGACACGATCCTTGTCGCCGGCGGCATCTATCGCGAACACATTCAGTCTGTGCGAAGCGGAACTGAGCAAGCGCCCATTGTCCTGGCTGCGCGCACTCATGAAGCCGTCATACTTGACGGTACTGGGATCGATTGGAGTACGGGCATCTCACTTGATCATGACTACCTTGAGCTCGACGGACTTGAGGTTCGTTATTGGTCGAGCACAGGTATTTGGATCTCTGGCGCAGCATTTGTCACGATTCGCGATTGCCACGTCCATCACTGTGTTTTCGGCATCGGTGCCGGGAATGGCACGCATGATTTCCTGTTAGAGCGCGTGGAGATCAGCGACTTTGATCTGTATGGCTTTGATGCATCACCCAGTGGTGGTGCCGACTGCTTCAACGGCACCTTTATTGATTGTGTAGCTCACTCAGCGCGCGACAACGACCAGAATGTAGACGGATTTGCCCTAGGACACGGCAGCCAGCAAGGGTTCACTTTCAAGCGATGTGAGGCTTATGGTGTGTTCGATGGCTTCGATATCAGCGCACAAGGCACGATTCTTGAAGCCTGTTCATCGCATGAGAACGGGAACGCCGGATTCAAGATCTGGGCTGATGGTGTTTCCCTTGTCAATTGCCTCGCCTTTGACAATGGCATCTGCAATCTAGAATTGGATTGGGATGGCGAGCCAGGCACGACCACGCTCCGCAATTGCACGCTTGTCGATGCCCCTGTCTACTCAATCTGGGTCGAGAACGCCATGGATCGTTTGGACATGGTCAACTGCATTGTTGCTGGTGGAGACAACATTGGCCTGGCATTTGAACAAGCCGTGGCTCCCAACTACATCGGAGACTACAACCTATTCCACAATGACAACGGCTCCCGAGCCATTGTTGTCGGATACTCCGATGAGTTTACCCTCTCTGATGTGTCGTCCGGGGCATGGAGTCGCTACAGCGGCCAGGATTCTCACTCACGCGTTGTCCACGATCTGACGACCGTGTTCCGCGACGTCGATCTCTCCAATTTCCGGCTGCGCCTGGGAAGCCCAGCCATTGATTCCGGTCTAGCGGATGAGGCCCCTCCTGAAGACATCGACGGAATCCCGAGACCTAGTGGACACGCTCCCGATATGGGCGCTTGGGAATTCGCCAACTCAGCAAGCTGAGTTGCTTGTGAGTTTGGCAACTCGGTTTTGCCGAGTTGCTTGCGGCCGAAACGTCCTGGCTGGTTCAGCAAGCCGAGTTCCTTGGAGTCAGGCGCTGCCAAAACATCCTGACTCTCTTTGTGTCGCTTAATCCGTCGACGTAATCAGTAGTGAGTAGTCGAAGGTTTCATCGCCGAAATAGCCTTCAATCACAATGTAGTACGTACCCGCAGGCAATTCTTGCTCGACGCGACTCCACGATCCGATCGCGTCGTCGTTGTAGCCAATCTGCCATAGATCTTCATCATAAATGGCCAGTGTCGTGTCGTTGGAGTCTGTGGATCCATTTCTCGGTCCCGTCTCAAACGTCACGGTCGTTGCCTCGGCGAGCTCGAATTTGAAGGAATCCACATCGCCGGCTACACCAATAGCCGCTTCAATCAGCAGCGCGTCTCCTAGAACCCATTCGACGAGTTCAGACGTTTCATCTGTATCATTGGGCTCGTTTTCGGACACGGTCCTCACAGAAGTTGCCACAGCCGTCAAACGATAGGGAAGCGGTGGGGTCTCATAATCATCCATCTCGATGGTAACAATGTAATCGCCGGCTTCGAGTGACAGAGAGACACGACTCCAGCCACCCTCTCCGACATCATCGCTTTCAGCGAGCAAATCACCCTCTGGGGTATAGAGTGAAAGCAATGTATCGTAGTCGCCAGCTCCGTTCTGTGCTTCTGTCGCGATCTGAACCAAGGCCGGGTCCTGGACAGTCAACGCAAAGAAGTCAATCGCATCACTGACATCTAGGATTCCTTCAACCATCCACTCTGTACTTGCTTCGTTGATGGGGGCAAGCCGCGTTGCCTGTGTTGAAGTGTTATTCGGCTCTTCATCAACCACCAAGGCAACGGGAAGTATCGACAGGCTATAGGTGTCAATGCCCTCTAGCGGGAATGCGGTCTCCTCAATGCGCAAAGCAAAACGGTCTCCCGGTTCAGGACGTACAAGAAGTTGGCTCCAGTAGCTGTCTCCAGAATCATCGTCTGATACCGTGGGAAGATATCGGTCTTCCTCCTCGTTGAACTGATAGAGAACGACAACAGAATCCCCAGCAGGCCCACCCGTTCGAATCAGAAGCGCATTGGCATTCCCTGGAAGACCGCTCTCCGACACTGAGAACCGATAGAAATCAGCGTCTCCCGCTGGCAGCATTGACGCAAACAGCTGAACGGATCCAGACAACTCCCCGAGATCCGTTGATTCAGCCAATCCATCGTTGGTTTCAGTCTCTATTCCATTGAGAACGATGAGTGAATAATCCAAAACCGAGCTCTCACCGCTGTCAATTCTAAGAAGGTAGGTTCCTGCGTCGAGCACAGCCTCCAAATAACCGGAGCTGGCGGTATCCAGATACGTTTCGTCTGAATCAAAGAGCAGGACGCGCACGCTATTGTCACTCTCAGCGAGGATGAAGATCGTCGACGCATCGCTGACGATGTCGAATGTATACCAATCCAGCTCCCCAGGATGGGTCAAGTCTCCGCTCACTGCAAACGTAGTGAACGGCTCAGAGAATGTCCCAAGAAACTGTGGCTCAGACTGACCAGCGAGCGTAACCGCTAGCCCCACGATCAAGACAACGAACAGGGGCAGACTAGCACGATTGGTTTTCATTAAACCCTCCCCAACGCGACGATGCGGTTTCCAGCCCGCTATTGCCTGAACCCTAGTGTTGCTCCCAAGGCAGGAAGTATAGGGAGCAGGGCCATCCCAAGGAATTCCGTCCATCCCTCTGGAATACCAATCACATACAATAACGGCTCTACAAAGGCACTGGCAAGACCTCCTGCCAATCCGCCCAGAATGCTACCGCCGATACTCCCATCAATGTCCCAGATTTTGCCGGCAGCCAATACACCGGCAGCAGCTCCAAGGCCATCGAAAAGGGTTAGGCTCCCGATGACGAGAGCCGTGCTTCCCACCCTCGATTCAATCCTTGGGCCAAGTTCGGCAATCGTCGTGATGGCAACGACAGCGCCTGCGAGGCTTCCCAGCGTTGCCAATCCGAATTGCCCAAGTTGCTGTCCCGTCGATGGAGCAGCTGTTGCCGAGCTGCAGAGCATCAAGAGAGCCAGCATCAAGATAACGAGTGACTTCATAGCGCTCACCTTTCCTTGTGATCGATTGACGCGTTCCTTCCTTGCTGTCTAGACTTCAACCCTTGTGCCAACTGAGATACTCACAAAGCGTTCACCCCATGCTTCGCGGATGGCGGCAATAGCGCCATCTCCTGTGCAATGACACGCGCCGATTCCCTGGACTCCCAAATTAGTCAATTGCGCGATGACCCGCTCGGTATCGTCCTGTTTGTGGTCAAACATATGGAAACCACCGAGAACGAGTGCCATCGGTGCACCTGCCAGTTCTGTAGCCCGCTTGACGAACTTGCTGATACCCATGTGCGCACATCCAGTCAGCAGCACAGGACCATCAATTCCATCAATGAGCAACGCTTGCTCTGGCGTTTCTCGCCCCATTTGCCCTAGAGAGCGAACGCCTGGAATGATATCTGTAGGTCCCTTCACGCGATGCAGATCGATACCCTTTCGCCGAACATCATCGAACCGTCTGGCAAATGATTGGGGCACGTAAAGATGCAAGCCCTGGTGCAATACCGACGTTATCGCGCCGATGTGATCGCAATGGTCGTGGGACAAAGCAAGAGCGGCAACGGATTCGAGATTGACGCCTACTTGTCGAGCGTTGTGCTCCAACACAATCTTGTCAGCACCTGTATCCAGCATTGCGGTTGCACCGTCAGTGCGAATGAACGCAGAAAATCCCCAACCTGGGCGGAATTCGCCCGATGCGTGATTGTCGTAGAGGATTGTAATCTCAGTCATCAAATCCTTCCCTTCGATCCTAGTTCAGTTCCTCGAATAGTGTCAATCCAATAGTCAGTTCCATTCCGATTTCGGCTCGTATTCCTGTTCCGCCTGCACCAATCAACCCGTAGGCGGTGAATGCGTTGGCTCGTAGCTCCAACCGTACGTCAAAACCAAATTCAAGCGTTGGCAGCACCAATACATGAGCCCTCACACCTGCGCGCATCTCTGCCGAACTGTCTAGGAACAATGGCAGGATGGATCGAGCATCCAATTGAAGCATCCAATTCGTCACGAATGCTCCGTTTGGGAACGTCCAGACTGCGTCCGTTTTCGAGGCAACGGTCAAGTCAAGAGGGCTATCCCATAGTGTCGGGATGGCCCAATTCGACTGAACATCCAACGATCCTGACAACGCGTGAGACCAGTCAGCTGCGGGCACCCATCGGGGGCCGTATCCAATCGTTCCCTCGAGTGTGATCCATGGCGCTTCAAACAGCACCCATCGCGGAGGATGTACCTCCAGCCAACCGCCTGTCGATGTTAGCGACCACGGCGACAATGAGAGTTCAATGTCAACGGATACCGTCCACCACTCGAAATCCAGTCCCGTTTCCAGGGACTGTGTCGCAGCAAACGTAGGCAGCACTACAAAATCAGTTTGACTGGCAGTGAAAAACGGATCCACATTGAATGAAACACCCAGCCCGGCAATGACGAGAGACCCTGGTATCGATGCGGTTGTGCCGATCGTGATCACAAAATCATCTTCTACGCCAGCAAGCACACGTCGAGGCTCGTGACCCAATGGCCACCCCCGATTGTCAACGGGTCCAAGACCGTCCTGCATTGCCATCGCAACTGTAGATGACATCAACAACAACCCGACAAAAAGAACAACACTGTGCATCCTATTCATGACATCCCCCTCGACGCTTCTGTCTCACTCTGCAAAGACTGAGGCAAATGCGTGTCTAGTTCTAGCCCCTTCTTGCTATCAATATCAAATCCGTTTAGCCTGACTGATCAGAAGGAGTGTGGGATGAAGAAACTGAGAATTGCGGGATTGCTGGGAATACTGCTTGTCGTAGGCGTTGCCGGGTTGGTTGTTCAAGCCCAAGATGATTTCAGCCTGAATGCAGCATTCGGCGTCCGCGCCATCAGGGTTTTAACAGAAAGCTACATCAACGGACTCATTGATTCGATGCATGTCATGACAGCAACAGCAGATTTGCGAACCGGTGATTGGGATCAGATGAAGGGCTTGTTGGCACAGTTTGAAGCGTCCGAACTGTCCTACAACGCGTGGTTCCTCAAGCCGGATGGCAGTTACTACAAAGTAGAAACTGGATTGGCTTCTGCCAATTTGTCTGACCGCGACTACTTCACGCGTGTCATGGCAGGAGAAACAACGCTAGGAGACTTGCTGGTCAGCCGCTCGACAGGGCGCAAGTCGATGATCCTGACAGCTCCCATAACCAATGGTCCCTCTGTCATCGGCGCGTTGGGTGTGACGCTATATCTGGATGATTTCTGCGCGTTGATCCACGATAAGCTTCGTTTAGCCGACGGAATCGGGTTCTACGCTTATGATGAATCGTCCGTGATCAGCATGCATGCCAATCCGGCCCTGCTGCTCGAGCCTCTCGCATCTTCAGGAGTCAGTCTGGCATCTGGCGGAATCGACGTCTCCGATTTCCTTGGCTGGACATTCTTACTGGGAACTGTGGAATAGCAGGTCTCATCATCCGTGAATGAGGCCGACCGAGCGCACGTTCGGTCGGCCTTACGCACAACTCACGCTCATCGTTGATTCACAGGCACTTCACGAGAGCCACGTATGCTATCGATCCCATGAAAATCAAAACCATTGCGCCAATCATGCTGGCTGCATACGCCATATTATTAGTTGGGTGCACATCATCTCTACACCCAGTTGCCGTCATCTTTGCAGACCAGCTCCGGGGGTACCCACCTCTTGAAATCGCGTTTGATGGGTCAGCTTCACAAGGTGTCGAAGCACTGATTGTTTCCTATCACTGGGATTTCGATGACGGCGGCACTGCTGAGACTGCGACAGCCACGCACTCCTTTGAGGAAAAGGGAACGTTTGTCGTAGCCCTGACTGTCATAGATGCCGACGGCGCCATCGGCTCAGCAACCGAGATCGTTCAAGTACTCAATCGAGTCCCCCACGCCGACTTCCGAATCACTCCATTCGGAGCACCCCGTGACTATCCCGTGCAATTCGATGCTTCGGAATCAGACGATCCTGACGGCGTGATTGTTAGCTATCACTGGGATTTCGGTGACGGAGCCAGTGCAGAGGGAATGAATGTGGAACACATCTTTCCCCAACAGCAAACAGAGTATCTAGTCACACTGACTGTGACCGACGATAGCGGCGCTGCCAATAGTTCAATACGCAAGGTCGTCGTGCTGGGTTGCGACACATGTGGATGATTTGCATCCACATGTGTCTTGTGATTGGCAACTCACCTGCGGTGAGTTGCTTGGAGTTTCGGCATAGCCGAAACGTCCTAGGTGTATGCACATAGACAACTGGGACTCTGAGGAGTCTTGATGGAAGCAAGCCTCCAGAAGATTCGGCTGTTCAACCAACTCGGGCTCGACGACACGAGAGTTCTGACAGAGTCGGAACTCCAAGCAACCCAGTATAACTGGGTTGCCAGTTCCTTTGGGGTTCGGGACAGCCAAACGTCATAGCTGTTCGCACGTAGACGTCTTAGGCCCTAGAGTCTTGATGAAATCAAGACTCCAACGAACTCAGGTACTGAGTTCGCCAATCACACGGGTATCCCCCAGCACTGTACTTGGGGCGAAAAGTGAGTTACAGAGCGCAACTCATTCTTGCTCCGAGCGCTCTATCTTGAGAGAATTAGATCATGAACGCGATCGATCACGTGCGGTATCTGGTGGAAACCATTGGTCCACGAGGGTCAACAACAGAGTCAGAGAAGGAAGCTGCTGCCTATGTTCACAAACGCCTTAAGGGCTTCGACTTGCAGCCTACAATGGAGTCGTTCAGCAGTGCACGATCAGCTTGGTTGCCTGCGGCCCTATTCTGGAGCCTTGTCCTTGCTTCAGGCTTCCTTTTCCTTGGAGGAGGACGACTTCGTGCCATCCTTGCACTGGCTCTGGCTGCGACTGGCCTGGCTTCGATACTGCTCGAGCTATCCTTCCGCCCAAACTTTCTTCGCTGGATCCTGCCAAAAGGAGAAAGCCAGAATGTCTCAGCACAAATCGACGCCAAGTCGGAGGTAAGAGAGCAGGTCGCCTTGGTCGCGCATCTGGACTCCCATCGAACACCGCTCGTCTTCTCATCGCGAATTTGGGTGCGCTGGTTCGAAAGACTCGTTCCAATCGGCATGGCATGTACTGTCTTGCTCATACTGATCTTTGCCCTCGGCGTTGTTATTCCATTGCCCTGGCTTCAGATCCTAGCCATTGGCCCCATGGCCGTTGCCCTAATTATGCTTGTCCTGATGCTGCAAGCCGACTTCACTGCCTATTCGCCAGGAGCCAATGACAATGCGTCTGGCATCGGCGTCGTGCTTAGTCTGGCCGAGCAGCTAGCCAAGACCCCTCTCGAACACACGAAGGTATGGATTGTTCTAACGGGTTGCGAGGAAGTGGGCTGCTACGGATCAGACGAGTTCATTCGCAAGCACAAGAACGCCTTGGGGAATGCAGCATGGATCACAATCGACACTGTCGGCAGCTATCGAGGGGTGCCTGTCTTTCTCTCTGAAGAAACATTCCTAACCACAGGCAAGAGCGACGAACGACTTCTGAGAACAATGCGCGAGATCAACCTCCGACATCCCGAAGTAGGCGCACATGAGATCAGCATGAAGGGCGCTTATACAGACGGAGCTATTGGATCCAAGCATGGCCTGCGAGTGCTTACTTTGGAGAGCCACCAAGAGGATGGCACGCTTTCCAATTGGCATCGCCCAACAGATACAATCGACGCCGTATCCCCTGAATGTATTCAGGCAACTGAATCGCTGGTTTACGAGTTGTTGCAGGAATTGGATGCCAACGTGGCCTCAATCCCAATGGGATAGCGGCCACGCACCCCAACAGCATCCTGGCAACTAGCCCATTCGTTGGTTGATCTCAATCAAGTTTCCATCTGGATCATTGAAATGCGCAGTCCGCAAATTCCAATCAGAATGAGTGCGGGGCGCAAGTGTGAATTTCACACCCTTGGCCTTCAGCTCACTGAATGCAGCGTCCACATCCTCTACGGCAAATGCCACCGCCATGTGGCGCCGCCCTTCTTGCTTCGGTTCAACCATTCCCAGTGCCTCAGACATCGCAGATCGCTGCAACAACCCTAGTCGAATGCCGGGGGCTTCGAACTCAGCATAGCCAGATTCAAGATCACCACGTAGCAACGGCAATCCCATTGTATGTTCGTAGAAACGAACCGAGTCTCGATAGTTCTCGACCAGCAGCCGTATATGGTTTAGCTTGTATTCCATGCCTTCCACCTCCGATTTACAGAGTGATCGTCACAAGAAGCGATTTCGTGTCAGCATTGTGAGGTTTCAGTGTTACCTTGAGCGGTGACATTCACAGAAGACGAATCTTGGCAAGGTTCGCTCAGATCACTAGCATGGGCCTAGGTGAAAAGGGGGACATGATGACGAGTCATAGCATGAAGAGAGCTGTTCTGTTACTCGCGGTCGTCGCGATTCTTGCAATACCCGCGCTCACTGCCTCTGGAGTGGATTCTGGATTTGGGGTCGGTGTGCCCATCAGCACATCATTCAGTTTCACGTCATTCAGCTATGGATTGGAGGCCTATTACCGATTGGCTGGTGCTATTCTCGCTTGGGAAACAGCCTTGAGAACGAACATGAGCTTCACCAGTCTCTATATCCGCAACACCCTAGCCACTGCTGCTGCACTGCATCTGTGTTTGGGTCACGTCACCAACCTGCTGCCTTACTTCGGATCGACGTACTTCACAGCGGGTCTCGGATTGACGTTTGGGAGAGCAATCATCGTTCGGATGGCATTCAACATCGCAATGTCGATTGGCGGCGGTAGCGCGTATTTCTTCCCAGAAATACTCTTCCAGTTTGGATTCGGTTCGTAGCTGGCAACTCGGCTTTGCCGAGTTGCCTGTGAGTTTGGGAACTCGATTGCATCGAGTTCCTTGGAGTTTCGCTTCGCGAAACATCCTCGGCGTAGCCGAAACGTCCTGGTTGGCGACGTATGGACGCTTGTGGCCGGGAGGGAAGCTGGTGGAGTCGAACTCTGAGTCGAAGTACTGCGGCTTTGGGGGGGGCCTGGAGTGCTCAGAGACGTCATCAAGCTGACGTCTCCAACTCGCGAAGCGGGTTTGCAGTTTGTACCCTTTCAAGCAGGAGCTGAGCACTGTGTTGAATGTGTTGGTTTATTTACGAGAGTCAAATGCGCGCTACCGCCAACGTTTGGTGGATTCGGACGCAATTCACTATACGTTCTGCGAGTCTGAGGAAGCCGTATGTCAGTCTATCGAGCTCGCAGACGTCATCCTGGGATCGATCAGCTTCCCTGCACACTTGCTACCCTCCGCAAAGCGCCTCCAATGGATTCAGGTTACGGGTGCAGGCGTTGACGCATTCTTGGCCAAGCAGGCACTTCCCGATGACGTGATGCTTACGAGAGCGGATGTTTCATTTGGAGACCAAATCGCGGAGTACGTGCTGGGACATCTCCTCGCCATCACGCAGCAATTGCGTGATGTATATCACCTTCAAGAGTCTCAAACCTGGGAGCCGCTTATTGTCGAGTTTCTCAGGGGAAGAACGATGGGTATCGCGGGAACTGGGTCCATCGGCAGGGCTGTCGCTGACCGAGCTCGCAACATGGGCATGCAGATTCGCGGATTGGCGATGACGAAACGTGAGATTCAAGGTTTCGACTCAGTCCATGGCATGGATGATTTGCCGACATTCCTTGCTTCATTGGATGTGTTGGTTATCTGCCTCCCACTAACTGCAAGCACGCGCGGATTGATTGGATCAGAACAGCTAGCCCTGCTTAAGGAATCGGCAATCCTGGTGAATGTCGCCCGGGGAGCCATCGTGGATGAGAAAGCGTTAATTAACGCACTGCAACAACGCCATTTGCGTGCAGCCGTGTTGGATTCGTTTAAGCAAGAGCCCCTTCCTGCGGACCATCCGCTGTGGTCTCTAGAGAATGTAACCATCACGTCTCATCACTCTGGGCTCAATATTCCTGATGACATCATCGATTTCTTCTTGGCGAATCTGAACTGCTTCCAGTCCAGCCTCCCGCTGAAGGGTCTCGTTGATGTTTCGAGGGGCTACTAACTGATGGTCCCAATGAGCAGCAGGAGCCGGCAAGCGCTAAAGCCCTTCTCCCTCGATCCAATCCATGGGTCTCGATCACTGGCAGCACTTCTCGTTCTCGTGGCTCTGCTGTTATCGGGGTGCGGATCAGGAGGCAGCCCTGAGTCCCTGCCAGCGGCCACGGCCACAGAACGACCGGCAGCAGCGATTGATGGATTGGTCCTATCAGATGAATACGAGAGGTCAAAAACCATCTCGACGGTTGAGGTATCCTGGACAATTGAGGGAGAGAATCTGCGCATGGCGATTTCTGCTCCCTGTACTGGATACGTCTCTGTTGGATTCGATCCTGAGAATCGAAAAGAGGGCGGCAACTACATCATTGGCTATGTTGCAGATGGAGAAGCCGTCGTTCGCGATCACGTCGGAACACGTGGCAATCTACATGACGCTGACACGGTGCTCGGGGGAACGGACAACATTCTGGCGTTCGCTGGAACGGAGATCGATGGCCAGACGACATTGGAGTTCATGATCCCTTTGGATTCAGGGGATGACTTCGATAAGCCTCTTGTGCCTGGGAACAAGCATGTCATCCTCGTCGCCTATCAAGACACGCGCGACGACCTCATCTCCATACACTCACGACATGGCGTCGCACAAGTCGACCTGTAGATCGTGATGGATTCTTCACTGTCGCGCTCGAAGGATAGAGCCCAGCACCTTGCCAACCTTGATTGCCTGCGCGACAGACTCCTCTTGCTCACTGAATGGTCTAGGTCGATGTTCTTCGCGAATGCAATCCAAGAATCCATGCTTGGCAACAACAGACCCAACAGCACAATCCTCGCCGAACCCGCAGTCATAACACTGTGAAACACCTTCTGCACGGACCGTCCCAACAACAGGCATCAGATTAGATCCCATTATCTTGCGGACGAACGACAGGACGGGCGAGTCCTCACTCTTCCGATCCACGGCCACAGCGACACCAAGAGTGCCAGCAAGTGAGAACGCTTCCCGATGACGGAAGCAGAAGGTCCGCTCCAAGCATGCATGTCCGAGTGCGTTCAAGGTTCCATAGTAGTTGGGCGCGCCAAACACAATCGCTTCTGCTGCCAGCATGCGTTCGCCAATGTCTTGCCAGTCGTCGGCGACTTTGCAGCGATTGTCCTTTGCGCAGGCGACACAGCCTCTACAACCGTTGATTTGCTTGCCTGCCAATGACAGAAACTCGTACGTCTCGCCAGACGCTTCAAGCACTGCCATCACCGCATCACTTGTCACACTGCTTACACGTCCGCTGGCACTGATTCCTAGAATGGTCATTACGCCCCCATTTGTTTGCTAGTCGCTAATCACGATCTCGAAGTCAAGTATCGATGTCTGGCCGTGGCTTCGCAATATGCAGATCGAGCGCTGATGTCGGATCGAGGAACCCATACAGCCCCTGACAGGGTCAGTCCGAGCGCTCGCAGATTTATCCCCCCGAATTGTGTTGATCGCGTCAATCTCCTACAGTTTCTCTAGATTGCACTGAAGGGGGAATCATGGGACGAACAATTCTTTACATTCTAATAGGCGTATCTGTTGTCGGTGCTTTGGCTGTGCTGTTGCTCATTACACCCGTTGCAGAGGTAACGAATTCAACGGCGGTCATGCCTGAGGTTCAGGATGTCGTCACAGAGACTCCGGAATCCACTGAAGTGGTGGCTGAGAGTCCTGTAGAGGTCCCTGAAACCGTAGACGTTGACGAGACCGCACCAGTGAATCCGGAAGAGGTGCCCACAGAGCCCGTTGTCGAGGACACCCCAGTTGATGGCAGTTACTCCATTGATGGAACGATTGTGGCTGGCGAATATGCGCACGAGATGACGGTTGCTGGGGTCGATGTGTATTGGTCGAACGACAATCACCGCCTTCGTGTAGGCCTTGTCTCACCAGGAACCGGATTTGTTTCCATTGGATTCGATCCCGACCGTCAGATGGAAGGCGCGAACTTCATCATTGCTTCTGTTCATGAGGGAGAGTTGACCATCCGCGATGATTATGGAACTGAACCACTCGCGCATATGGAAGATACAGTGCGTGGCGGCCAAGACAACATCCTGACTGCTGCTGGCAACGAATGGCCAGATCAAACTGTCGTCGAATTCGTCATCCCTCTTGACTCCGGTGACACGATGGACAAGCCCTTGATAGCAGGACACGAATACACGGTACTCGTCGCCTATCACAGTATGGTGGATAGCTTCTCCAATCGACATACGCGTCGCGGCTCCGGACAGATGCAACTCGATCTTCCTGAATAGGGGAACTCGATTGCATCGAGTTCCTTGGAGTTTGGCTTTGCCAAACTCTGGTTGGATGGCAACTCAGCTGCGATGGAGTTCAAAGAGCCAGGCAAGCCGACGACTCATAACTTGGAGCACAGGCGCTTTTCGCATACAGTGCTTCGGGCGAATTCACTGGCTAGGGAGGGTGCGAATATGTGGGCGATCGATAGATCGAACCTGATTATTCTAGGGATCGTATTGGGTATCGTCGCACTGGTGGGTCTCACGTTGTTGTTTGTACCCGTAGATCCAATGGAGCCGGTTGCCCCATCTAATCCCAATCAAGGCATCGCCTCACCAACGCCCAGTCCCGTTGCCCCCGAGCCAGTAATCGTTACAGTTCAGCCAGAACCCGCGCCCACACCAGAACCAGCAACACTTCCCACAGCTCCTGTCGAGACAGTGCCGTCAACGCCCATTGTCGATGGAATCATTCATACAGGTGAGTATCCTCACGCCATGGAGGCGGGCGGATTCCGTGTGTACTGGACCAATGACGCCAATGTTCTACGGATAGGCCTGTTCAGCCCCGGTGCTGGATATGTTGCCATCGGACTGGATCCTGATCGTCGCATGCAGGGAGCCAATTTCATTATTGGCACAGTTCGAAACGGACGAGCCGACATCAGAGATGACTACGGAATTGCTTCGCTTACTCATGGTTCCGATATCGACAACGGTGGCACCAATGACATTCTGGCATTTGCAGGCCGCGAACTGAGCGGACAAACCACACTTGAATTCATCATTCCTCTAGATTCAGGCGACCGCTTCGACAAGCCGCTCGAACCCGGCGGAACCTACAATGTGCTCGTCGCCTTTCACAATACGAGCGACAGTTTCTCTTCCAGACACTCACAACGAGGCTCTGGAGTCATTCGACTAGATGATGTAGCCCCCTAGCCTTGCACTGCTCAACGGCTGTGGGGTAGCATCCTTCCTCAACGCGCACGGAGTCACGTGCGCGCGATCCATTGAGGGGGCAATGCATGACATCAGCATCTCAGGACGCAAAGGCAGTAGTGAAGCGTAGGAAGGTCATTCAATGGGGATTGGTCAGCATCATCCTCACCACACTTGCACTTGGATGGCGTTTCCCATGGCTCGGCTTCTCTGTACCGATCGTTATGCTGATGGGCATCGTTGGATCCTTGTTCAACGGACGATATGTGTGTGGCAATCTCTGCCCACGAGGGTCGTTCTATGACCGCTTGATGGCGCCAATCAGCCGCAAACGCTCCATCCCGGAATGGCTTCGATCCAATGTGCTCCGTTGGACGTTGTTCGTAGTCATGATGGCATTCATGATTGTGCGCATCCTACAAAATCCGCTCGATCTCATGCATTGGGGCCGCGTGTTTTGGGTGATGTGCGTGGTGACCACCATTATCGGCATCCCGCTTGCGCTTCTGATTCATCCACGGACCTGGTGCTCACTATGCCCCATCGGTACAGTGCAATCAGCCATCGGTGGCCAGAAGAACCAACTGCAGATTGATGCCAATCTCTGCCGCTCCTGTGCGCTGTGCGAGCATGCATGTCCAATGAATCTAGCCATCGTCAAGCACAAAGACTCAGGAGTCGTTAGCGAGCCCGATTGTCTAAGGTGCTCGGAATGCATTGCTGTATGCCCCGTACAGGCGCTGACCTTTCCAAACCGCAAGGACCAGTAGCCCAAGTCCGAGCGTCTACTGAGAAAGCGAAAGTCGCCTACCCTATCTGTAACGCACGTCACACCAGACATCATCAAACCGTACGTTGCCAGGAGAGGGCTGCAACGATTCGGCGATGAATTGCATATCGCTGTAACATTGTTACAATAGCGATATGCGTAGACTAATAGGTATTCTTTTCAGTGTCGTTGTGGCTGCGTTCGTACTTGTCGGCATCTTCTGGCTGATTTGGTGGCTGTTTGTCGTAGCCGCCATCGTCGCCGTTGCCGGACTTGTCTGGCGTACCGTCACACGACGATAAGCTAGCGGGGGGGTATCTCCGCACGGACCCACAGTGTGTGAGCATTGCCTTGTGCGTGCGAGGGAATGCCTGTGTTCCGACATACTGCTTTGCCGAATCACAACTTCATCCTATCTGGCATACAACTCTGCTTATTGTGTTATTAATCCCGTTACTGTAATGTAACTTATTGCGTAGGGAGGTAATAGGCCGTGAGGATCATCAGCTGGAATTCCGATCATTGGAAGCCACGATTCTTCACGATTTGGAGCGGACAGGCGCTATCCCTATTTGGTTCGCAAATTGTTCAATTTGCTCTCGTCTGGTGGCTGACTAAGTCTACGGGCTCAGCAACCATTCTCGCATTTGCGTCAATCGCCGCGCTCATTCCGCATGTCGCAATCGGACCGTTTGCCGGAGCACTAGTCGATCGATGGGATCGACGCAAGGTCATGATATTCGCCGACAGCGCAATCGCGTTGGCTGCGCTCGGACTAGCGCTGCTATTCGGCCTCAATGCCATCAAGGTCTGGCACATTTACGTCATTCTCTTCATACGCTCTGCGGCAGGGTCCTTCCATTGGACAGCCATGTTTGCCTCTACAGCAATGATGGTGCCCGATGAGAATCTATCAAGAATTGCTGGGCTGAACTCGGCATTGCAGGGAGCCGCGAGCTTTGTATCTCCGCTGGCCGGAGCATTATTGCTTTCGATGCTTTCCATGCCTGCAATCATTGCCATCGATGTGGCAACTGCTGCATTGGGCATCGTGCCGCTTCTGTTCATTTCCATCCCACAGCTTGTGACCGAAGAGAACAAAGCGCGGGTAAGCCCGACCACGCTACTACGCGAAATTGGTGAAGGCATTCAATATGTGCGAAGCCAGACGGGCCTCCTACTGATCATTCTCATTGCCATATTCCTCAATTTCTTCGCCTTTCCTGCATTCTCACTCCTACCGCTGTATGTAACCGAATACTTCGGAAGAGACGCCATTGATTTTGGCATACTACAATCCGTCTCAGGGTTAGGAATGATCGGCGGCGGTCTTCTTCTTGCCGCATGGAAAGCTCCAAAGCGTCGCATTGCCACCGCTCTGCTGGGAATCATTCTGCAGGGAGCAGGCATGGTCATGATGGGATTCACACCTGTAAGCATGTTCTGGCTGGCCGTCGCGAGCCTTCTCATCATTAGCCTCATTGGCCCCATTTCCAACGGGTTGCTCACAGCCACGTTCCAATCCATCATTCCCCACGAAAAACAAGGTCGCGTGTGGTCCTTGATTTCAAGCGGGGCACAACTCATGTCACCGCTGGGACTGATGCTGGCCGGCCCAGTCGCCGATGCGTTCGGCGTCAACGTATGGTTCATTCTTGCAGGAGGATCCTCGATCCTTCTCGGCCTTGGCGCCTTGTTTGTGCCCGCGATCATGAACCTGGACACGCTCGCAACTCAGCAGCGCCTCGCTGAGCCAGATGATGAAGACACAAACGAGGTTCAAACCAACTAGAACCGCCTGGTCACTGTCACTCCATGAGTTTCGATTAGTCGCTGCACTCCTGCTCTAGAACACTGAACTCATCGCTTCGACATGACTCACTCATCGAGCGTTCATATGGGTAGAGTTGAATGTGTCATGTAGGTCGATCGCACGGCGCTCGGCCAAAGGAGTGCCATGACTCATTCACTTGGTAGGAAACTTGGGGTTCTTATGCTCGCCGTCTTCATTGGATTGAGCGTGCATGGGCAAGTCGTCGAACTGCAAGAGCAGCTTGTGTCAGTTTTCGAGTCCGCTTCTCCAGCTGTCGTATACATTACGGTTCGGGGAACTGGCGAAGATAGATTCATGAGACCTGTTCCGTTCGAGGCATCCGGGACTGGATTCTTGATTGATGAAGAAGGCCACATTGTCACCAACTACCACGTTATTGAGGATGCGGATGAGATCACGGTTGCATTTAACGACATCGAATGTTGTCGCGCAGAAGTGATCGGAACCGATCCATCGACAGACCTGGCTGTGATCCGTGTGGACATGGCTGATCTCCCGGCGCCTCTCAAGCTCGCAAACTCCGATCAGCTTCGAGTGGGGGAGTTTGTTGTAGCTATTGGGAACCCGTTCGGTCTCAATCAAACGATGACATTCGGTATCGTCAGTGCGCTGGAACGCACCATCCAAAGCCCGGACGGACGATTTGTCGGTGAGGCGATCCAAACGGACGCCTCTGTCAATCCAGGCAATTCGGGCGGACCTCTACTGAGTTTGGATGGACTCGTCGTCGGGGTGACCTCACAGATCATTAGTCCTGTTGCTGCGTCAGCTGGGATCGCTTTTGCCATTTCCTCGAACACAGTGGCTCGCGTTGTTCCTTCACTAATCGCGACGGGCCGCTATCCTCATTCCTATTTGGGGATTTCAGGATTCGGATTGACTCCAGACATCCTGCAGCTATTCAGAGACGACGGAATCCCTGTGCCAGCCAATCATGGGCTTCTCGTGACGTCGGTATTTCAAGACGGACCCGCAGACCTTGCCGGGATACGCAAAGGAACAGAGTTGGTCTTGATCGGCGACGTTTACGTATTCATTGGAGGAGACGTCATCATAGCCATAGATGGCCAGTCGATTGAATCGATCGTTGACTTGGTGTTCTACCTTGATGTGAAGACGCAGGTCGGCGACACAATCAGCGTGACGGTTCTTCGAGATGGTCATGAACTCACTTTCCCTGCTGTCTTGCAGGAGCGACCTATTGAATGAGCCAAGCTTGCCCCATCCGAAAGCAGAAGCGCTGAGACTGTGCCCAGCGCTTCTGTCTTTCTCTATTTATTGCTTGGAATGGCTAGATCGCTGGAAACTCGCCAGAGCACGTATGCTCGGCATTGAGTGAACCAAGGCAGACCGGATAGTCGGCAGCCAGCCACTGCGAAATTCCACCACCCATGTCATAGACTCTCTCGAAGCCCAGTTCTTCCATAATCCTGTAAGCCTGTCCCGTTCGGTTACCTGTACGGCAGTAGATGAGATAAATGAGCTCACGATCAAGTGTCGCCAAATCGTCTCGGAATGAATCGCTGTAGAAATCAAGAGCAACGGCTCCCGAGAGATGGCCAGCCTCTACTTCTGCGGCCGTTCGTATGTCGAGCAAGACAAATTCTGGATCGTCTTGAAGCGAAACAACCACACTCGCCGCTTGCTGAGTACTGATGACGCCGTACGCTGGCAAATCACTGCTCGCATCGCTGACGTCCCCACCCGGTTGCGTTGCCAAACACCCCGTCACTGCAACAGCCGCAAGCAGGGAGAAAAACAGTATGCCAAGCACCTTCATTTGAGTCTTCATTCCCGTCCTCCTTGAGGAAACAATCTTGAACCTCCAAGTTTGCACGTCGGTTGTGAAGCAACGCCATAGTCCGTGTGAGGGTGTCGTGAGCGTGCGCTTGAACCCTCACGTACGTTCGAACAATCGTTTATCCATTTCATCTGGTTTTCACGTGCAAGAAACCTTCAAATGCATCCATCTGCGGCGGTGCGTAGGAGGGGCCACAACACCCAATGACACTAGATTCCAGCCTGTCCCCCATGTCTTGGTTCAACGAGCAGCAGTCGCCCACGTATCTCACGAATCACCACATCCTGATCAGCAGAGATCAAGTCGCCGTTCAAACTGCGCGCTGACCAGATCTCTCCATCGATCTTGATCTGTCCATCAGGATTGAGTGGCACAAGTGTGCGTGACGTCTTCCCAATTAGAGTCCACGGTCCATGTCGCGGACGCTGTTTGAGGATTTTCTTAACGAAGAACAGGAAGAATAGGACGGAGACAAGCAGCTTGCCCAGAGGAAGAGCAACCCAAAGCCACAGAGGAACCCGCGTAAACCACTCCGCAATGGCCAGTCCTCCGAGCACAACACAAACCTCGATCCCTTCTCGGATGAAGTAGGCTCGCGCGCTTGAGTCATCGTCTGTCGGCTTCCGTTTTTTCGGGCCCATAGGTTAGTTCTGTTGCAAGTACCGCAAGAAGACTGAACCCATGGTAAGGATCAGCAAGTCGTCCGAGATTCGTCCCAACGGACGATCCAGCAAGGTCGTATCCATGATGACAGGTTGGAATGTAAGGCGAGGCTGCAAGCTTGCTCGGTCGACCAATTGAATGTCCGTGGCTAGATAGAGCGAAGGCAATTCGGCCAATGGAAGAAGCTTCCACCCATCCGGTTGATTGGCCAACGTCAGCAACGGAAATGACATCGCTGCCTCAATCCACCACTCTGGATAGATGTACGTTCGCGCAGAAGCGTGGGCATAGGTTCCCATGATCGGCCACTGAAGCTTGAGATCATCTGAGAACGGCCACAGCATCGTAAATCCGGCCCCTGCCTTCAGCGGATCGGTGATTCGATGATTGAACTGAACACTGGTCCCCAAGCTGGTTGGTCCTGAGTCAATCATCGCCATAATGTCTATGCTGTTTTCGGAATCCAACGACAACGTCCCACCAAAGGAAAGGGTCAGGTCCAGCAGTCTTCGTCCGTCCACTCGCCCCACAGATGGGATCACATGGAATCCCAAAGATAGCGATTCAAGTTGCACAGCCGACACAGTTAAAGAGCATAGAAAAAGACAAACCAACGCTACAGATCCGGCGATTTTCATACATCCCCCTTCATCTCACCGTTTGCCGCACGGTGGGCAGTTCACACCATGCAATCGACATCTTGATGTATCGTACAGCTTTTCCGAGTGAAAAGCAGGAGCGCTGTCCCTGTGGATGCACGCCCGGCTTTCCGCACCTCTCAGTCGCGAGGAATCAACAGATAGCGCAATGCACTCAAAGCCTGCAATCTTCAAGATTTCCGGAGCAACACTCCCGTAGTGTAGAATTGCATTATCGAGACAAAAGGGGGGATAGCCATTGTCAGGACTCACGCTTCTCGGTGTCTTGGGCATGGGAGCATTGCTCTTTGTCGCATTTTGGTTTAGTGCGAAACGAAAGAAGGAGCTGTCAACGTGGGCAACCCAAGTTGGACTCTCATTCTCTTCTAGTCCAGATCGAAGCTTCGACGATCGGTATCCTCACTTCGGCTGTCTTCGCCGTGGTCACAGCCGCTATGCGTACAATGTCGCCTCAGGACCGTGGAACAATCGATGGCTAGAGGCGTTCGACTACCGATATGTCACAGGTCACGGAAAGAATCGTTCTACTCACACATTCTCGGCAATCATTATTCGAAGCCAGCTCGTATTGAAGCCTCTCCGCATTCGCTCAGAAAACGCATTCGACAAGTTGACCGAGTTCTTCGGAGCTGACGATATCGATTTTGAGTCTGACAAGTTTAGCCGTGAATACCACGTAAAGAGCCCGGACAAGAAATGGGCCTACGATGTTTTGCATCAACGGACGATAGAGTTCTTGCTGACACAACCTAAGTACTCCATCGAGTTTGATACTGGAAGCATCATCTGCTGGCGCAATCGCAAGTTCACTCCGCCAGTGAGGGAGAACGCCATCCACGTGATCGAAGGCATTTTGGACCGTATGCCCGAATATGTTGTTCGGGAGCAACAGAAAGGAGCCACATGATCCCCGTTTATGCTATTCTCGCTGTCGCCGCTTTAGTCATTGTCTGGGTAATCGGCATGTACAATGCGCTGATCCGCACACGCTTGCATGTTAAGGAAAGTTGGGCAGCCATTGACACGGAGCTCAAACGAAGATATGACCTGATCCCGAATTTGGTGGAAACGGTCAAAGGTTACGCAACCCACGAATCGGAAACCCTGGAAGCTGTGATACAGGCTCGGAACAACGCCGCTGCATCAACGGGAAGCCCAGGACAGCAGGCTCAAGATGAAAACATGCTCGTAGGAGCACTGCGACAGCTGTTTGCCGTCGTCGAAGCCTATCCTGATCTCAAGGCCAATGAAGGCTTCTTGAACATGCAGCAGGAACTCACAGTCACTGAGGATCGCATCCAGGCATCGAGGCGTTTCTATAATGCCAACGTGCGTGAATTGAACACGAAAATTGAAGTCTTCCCATCGAACATGATCGCATCCATGTTCGGCATCGCTCAAGCTGAATTCTTCGAATTGGAGGACGCTACACAGCGCGAGGCACCCAAGGTAAGCTTCACCAGCTAGCAACGACTCAAGCAAACATGCAGCACTGGACTTTCATGTCCCGTGCTGCATGGATTGGGCTAATTGCCGAACCTCGGCCCGTCTGCATCTCCATCATTGTTGTACCCACGCGTTTCCCAGAAACCCTTGTAATCAGGATCATTGGAGAGCTCAATCCGTGTGAGCCAGCGAATCCATTTGTATCCCCACTTGTCTTCAGCTACCAGTTGAAACGGAAACCCGTTGGCAGCAGGAAGCGTGATCCCATTGATGCGATCAGCAATGATCAGGTTTCGTTCCAGCACGAAATCTAGGGGTAGAGACGTCGTGTAGCCATCAGCAGCGTGAAATATGACTGTGTTGGCTTCATCTGTAGGCTTTGCCATGGCAAGAAGATCAGGCAATGCCAGGCCTTCCCACAGGGCTTTTACGGACCATCCCTCAACGCAGTTAATCGTTACCAGCTTGGACGTATGAGACATTGTCTGCAGCGCTGCGTAGCTGAAACTCGACGGATCAGACACCAATCCATCAATGATCAGCTCATAGATTTCGGCGTCAATGATCTGCACGCCACGGATGGAATTTTCACGAAAATCGTCCACAGACCCAAGTTTCTCGCCTTGATATTCGTTGACCTCGATAGACTCGATATCGGACTCGGTTTGCGCCATCGAGAAGAATGTGAACCAGACACCCACAGCAAGGAGGGCGAGCACTCCTGCTAGCCAGTAGCTCGCCTTACGTTTTGAGGACTTTGTCATAAAACCTCCCATGGAACTGACTCTGCAGTCTAGTTCCAGCATATGAGCACACGATGTGTGGACTGTCAGAAGTTGGTGAAGGTGTGTGGCTAGCTGGGATATCACCTACACTATGGAAGTGGAGGTCACCATGACGAGCGAAACTTATCAATTGGAGCTTGATGCAACATTGGTCCCCTGTCCCGCCGCCTTTGCCCTGATCTGGGCCGAGGGCATTCGCTCTACTGAGACATCTGCCAATCCTCCGGCATTTCTTGAATCACTTCAGCAAGCAGCTGTTGAGACCGGAGAGGAGGCCGTACCCGCGTCTGTACGACAACGCGTTCGCAAGATTCTTCGCTACGGTAAATACAAGCCGTCTGGTCGCAGCAAGCCAGCCAGCGAGTTTCTGTTGCGCGCAGCACTGAGCGAGTCTTTCCCCTTGGTGAATGGCCCAGTCGACGTCAACAACGCGATGAGCCTGGAATCTGGGTTTCCCGGCTCGATTTTCGATGCCGATCTCTCAGGGCGGCAGCTACTCATTCGCCGTGGTCTTCCAGATGAGGAGTATGTGTTCAATCCCTCGGGCCAAACGATCGATCTTGAGGATCTCCTGCTCGTTTGTCGAAAGACGCAGGATGGGTGGGAAGCGTGCGGCAACCCAGTCAAGGACGCCATGATCACCAAGATTTCGGCTGAGACTGTGAATGTCGTGGCCGTTCTATATGTGCCCATTGATGAGCCTCTCCCTTCAATCGAGAGTTGGGCGAAACGGTATGAGACACTCCTGGCAGAGCATTGCGAAGCGTCAGCGTCGGGCTATCACGTTGTCATGCCAGAGGCCAGTATGGACGGCAATCCCAAGTAGTGTTTCCAGTGCCCATCAAGAAACAGCGTCTCGAAAACCCATTCACTCTCAGCCATTGAGCTCGGATAGAAGCTAGACGAGCTTGGCGTGCTCGACAGTCGAGAGACAGAAGCTGTACAACACCATTGCCGGAATTGGATGGATTATCGCAGGCATCGACAGCGGCCAGATTGCCGCCCGGTTTGGGTATTCTGTAACGCTCGCTATTGCCAGCGGGTTACTCGTCCTTAGTGTATTCGTTTTGTTGTCGATCCCAGACTCGTCAGAGATTCCTTCCCCTGTTGCAGAGCCTGGGGCAAGTCAGTTTAGCGCCTTTGGGCCTTCGCCATGCGCATCTTCCATGCCATTTTACGGTACCGCGTTTCATTTCGGCTCCCCTCTTCCTACTATCCCCGTTTCCTCCACCAATTTCTGTCCTATAGGGCGCTATACGGGCACCTCAGCGTCAGAAGCCGATGAGCCGTTCAACCTCACATCGCGTCTCAATGCCAATCCGTGAATCCCGTTATCGCTGATCTGTATAGCTTTTCAGCGCCTCACATCACTCATCTCGCTCCGCAGTGAGTCGATTGCAGAAGGTTTTGCGTAATTCCTTCATTTGCGGAACGCTATCGCGTATTATAGAATGCGTTGCTGCATTCGGGATTCAAGGTCGAGACGAGAGTCCTCTCATCCGACCTCGGGAGAAGCGAGGCCAGATCGCCCGGTTACGGGCAGAGGAGATAGATAGCCATGACTGAACTGAGAATCGACTTTGCGAAGTACTATCGTCACGAGGAAGTCATCTCTCATCTCAAGCAATGGGCGGCCGAGTTTCCTAGCCTAGTCAATATGTTCTCAATCGGGAAGAGCTTCCGCGATCGCGAGCTCTGGATCATGGAGATCGGCAACAAGAAGTCGGGCGATCCAAGTACCAAGCCCGCCTACTACATTGATGCTGTTACCCATCCAGAAGAGGTCTCTGGTGCCATGGTCGCGCAGTATTCAATCTGGTATCTGCTCGAGAACTACGGCAAGGATGACATGATTACCCAACTGCTTGATACGCAGACGGTTTACGTTCTTCCCTTTGTGAACCCGGATGCTTATGAGATTTGCATGGATCGCCTGTATTACGAGTGGCATGGAACGGCACGCTACCTGCCCGGGGATGATCAGGTTGGCCCAGGATTGCACTATGCGGATATGGATGGTGATGGACACATCCTCAAGATGCGCATGAAGGATCCGAAGGGCGAATGGAAAATCTCTGAGAAGGACAGCCGCATCATGATTCGCAGGGAGCCGTTTGAATTCGGCGGTACCTACTATCGCGTGCTGCCAGAGGGACAGATTGAGGATTACGACGGTGTCAGCTTCGACATTCCTCGTCCGAGAGATGGCAATCTCAATCGGAACTACCCTGCTAATTGGGGGACCGAAGTTCAACAATACGGTGCTGGCGAGGCCCCGCTTTCTGAACCTGAGACGCGCGCCTTGGTGAATTTCATCAAGACGCACAAGAACATCTCAGGGATCGTGCATTATCACACCAATGCGGGAACGATTATGCCTCCATTCCGCCCTGCAGATGATCCTCTCTCGTTCCGAGACGAAGCCCTGTTCAGGAAGATCGGCAACATGGGTGCTGAGGAGACCGGCTATACACTGATCATGACT
>Ga0233437_1002663_pt1 | contig 26010 bp, 23 predicted proteins | sample SI_122_August201_FD_182714 | JGI IMG/M metagenome (GOLD analysis project Ga0233437, IMG submission 182714) | Seawater microbial communities from Saanich Inlet, British Columbia, Canada - SI_122_August2016_200_MG | ecosystem: Environmental > Aquatic > Marine > Inlet | place: Canada: British... | reverse complement strand
GGGCGCAGGCGTGAGAAGGAGAATCCATTCCCGCCGCCAGTTTGCTGGATGAGAGCCGCATCACGCAGGGATTGGAAAATACCCGCTGCATCCTTACCCATATCATCGTTTACGGGCAACACAAAACAAGCGGCGAGTTGCCCAAGAGGTGTTCCTGCACCAGTAAAAGTTGGAGAATTGGGGAAGAATTTTTTGCTAACCAATAAATGATAAAAGTCGCGAGCACGCTCGATCACATCACCATTCCATTTTTCTTCGGCTTTGGCAACATGATAAGAAACACGCCAAAACATCTCGTCTACGCTTTCCATTGGTTTGCCATCTTCTCCACGACGCAGATAACGGCGTTCAAGCACCTGACGTGAATTGTCCGTTAGATCAATCGAAGGCAGATCGGTTGGTATGGACGGCGTTGGCAATAATCCCTGTTTTCTGGCAACAGTGGCTTTTTTCGTCATCATATATCTCCTATAAAGATTTGAAATTACTTTCCATCATTTGCCCCCTACTATCCTATAAGGGCAAAACAACAAACTACTCTAAAAGGCGGTCAATTTCAGCCTGCAATGCGGGGAGGTCATCTAGTTGCAAGTAAACAATGGCATAGCGCATATAGGCGATCTGATCAAGTTCTTTTAACCCCTCTATCACTTTATCACCTATCACTCGTGAAGATACTTCTGACCTGCCCAGTTTCTGGAGCTCTGTTTCCACTTGCCCAACAAGACGTTCAATATCTGCGGCTGAAACAGGGCGCTTAGCACAGGATATTGCAATGCCTCGCTTAAGTTTTTCAGGATTGAAGTTTTCGCGTGATTTATCTTGCTTAACAATAAGCGGGGTCGCTAAAATTGGACGTTCGTAACTGCTAAATCGCTGTTTGCAATCCAAACATTCTCTTCGACGACGAATATTTCCTTGACGGTCGTGGGATGTATCTACAACCTTTGATGATTTATATTGACAATACGGACAACGCATAAGAATTACTCTCCCTTCATCAGAACATTTGTCTCAGGCCAGATATGGCGATATATGTCCCGAAAACCCATATATGCAGGGGTTGATGGGCGGGAATTCTAACATATTTGAAAGGTCAGAACAAGGGAACTAAGGTCTCTTTTTACCTTAAAGTTTTGGAAAGGCTATTTTCCCCATAATTTGCATCTTTTTTGTGGAAAAATGTCTACATATAAAGACAACGCGCCCTGATCTTTTATGCGTAGATACGGACGCGAGAGAAAGTTGACTTGCAATGAGCAAGTTAAAATCAGGAGTGAACCGGTTTTTCATCCCACTTTATTCCTCAACAGTGATGACTGTTGTTTTTTCAAGCATCTGACGGAAGACCTGATCAAAAAGAGTATCATGCTCGTCTTCATGGCTCATCATTGCCACCATGATGGTATCGTACCCGTATTTGGCAAAGGCAAAGTCTACGGGGTGTCCTTGTGCAGTGGCCGTGTATATTTTCCAGACTCTTCCATTTTCTTCTGTGACTAACTCCCCTGTCTGAACGGGGTAACTATCAAGCCCGGCACCGTTGAAATTTTCAACAAGGAATGATAACCAGGTATCAAAACTAACAGGAACGTGTTGGGCGCCAACTTGAGTGATATCCCAAAGCGTAGCCCCTCTGTAGAAGAAACCTTCTCCGAAACTCTCCCATTGAGCAGGAACAGATGTAATGATGCCTACATCTTCATCGGCAACGAGCGTCATTTCAAGAGGTGGGTCTCCTGTGTAGGGTGTAGAAAATTTTGGCGCTTCCATTTCTGAAGCGCAAGAAGTATCAACGCCTGTTTCTGGCGCAGAAAGAAATTCTTGCAAAATTTCTTCTGGACAAGAAGATGTTTGAGAAAATGCCACCCCATGGCCCAGACCTGGGAATTCAATCAATGTTGAGCGACTTAAACGTGCTGCAACTTGCTCGGCAAAGAAAGGTGGTGTCGTTGAATCATATTGTCCTGCCATAACAAGCGTTGGAATATCACTGGTTAAAGCTTCGTTTTCATCGGGTCTAATTCCTTCGACTTGCCAAGTATCGCAGAGGCTAAAAATAAGATTTGGGTCACCGTAAACCCAAGATAAACCGACTTCTTCTGTGTCGGGATAGGAAGCGATATCATCGCCTAATTCTTCCGGCGTGGATGCGTAAACTTGCTCACGGCAATTGATCGAAAGATAAGCCCCCAGACTGATCTCGCCCACTGAGCCAATTGGGAAGGACAAAATTGTGCCGATGATATTTGAATCGCCTAATTTTGCGCGCTCGATCGCCTGTGGAACTGCGACGAGCAACTCTGGTTGGCGCATTGCCCATAATATGGCACTCATGAATTCCACACCATCCACGCTACGGCTATAGTCATTTTCTTCATATCCGAAGATATTTGTTTGTAGGGGGCTCTCGTTAAGCTGAGCGACTACGGCGCGCAAATCGTTTTCAAGATCAGGATAGGCAAATTGACAATCTACATTTGCCGCACAACCTGCATACAAGGTATCTAAAGAACTTTGGCTAATAGCTGCACTTTCGTTGTATATTTTGCTTTCAATAGGCAAGACTGAATCAAGGATGACAGTATGAACAACTTCCGGGTATTCACGCATCACGACTTGGGCCAAGCGCGTTCCGTAGGAAACACCAAAGAGAGTGGCACGCTCATAACCTAAAGCAAGGATCAAGTCTTTTACATCTGACGCACTTTCCGTTGTGTTATAAGCGGATAGATTTACGCCTTGCGCGCTTAGCTTGTCTCTACATTTACCAAAAGCAGTTAGATAATATTCTTCTCTTTCATCAACAGGGATCTCTTCTACTGCATCCTCTTCGAAAACTCGTTTTAAATCCGGGCAATCCAAATTAGGCTCAGAAAGCCCCATACCACGTTGGTCTAGAAGGATAAAATCTCCTCCTTCTAAAAAGGGCGCTATGGTCAAGTAAAAATTCTCACTCATCAGGCTAAGCGCATCTTGCCCGGGGCCACCTTGTAAATAAAGAACAGGCGCGGCTGAACGCTCTTTGCCATGATAGACCGCTACAGCCAAACGGATCGTCTTACCCATATCTCCGCCATAGCGATTTTCAGGAACTGTGACGAAGCCACATTCTACATCCACACCTTCGGGAGGAAGAAAAGCACAGTCGGATATTTCAAAAACAGGGTCATACTCCCCTATATTTAATGCAGAAAAAGGCAAAGGCGTTGGTGTTGGCACCATCGTGGCAGTGGCGGTAGGCGCGGGCAAGGGAGTGGATGTTGGTGGAAATATGACAGAGCTTATTGCATTTAGCGCAGTAGGAGAAGAAAAGAATATCAAAAAAACTCCGGCAACAGCTACAAATGCTAAAACTCCCAAGATTGCTAAGAAAAGTTTTTGTTTCTTTTTTTTATTATCCCCAGTGTCATCTTCTGATATTTCTTCTATGTCATCTTCTATGTCATCCGCTAGTTCTACGCGTGTCATAAAGTCTGGCTCTTCTATAACGAGCGATCTCTCATCTTTGTCATCCCAGTGATATTCCGTTTCAGACTGAAGATCTACTTCATCAGGATCAACAGAAAATGGAGAGGAGGAAACTTCAGTAGATGGCTGAGGAGATACTACAGGTTTTTCTTCAACTTCAAGAGGGCTTTCTTTTTGGGGAGGGTCAGGCTTTAGATAGCCTAATCTTTGCAATTGCTCACGCGCTTTAGAGTGCGTGGGGGAAATTTTTATAACGCGTCGAAAACAATAAATTTTCCGCTCAGCTTCCGACATCATCATCCCCAACCAAAACCAAGCATCTGCAGAGCGCGGATCAACTTTCACAACACGCGAAAGCATCTTAACTGCTTCTTCTTTTTTGCCGGCTTTAGCAGCCTCGATAGCTGCTCTTAAAAGTCTATCTGTCATAGTCCCTACTACTACGATGTGTACAATTTGGGTTATTAAGAATTTCTATTGTGCAAGTTTACCAAACTTAGCTACCTTAAACATAAAGACAAATGTCCTATTCTTCTTTTCTGTCTCGCAAAAACAGCCATAAAAGGATTGCTGCGAGCATCAGACTAATACTCGCAAAAGTTGTAACTGCACTGGTGCCGCGCCATTGCCAAAGCGCAGTGGTGATAACAGGCCCAAGAGCCAATCCTACTCCATTCCCCAAAGCGATTAGCGAAAACATGCTCGCACGAGCATGAGGAGCTTGCTCTCCGTAAAGAGGGAATAGAGCAACGATCGTATACTCAACCCAAAAGACCGTTATAAACAAAAGAATGCGAATAAGAAGTAAATTTTCTCCGGCAAGAGGAATAGTCATAAAAAAGATAGCAGCAAGAATCAGCCCAATAAAACTTGTGCGGTATTTACCAAGTTTATCTACAACAAGACCAGCAAGAATTGCCCCTAATAGTTCTGCAAGACCAACGCCCTGAGCGATCAAACCCAAATCCAAAGCATCAAAAGAAAAGTCAGCGCTTAGCCAAATGCTCCAAAAGGTCATGAAAATACCCACGCTGATAAAAAGCAAAATAGCAACACCCAATGAAGCCTGGATATTACGCTCGCGAAGCAGCGTACGCATTTTTATATTTTTAACAACGCTGGTATGCTTCTCAGCTTCGGGCAAATATCGCCAGGTAAGCAATGCGCCAAATAAACTCAAGGCACTGAGCCACCAGAAAGGCATTTGCCAACCATAATCATTAATTAGCCAACCAACAACGGGCATTAGCACCATTCCAGAAACAGCAAATGCGATGTCTATTGATGCCAGAGCACGCCCACGTCGTTCGTAGGGCGCCAAATCGCTGATATAGGCTTGCTGCGCAGGTAAATAGGCATTAACGGCCAAACCGGTAAAAAACAGGGGCAAAACCGCCCACCAACCCTGTGTAAAAATAACCCCCGCCATACCTACAAATTGAGAGAGCAATGCAAAAGTCATGATCTTGCGACGACCATAACGATCTGCCAAGGAGCCAAGTGCCGGACTAAAAAATGCAGAAGCAGAGCGGATCATCAAAATCCAGCCAAAAACCGTAATGCTGACCTTTAGCCCTTCAGAAATTTGTGGGACAAAAGGGTACAGCATCCGAAAGCTGGTATCAACAATTAGTCGAATACTAAAAAGCGAGACAATTAGCCCTGCACCCAAGCCAAAGAAATTTGTAATTCGCTGCCCCAATCCTGTTTTTTTATCTACCTGCTCCAAAAGCTTCTCCTAAAAAAAATGCGCCGACAAATTTACAATAAATCTGTTTTCGCAGCCATAATGAAATCGTTTTTATGCAATCCATCGATCGCATAAGTCCACCACTGAATAGTAACATGCCCCCATTCTGTCACAATGCGCGGATGATGATCTTCAGCCTCTGCAATTGCAGCAACACGATTCGTAAAAGTCAGCGCATCGGCAAAGTTCTTAAAAAGAAAAACGCGCTCAAGACGCGAAACCCCTTCAACCTCTATCAACTGCCATTCGGGAATTTTTGGCAAAAGTTGTGCGATCTCAATAAACGACAAAGGTGGCGTGTCCCCTCTACACGCCACGCATTTGAACTCTGCCAACTCTTTCATTTAGCACTTAGTTCTTTTAGCGTTTCGATCGAAGCCAAATGCACACGTAACACACGTCGACCATTTTCCAGTAAAGCCGCATAATCACCAAGAGCCTGCGCTCGCTCAAGCGTACCAAAACTCATCCCTTGTGTGGGGATTTCAATATCCGTCTCCACGTTGGTTGTAATTTGAATGAAAACCCCATTGTTTGCGCCACCCTTATGCAACTGTCCTGTCGAATGCAAAAAGCGAGGACCAAACCCCAGCGTGGTAGCCAAGCCTGTTTTTTCCTGCACAAAATCACGCAATTTCTGGAGGGATGCCGATGTCTGCTCGTTGCGCGGAAAATAGGCGTGGATGCTGAGATAATCATTTTCTTGCCCCAAAGCTAAAAATGCATCAAACGCGGATTTCAGGCTTGCTTCCGCTAAATCAGCATTGGTGTAAATTTTGCCATTTTCCCCTTCCCAAGCAGCTTTGCCTTCATCCAACACACCTGTCTGGCTATACGCATCAATTTGCGCCCGTGCCTGGGTTTTTGCATCCTCAACATTTGGCTGATCAAAAGCATTCACGCCTAAAATATGACAAGCGATAGCAGTCGCATATTCCCAACGATAGAATTCCTTGAAAAGTGAATAAGGGTCACCTGTTTGGATCACTAAAACGGGCTGATTAGCCTCTTTGAGCTGAGACACAAAATCATCATGCGCTCCATCTCCTCGAAGATAGATGAAATAACGATCATCACCATATTTTTCTGGAGCTAAGAGCGTCTCATCATCAACGGGCACAATGCCTTTGCCTTCTTTTCCTGTCGATTCGGCAATGAGTTGCTCTGCCCAAGCACCAAAAGAGTTAAAAGCAGAGTCAGTGATGAGCATTAATTTATCACGCCCATTTAGCGCGGCAGCACCCATGACCGCACCCAAAAAGAGAGCGTCATCAACGTCGTTCATCATGGAGGCGGCACTATCCAGAGCTTTACTCGCATCAATCCCTTGCAAGGCTGCGGGGACAAGTCCGAACGCCGTCAACGCAGAGTAACGCCCTCCAACAGTTGAGTCAGCGAAAAAGACTTTACGGAAATTGCTTTCTTTGGCGAGCTTCTCCAAATTGGAACCGGGGTCAGTAATAGCCACGAAATGGCTTCCATCCCCACCGCTTTGCTCCCAAAAATAATAAAAAGCGGACATGGTCTCTGCGGTGCCGCCCGACTTACTCGCCACAATATAAAGAGTCTCTTCCGGCGGGAATTTTTTCGTTGCTTCTGCCACTTGGGCGGGATCGGTAGAGTCTAAAATGGCAAAGCTTTCAGGTTTAAGATTGAAAATCAGGGACATTACTTCTGGTCCCAGCGATGAACCGCCCATGCCGAGTAATAAGGTCTTTTTGATTCCCGCAGCTTTGACTTCCTGAGCAAAGGCTGTCACTTCTTTTGCTAATTCACGGGAGGTATTTGGCAAATCGAGCCAGCCTAGACGAATTTTGACTTCGGCTTGTCCGGTGGGGTCATCTGTCCACAGGGTAGGGTCATGCGCCCAGAGACGATCATTAACGGAATCCGCTTCAAGTTTCGCTATCTGTTTTTCAACGGGAGCAAGCAAAGGGCCAAGAGCGTCGCGTTTCATCATCGCTCTCCTATCGTTTTTAGAAGGCTGGTAAAAGCATCCGCAAAGGATTCTACGCCTGCATCTTCCAAATCCTGCGTAGCTTGGGCAAGGGAGATTCCTTCTGCTTCTAGATCATTAATTATCTGGTGTGCTGCATCTAAATCTGCTGTGAGTGTCGCCGCCGCTTTGCCATGATCGATGAAGGCATCCAGCGTTGCAGGAGGAACGGTATTAACAGTGGCAGGGCCGATGAGTTCATCGAGGTAAAGGGTGTCGGGGTAATCGGGATTTTTGGTGCTCGTAGACGCCCACAGTGGGCGCTGATAGTTGGCTCTGACAAGTTGCATTTTGCCAAAACGGACGCTGCTGGCAACTTCTTGAAAGGCTTCGTAGGCTAGCTTAGCGTTGGCAACGGCTATTTTGCCGCGCAAAGGTGAATCTTCGGGGAGTTGCTTATCAATAATGCTATCAAGGCGAGAAATGAAAAAAGAAGCAACAGAGTGAACATGCTCGATACTTTCTTTGGCGAGCACCCGATCTTCGAGACCGGAAATATAGGCATCCATCACTTCTCTATACCGCGCTATGGAGAAAATCAGCGTCACATTGACATTAATTCCCGCAGCAATAGTTTCGCGGATGGCTGGCAAGCCCGCCTTTGTAGCGGGAATTTTTATCATCAAATTTGGACGATCAACACGCTCCCAAAGCTCTTTTGCTTGCTTAATTGTGCCTTCACTATCATTGGCCAAATAAGGGCTAACCTCGAGCGAAACGTAACCATCACCGCCTTCGCTTTCTTTGTATAGAGGCGTAAAAATATCACAGGCATCTTGAATATCTTTTATAGCAAGTTCCCAAAAAATCTTTTCTGCATCCCAGCCATCGGCCAGCAGAGGTTTCAGCGCATCGTCATAATCATTTGAATCTGCGATCGCTTTTTGAAAAATACTCGGGTTCGATGTTACGCCGCGAATATCGCCACGCTCAATCATCGCGGCAAGTTCACCGTTTTCGAGCAATTTTCGTTGGATATTGTCGTACCAGATAGATTGTCCCAAAGCGGTCAGTTCTTTAATAGCATTACTCATAATATCTCCTAAAAATATCCACGAAGTTGAGAAAAAAGCATAGCTTTTTTCTCAACTTCGCGGACAAAGTTTAATCTCTAAACTAGCTCAGTCTTAAAATGCCGAAGACAAGCAAGACAATACCCGTTATGGCATAAATCACGCGTGAAGTATTTCTACTTAATTTTGGTGTCTCAGAAGCCTCAATACTATCCCCTCTGAATGCACTTCTTAGCCCAAAGATACCACCAGCAATCAAAATAAATGCGTAAATTGTCTCAATATCCATTATTTCAGAATCTCGCGTGCACGTGTCATCACGTTTTCGACAGTGAAGCCATATTCTTCAAAAATCTTCTCAGCAGGCGCAGATGCACCATATTTTTCTATGGATAGAACGCCGCCCTGCGACCCAACGTATTTCCACCATCCTTGCGCAATACCCACTTCAACAGCCAGGCGTTTAAGAAGCTGCGGCGGAAAAACGGACTCGCGATAGGCTTGCTCTTCTTTCTCGAAAATCTCGAGCGAAGGAACAGATACAACACGCGCCACTACACCTTCTTCTGCCAATTTTTCAGCGGCAGCGAGGATCAAGCTCACTTCTGAACCAGATGCCATTAAAATAATCTCGGGGTTTTCACCGAAATCCTTCAAAATATACGCACCTTTTTCAACATGCGTTTCTTGCGTCAAAGTTGGCAGGTTTTGGCGGGTCAAGATCAAGGCTGTCGTACCATCACGATTTTCTATAGCCGATTTCCACGCTTGAGCGGTTTCATTTGCATCGGCAGGGCGGATAACGGTCATATTCGGAATGGCACGCAACGCGGCAAAATGCTCAACCGGCTGATGCGTAGGGCCATCTTCTCCAACACCAATGCTGTCATGGGTGAAGACCCAAATAGATGGATATTTTGAAAGGGCAGCTACGCGCAGCGCACCGCGCATATAATCTGAAAAGACCAAGAATGTTCCCCCATAAGGAATAATGCCACCGTAGACTGCCATCCCATTGACAATGGCTCCCATACCATGCTCGCGCACACCAAAGTGGAAATTACGTCCAGCAGGATTTTCTGCAGAGAAAGCTTCGTAGCCATCCAGCCATGTTTTATTCGACGGCGCTAAATCTGCAGAGCCACCTATTAACTCGGGGAGGCTTTCAGCAATAACATTTAGCACTTTTCCAGAGGCAACACGTGTTGCCATCCCCTTAGCATCAGCTTCAAAAACAGGCAGGGAATCAGCCCAATTTTCGGGCAACTTCCCTACCATACGGCGTTTTAATTCTTTGCCTTTTGCTGGAGAAATACGGGTATAGGCTTCGAGGCGCATTTTCCAATCGGCTTCGAGTTCGCGTCCGCGAGAGATAGCTTGACGATAGTGCTCAAGTACGTCGCTATCAATTGCAAAGCGTTCTGTGGGGTTTTCACCCAAATTCACTTTAGCGGCAGCAAGCTCCTCGTCCCCGAGCGGCGAACCATGTACACCGTGTGTACCTTGTTTATTTGGAGAACCATACCCAATAATTGTGCGACACATAATGATCGAGGGGCGTGAATCCGCTTTTGCCATCTTAATGGCTGCATCAATTACTTCTACATTATTTCCATCTTCCACGCGTTGAACATGCCAACCATAAGCTTTGAAACGAGCCGCACGGTCTTCGGTAAAGGCAAGGTCGGTTGAGCCATCAATAGAGATATGATTGTCATCATATAGATAAATGAGTTTGCCAAGCTTAAGAGTCCCAGCTAATGAGGCTGCTTCAGAGGCAACACCTTCCATTAAGTCGCCATCGGTAACAATAGCATAAATATAATTATCAATTATTTTTTGCCCCATCTGATTAAAACGAGCAGCGAGGTGAGATTCAGAAATCGCAAAACCAACGCCATTTGCAAACCCCATACCGAGGGGTCCCGTGGTCACTTCTACGCCAGGCGTATGTCCAAATTCAGGGTGTCCGGGCGTAAGGCTATGCCATTGACGAAAACTCTTCAAATCATCAAGGGAAATATCATAGCCTGTTAAATGGAGAAGCGAATAAAGCAACATTGAACCATGCCCGCCAGAAAGAACAAAGCGATCTCGATTAAACCATTTTGGGTTTTTAGGGCAGTGACGCAGGTGGCGCGCCCAAACAGTGTAAGCTATCGCCGCTGCACCCATCGGAAGACCTGGATGCCCTGAATTGGCCTGCTGAATGGCATCCGCAGAAAGGAAGCGCAAAGTATTAATGGCACGTTCTTGTAGTGTTTTGGTTGTCATAGGAGCCTCGATTCTCGCAAACTAAGCGAGTATTTCTAATTCAAAAGAGTTTTGTTATTTTACCATCGGCGGGATAGCTTACGCCATCATTAGACTCACTCGTCCCATATAAAAAAGGCCTGGAAACTTCCAGACCTTTTCATTTGAACACAAAAGCCTCTTAGGGAATAGAATTCGTGATCGCCCCATTCGCCAAGCCGATCAACGTCTCGCGCGGACCACCCTTCAATCCCAGCATATACTGATAGCCATCGTAAATCCACCAGATGGTCGCATCGCTACAATTAGCACCACAGATACTTTCTACAAAATACCCCGTGATACCATTCACCAACTCAACCTGCTCGGCGCGTTCTGCTTCAAAGGGATAATAGGTGTTGAAGTGATCGATCGTACCTGTTGTATTTTCCATCCCGCCGATGACACCATAATGGCAGGCGCCCGCCCCCTGGCAATCCGCGCCATATTCCAGAATGAAAACATAGACACCCAACTCGGTCGTGATCGCTGAAGGCAAAACTGGCGGAAGCCCAGCCTCCGCGGGGAAAGCGGGCGGCAGCATCGGCGGCACACCCCAACCCACGATCGCCTGCATATATCCAAACTCAAAAGGCTCCACTTTCGGGAAAACCTCCGATGTTGTTGGCTGCGCCAAAGGCGGCACAGACACCTCAAGGTGGTAATCGAAGCCCACTGCATCCTGCGAGATCACGTCTATATAATAATCCTGTGTCGCGGGCAAGACTCCCGTCCATGTGCTCGCGCCAGCATGATCAGAAATGAGCACAGTTCCATCCGCGCCCCAGATGCTGAGCACTGCCAGCACGTTTTCAGTCTTATGAATGGTCACCGTCATCTGCTGGCTTTCCATCGCCGTCAAAACATAGGGATGAGTGGATTGGGGAGGAAGTGTTCCTTGTATCATAGCAGATGTGGCACCCGCATCGAAGGCAATTCGTTCTGCATCCGTTGTAGGAGGAGGTACTGCCATTTGACCTTCTGCGCAGGTCATCGTGACCGTAAAGAGAGTCTGCTCCGGCAAGAGCGCTGCCGTACAATTCCCGATCGGACCGTCGATTCCTTCACACAGCGCCATATCCATTGGCGCATGTATGATCATCGTCTCACAAACCTTTGCTCCGTCCACATAACAGGATTGCTCTGCCCCCGGCCCCGCACCCCCATGACCGAGACAAGGTATGAGCATATCGCCGCCCAGCCAAAGCTGTCTAAAGAGCATATCCTCGAGGAGAAGGTCTACTTCAAAGATATTTTCAAAGTCGTTTCCGTTGCCCAGCGCTGTCATTTGGCAGGCACCGCCAACTTCCCCGCTCCAACTCATCTCTACCGGGACGATCTCACTGGAAACCATCAACTCCAACGTGCGCCCCATCAGATCGGCAAGATTGTCGCATTCAGCATCCGTCAAAGGTTGCATATCACCTTCCGGAATTTCGGCAAGCGATTCAGCAGGCGCTTCTTCAGGTTGCGTCTCAGCTTGGACGGCTGCCACCGTCTCTACGACCATGGTTGCTAGCGCATCTGCATCCGATTGCTCCGGCACACCCTCCTCGCCACCACAGGCTGAAAGGGTCAATACCAAAAGCAGAAAGAGTACAACGAACTGTTTTTTTGTGAACTTCATAGGTCCCTCCCAAGACAAAGTATGAAGAAGCTTCGCTTAACGCTTTAAATAGAAGGCTCTTTGCGCTGAAAAACACAAAAGCTTTGCGCTATTTTACCATTGGGGAAAAAGACATAATTTAAGACATCCCCCCATTTTTTAGCTATATTAGAGTTTCTTGTGCTTTCTTAATATCTAAGCTAATTTGGGATAAAAGCTCATCCACTGAGGCAAATTTCTTCTCGTCTCTTAATCGGGAGATGAATTCTAGTTTCAATTTTTCCCCGTATATATCTTTTTCAAAATCTAGAATATGCGTTTCTATATTAGCGCGTTCTTTGTCCGGAGTAAAAGTCGGACGAATACCAATATTGGTTACAGCAGGGTATTTCTCTCCCTGCACAGATGCCCAACATGCGTAAACACCATTTAGCGGGACAATTTTCTCATCGGGAAATTCTAAATTTGCCGTAGGAATATTGATCTTGCGCCCACGCCCATCGCCGCGAATAACGGAGCCTGTCAAAGTATAGGGATGCCCCAAAAGCTGATGAGCATCACGCACCTTTCCGTCCACGAGCGCATCCCGTACACGGCTGGAGGAGATAATGCCTATTTCATCCGAGATCGGAGAAAAGGTCTGCACAGTATATCCATCCCTTTCTCCCAGCTTGCTAAGATATTTTGCATCCCCTTGCCGATTTTTCCCCAAGGCAAAATCATATCCCATAAGTAATTTTTTAAGTTTTAGCTTTGCCTGAAGATTTGAAATAAATGTTTCGGCAGAAAGGTCGGTAATTTCAGTATCAAATGGATGTGTAAGCAGAACACCTACGCCCATTTTTGCCAAAATCTCTGCTTTTTCTTCAGGGAGGGTTAAATACTTCACATCTCTTCGCTTCCCCAAAACAGCAGCTGGATGTGGGTAAAAAGAAATTACAAGAGAAGTTGCATCGTTTTCTTTTGCCTCCCTTACAAGTGCCCGAATCATTTCTTGGTGTCCACAATGAATACCATCAAAAACACCAATAGTAAGCCATGTTCTTTCCAGGGAAAGGTCGTTGAGAGAGTAGGTATGCAACATAATACTATAAATAGATATTGCGCATTTCGCAAGAACCCCTGCAACACGAAATACGCAATATATGATTAAAAAAACACGCTGGTTCTAGCCGATCAGGAAAACCTTTTTAGGCTGCCATTCAAACGCGCCGTCTTCGCCTTCGACCCTTTTCATCAGAGCGACCAACTCATCAGCTTCGCTGATGCCGCGCACCATTTCATCTTCAGGATCATCAGCATCGACTTTTACGCGCTGTCCATGTCGAAGTGTTTCAACTTCATCCGGGCTTAGTACAACCGAAGGCCAATCAGAGAGAGATTCGGCAGCGGGGATAATGTGTTTATACCAATCACCAGCTTCAAAAGCTTCTTTGAGTTTTCGTAGCGGCACAGCATCTCGCAGAGAGAAACGTCCATTTTTTGTACGGCGTAAACCAACCAAATAAGCGCCGCAACCCAAGACTTCACCAAGATCATTGGCCAAAGAGCGGATATATGTACCAGAGGAGCAATGTACATCTACCACAACTTCAGGGGTTGCCCATTCTAAAACTTCAAGGTGGTGCACCTGGATCATGCGCGGTTCCAGCTCAACTTCTTCGCCTTTACGTGCCATATCATAAGCCTTGCGTCCATTGACTTTAACAGCAGAATAAGCTGGTGGGGTTTGCTCCACTTCACCTTCAAATTTCTTCAACTCTGCTTCAAATTGTTCTTCTGTTACGTCAACAGTCACTTCGTCGCGCGTGAAGGCACCTTCGGCATCATAGGTATCAGTCGCTGTACCCATACGAATAATTGCCTGATAGCGTTTATCAGAAGCAGAAATATATTCGCTCAAACGCACAGCAGGCCCAACCAAAATGACCAAAACACCAGAAGCGCGTGGGTCTAAAGTTCCTGTATGCCCAGCACGACGGATTCCTGTTCCGCGGCGAACGATATTAACAACATCATGTGAGGTCATCCCCGTTGGTTTATCAATGACCAAAACCCCTGAAATAGCATCTTTTCCTTGCATAAGAATTTTCCTCCAGTTGGATTTACTTACTTAAAATTGTGGGATATAAATCCCGTGTTTAATTTAATCTAAAATTTTGCGTGTCTCACTCAAGACCTTAGGCTTGATCTCGCTTAATGAACCTTCAATCGTCGCCCCAGCAGCGGCGCGATGCCCTCCGCCCCCAAACTTTGCTGCCACTTTAGCAACATCCCATTTTTTGCCGCGTGCTCGCCAAGAAACTTTAACCCCGCCCCCGCTCTGCTCAACAAACACCAGTGCAATAGGGCTTTCTTCTATAGCAGCCAAAACATTGATCAAATCTGCATCATCATTTCCTCGATACTTAATAGCCTTCCGCTCCTTCAAGCTTAGCACAGCCCAGACCATTTTGCCATCCCGTTCTAGGTTGGATAATCCAGAACCCCAATAACGCGCTGCCTTAAAAGAACGACTGATCAATGCCTGATAGTATAAGTCAGGGAGATTAACACCTGTATCCATCAACTTTGCGGCTTGGCGGAATGCTTTGGAGTTCATATTCAAAGTACGAAAACCAAGCGTATCAGTAATAAGTCCTGTTAATAATGCGGCGGCAACGGGTCTGGTAATAGATAATCCCCAAGCTGGCAAGTGTTCGGTCAATATAGATGCGGTGGCTACAGAATCAGCTTCAACGAGATTGATCTCTGCATAATTTGTATTGGTAATATGATGGTCGATATTAATATGCGGCTCACCAAAAGACTGTAATTCTTCGTGTATGCGAGAAAATTCAGCACAATCTACAGAGATGAAAGTATCAATATCTCCTTCAACTTCTTCTTGAACAAGTGCAGTTCCTTCGAGATGCTCAAAGACATGCGGAAGGCCTGCAGGCAGAACCATTTGCACATGTTTTCCAGCTTCTTCAAGGGCAAGGCCCAAGCCAAGCATAGAACCAATAGCGTCCCCGTCGGGGCGGATGTGTCCTGTGATCAGAATTCTTTCGGCTTCCCCCAAACGCCGCTTAATAGATGCGTCTAACGCTTCGTTCATTACTCTTCAGCTTTCTCGTTGTTTTCTTCACGTTCTTCTTCTGCGGTGCGGATTTCAGCTAAAATCCCTTCTATTTGGTCGGCCTTCTCTGGGGTTGGGTCCCAGTGAAAGCGAAGCTGAGGAAATGATCGGAGAATCACTCGTTTGGCCAAATGCCGGCGGATGTATCCGCTGGCATTATTGAAACCAGAAAGAGCTTCTTTAGCACGCACCGAGCCTTCAATGGCAGAAATATAAATATTGGCAAAAGCCAGTTCCCGATCTATATTTACGTCGGTAATAAATATCCCTTTGATGCGCGGATCACTCAATTCAAAAATGAGCATCTCAGAGAGTTCTCTCTTGATACGATCAGAAATACGATGTAAACGAACTTCGGATGGCATAGAAAATTACTCGATTTCTTCTTTTTCAAGAATATAGCATTGAAGAATATCGCCCTCTTCGATGTCGTGGAAATTTTGCAGGCCAACGCCGCACTCAAAACCATTGCGAACTTCATTGACCTTGTCTTTATTATGCTTCAAAGAAGAAACTTCGCCTTCAAAAAGAATATCATCTCCGCGTGTCAGGCGCATTTGCGCATTACGGCGAATAACGCCTTCACGCACACGACAGCCTGCGATCTTGCCAACTTTTGAAATCGGGAAAACGGCCAAGACTTCGGCTTTTCCGAGTGTTTTTTCTGCAAAAGTAGGCTCAAGCATACCTTTGAGAGCTTTTTCTACATCTTCAACAATACGGTAGATAATATTATAAAGACGAATGGAAACACCTTCATTATCAGCCAAACGGCGAGCAGTTACTTCTGCTTGAACATTGAAACCGATCACAATGGCATCAGATGCAGCGGCTAATGTAATATCATTTTCACCGATATTTCCTGTTTCAGCATATAAGACATTGACACCAATTTCCCCTTTGCCAAGCTTTTCCATCTCTCCCACAATAGGATCAAGCGAGCCTTGCACATCTGCTTTGATGATCAGGCTGAGTTCTTTTGTCTCTCCAGCCTGATATGCGGCAAAAAGGTCTTCCAATGAAAGGCTTTTCTTTGCCTGGGAGGCATTTTTCTCATTTTCAAGATATTCTTTAACTTGAAAACGAGCTTGTTTCTCTGCTTTTACAGTTTTAAATAACTGTCCGGCACTGGGAACATCGTTCAGCCCCATCACAGAAACAGGCATGGAAGGTGGAGCCTCTTCAACTCTATTGCCTCGATAATCGAACATGGCGCGCAAGCGCCCATAAGCACCGCCTGCAACGGCAATATCACCTTGCTTCAAGGTCCCACTCTGAACAAGCAAAGTTGCCATCACACCACGTTGTTTATCTACTTCAGCTTCGATCACTGTTCCGACAATATCGCCACTAGGATTTGCCTTGATATCCATATTATCTGCTACCAGCAAAATGGCTTCGAGCAGATCTTCGATCCCTTCTTTTTTAAGCGCAGAAAGGGGGATAACCATTGTATCGCCATCCCAATCATCGGGCACTAATTCATTATCTGCTAATTGCGTCTTAACCAGTTCAGGATTTGCATTGCCTTTATCAACTTTATTTAATGCGACAATGATCGGGACGCGCGCGGCCTTAGCGTGCGCGATCGCCTCTTTTGTTTGGGGCATAACCCCATCATCTGCCGCTACAACCAAAATGACAATATCAGCACCCTGCGCCCCGCGTGCACGCATTGCAGTAAACGCAGCATGACCGGGTGTGTCCAAAAAGGTGATCGTTTGTCCCTTTAGAGATGTTTGATAAGCACCGATATGTTGTGTGATCCCGCCTGCTTCACCGGCCTGCACATCTGCATCACGAATCGCATCAAGAAGGGTTGTTTTACCATGATCAACATGTCCCAAAATAGTAACTACAGGAGGGCGATCTTCAAGAGCAGCTTCATCCTCATCAGCAATTATCTGCCGCCAAAGCGGGATACTGCCTTCTTCTTCTACTTCAAGCACATCCTCTTTTTCAAGAACAGCTTCAAAACCCATATCTGCAGCAACGATCGCGGCAGAGTCAAAATCAATTTGTTGGTTAATGCTCGCCATCACACCATTAGTCATCAAACTTTTGATAACATCGATGGGGCTAGCACCCATTTGCTCCGCGAGATCACGGACACCTATTGCGATAGGTATTTCGATAATCTTTTCGTCTTTTTTGCTCATTAAAAACCTCTTCCCTGTATCACAACCTGGAAAACAAACCGAATAACATAAAATCTTTCACATTATTCCGATTTACTACCCCATTCATGATGAATAAATTCTTCTAATGCGTCCCGCTCTTCTTTGCTTAACCTTGTTCTGAGCGCACTCGCTAAAGAACCTTTCAGTCCTTTTTCCCAACAACTTTGTTGATTGTGCAGATAAGCTCCGCGCCCAGAGATCTTCCCCGTCAAGTCAATCTGAACACCATCAGGGCTACGCACAATACGGGTCAGAGTCCGTTTTGGCAAAATCTCACGGCAGCCCACACAAGTTCGTTGTGGAACATGCCGTTTTCGTTTGGATAATTTCTTGCTCACAAAAATCTACCAATCTGCTTCATCGTCCCATTCATCTTCAGCGCGCTTTCGTCGTTTTTGTGCTACAACTTCACCCAATTCTGGATCATATTCGTATTTCACATATTTCTTGCGTTGCTTCTTCTTGTCTTCAAGGTCAAGCCCATCCTCATCCAGGAAAGGCAAATCTTCTTCTTTTTCTTCAGGGAAAGTCAACGTAGCCAAAACCTCGGTCATATTTTCAATAGCTTTGATACCGAATCCCGGTAAATCGAAGACCTTGCCGGGATCTAATTGCAAGGAAAGCATTAGAGCACCGACATTTTTATAACCGGCCCCTTTGAGCATACTCAAAACACGTTCTTCCAAATCAGTATCATCTAATGCCATACTAAAAGCGGTAGGAGCAATATTAGCGCGAACTTCAGCGATCCGTTTCTCTTCCTCCGCTTCGCGCTCTTCTTCTTCTCTATCACTATCCGCTTCTGCTGTAGCTACTTCTTCAGTTTCAGAGACAACCTCTTCCGCGATCTCTTCTTCACTTTCTTGTTCAACTTCTTCTTCAACCGCTCCGGCCTCTTCAGGCTCTGTTTCGGGTTCTAATTCGGCTTTTGGTTCTGGCTCAACCTCAGGTTCTGGGAATTCCATTCCGGCCAAAACTTCGGTAATATTCTCTATTGCTTTTGGTCCTATGCCGGGCAAGTCAAAAACTTTATCAGGGTCAAGTTGCAATGCAAGCATCAAGTCACCAACTGTTTCATATTCCGCTTCAAAAAGAATATTGAAAACATGTTCCTTGAGGGTTTCCACTTCTGCCAACTCCAGTTCAAAAGCAACAGCAGGGATATTTGCACGAATTTCGGCAATTTTCTCTTGCTCAACACGATCAGCTTCTTCTTGTACCTCGATGGTGCGTCGCTCAACACGATCCATGAAGACGCCCATAGTCTGATACTCTTCTGGCGAAAGCGAGCGGCCTTCAGCCTTCTTCGCCAACATCGCTTCGATCTCAGGCATTTGCTCAACAGCTTTGGGCATCATTTCGGCCAATTCGGCATCTTCTTTTAGTTTAGCAAGCGAATCGATAGTCGCTTCAACCAAACTCTTGATGTCAATCCGCCAACCTGTCAATTTAGCAGCCAAACGAGCATTCTGCCCATTACGGCCAATCGCCAAAGAAAGTTGGTCTTCGGTTACAACAACTGTCGCCGTTCGAGCGGAATCTGCCGGTTCAGACAAATAAACTCCCGTTACACGGGCAGGACTGATCGCCTTGGAAATATAGGCAATTTGGTCAGGGTTCCACTCGATAATATCAATTTTTTCGTTATGTAATTCGCGCACGATATTCTGAATACGAACACCACGAATACCTACACATGCACCGACGGGATCGATTCCCTCTTGCATCGCCGAGACAGAAACTTTTGCACGGCGGCCTGGTTCGCGGGAAATGCCACGAATTTCAACAACACCATGATAGATCTCTGGTACTTCATTTTCCAATAAGCGGCGCAAGAAAGAGCCATGCCCACGAGAAAGGATGATCTGCGGTCCACGCGGAGAATCTTTAACCTCTAAAACAACACAACGAATGCGGTCGTGTACACGGAAACGCTCACCAGGAATTTTCTGATTATGCGGGATTGTGCCTTCAGCTTTCATATCCAGACCAACGGTAATACCGCGTCGTCCGCCAGAAGCCTGAACAACACCGCTGATAATTTCACCGATCTGTTTTTCAAAATGCTCAGCCTGCACAGCACGTTCTGCTTCACGCAAACGCTGCTGAATGACCTGTCGCGCCGTTTGCGCAGCGACCCGGCCAAAATTCGCGGGCGTAGAATCGACCAAGACCATTCCACCGAGTTCAGCTTCTTCGTCAAACTTCAGGGCTTCTTCCAGAGTGGTTTCTGTGCGCTCATCCTGCACATCTTCTACAACTTCTTTCTCAGCAAAAATAGCGACTTCTCCGCTATCAAGGTCGATCTTCCCGATCACTTCTTGCGCGCTAGAAGCATTAACTGCGCGTCTATAGGCCGATGCCATCGCAGCCTCAATGGCATCTAAAATTACATCTTGGGGAAGTTGTTTTTCTTCCAACAGAGCTTTAAAAGCTTCACTAAAATTATTATCTATCTTACTCATAACATGCGCCCCAAAAATCTCCCATACAAGCAGAAAAGTGGGGGTCGCCCACTTCTCGGTGCTTTCAATATCGATAATACAGACGAACAAAATTCTAGCACATAGTCAGAAAAGCCGCAAGACGATATAATAGCCGCCATGACTACCCCCCTAGACCTTAAAGGCAAAGAACGCGCGCAAGGCGTTCAAAAAATGTTTAGCAAAATAGCCCCTAATTATGACCTAATGAACAGGATCATGACCGCAGGGCAAGATATTCGCTGGAGAAAAGAAGTCATTCGCCGCGCAAAATTGGATAAAAACGATTCGCTCCTAGATTTAGGGGCTGGTACCGGTGATATAGCGCGGGAGGGGCTCAAGCAGCATCCTGCTATATCCGCTCTGGCTGCAGATTTCACCCTCGAAATGATGCGTGCTGGCAAAAAGGATGCTCATCTCAACTGGTCTTCTGCCGACGCACTCAATCTCCCCTTCCCTGACAAGAGTTTTGATGCCGTTGTTTCTGGCTTCCTGATGCGCAATGTGACCGACGTCTCGCGCACTCTTAAAGAGCAATACCGTGTGCTTAAGTCTGGCGGACGGATCGTGATCCTCGACACGACTAAACCGCGTCCTAATATTCTGACTCCTTTCATCAATATCCATCTTAATCACGTTATCCCCTTTTTGGGCGGCTTACTGACTGGCGAACGCGATGCTTATACTTACCTTCCTGATTCGACCAAAGGCTTTTTGCGCGCCGAAGAACTCGTTGCCCATATGGCTGCTGTTGGTTTCAAAAAGATCAATTTCGAGATAAAAATGTTCGGAACGGTTGCGATCCATTGGGGGGAGAAGGAATGAGTCAGCGAATGAACGAATCAGCGAATGAACGAGATATGGACAAAGCCGCCCTGCGTGGAGAGCCATCTTACGTTTGGCGCGCGGGACAGGAGCGTCGCCTGCAAATGATCGTGGATGCTGCCGAAGAACGGATTCGCGGCGACATCCTCGAAAACGGCTGTGGCGTAGGGATGTATGTAGAGCATCTGACACCTTTTAACGGAAAAACTACGGGACTGGAATTTGATTATGACCGCGCAGCAGATGCCGGGTCACGTTCGCCCCGCATCCTGAACGGGGCTGGAGAGCATCTCCCTTTCCCATCCAATTCTTTCGACTTAATTCTGAGCCACGAAGTGATCGAGCATGTTCAGAATGATCTTCTTGCAATCCACGAGATGATCCGTACTCTGCGACCGGGCGGACGCCTGACCCTTTTTTGCCCTAATCGTGGTTATCCTTTTGAAACGCACGGCATCTATTGGCGCAGGAAATATAAATTTGGCAACATACTCTTCGTAAATTATTTACCGCGAAAGTGGCGAGACAAACTTGCTCCTCACGTGGAAGTGTATACACGCCGCGATATGGAAAAATTATTCGAGAAACTGCCTGTAAAATTTGTAAAAAGAACAATTGTTTTTGGTGCATATGACAATATCATTGCACGCTTAGGGATTGTCGGGAAAATGCTACGCACCATGCTACAATGGCTGGAGAAAACGCCGTTGAAAATTTTCGGTTTATCACACTTCTGGGTGGTGGAAAAAATTGACACCTAATGTCTAAGGTAATCTAAGATGCAGAGTCAGAGAGACGTAGAGCTTAACCTAGCTGCAATCGCCACAATAGAACAAGACTACAAATCCGCACGCGACATTGTACAAAAACTTCTTCGCTTAGACCCCAATGACATAGAAGCTCTCTTGCTCTTTTCAATAGTTATAGATAATGAAGAGTATTCAATCCAGGCATTGCAAAGAGTTTTACAAATTGACCCCGAGCATCCGCTTGCTTTTGTTGAATTAGCCAGGAAAAAATCTGCTCTTCCAACAGAAATCCCATCCCCACAAGCCCCTAAACCCAAAGCTGGTGCTGCTATACAAGCACGGAAACATTCTTCAATACCACCTACTCTTAGAGAAAAGGGAATCGCAAAATTAGAAAGTTCACCTGCATTAGTGGAACCTAAAAAAAGGAAACGAAAAAGAAATTGGCTTGAACCTGTTATAGCTGGTATGCTGATATTAGCTTGTGTTTGTATAGGGGTTGCTGTATTTCAAGGCCTATTACGCCAAGTATTTATACCTTTAGGATAACTCAAGTAAAAAGGTGTGATGACGCTAAAGAAGGATGAAAATGACGGGGACAAACGGAAAATTTATAGCAAAAAAACGGATGATGTGATCTATTTAGATTGACCACAGGCTTTACAACACAAAAGCCTCCCGTTCGGGAGGCTTTTGTCTATAAACTTACTGGTTTTATTTACCGAATAAACCGCCAAGTGCATCTGCGGCTGCGCCGAGATCGCCTTTGCCTTCAAGCAGATTATCAAGCTGCCCGCCAACTGCTGGGGGAAGTTTGTCTTTGACAAAATCAAGCACAACTTCAACAGCCATTTCAGCTTGTTTTTCGCTCAAGCCAGTTTTTTTAACAACCAATGCAACTAACTCTTCCATTTTTTTCGCTCCTTTAGTAACTCAAAATTTCATCGAATAAGATAATATATTTTACCATTTCATTGCCACAGAAACCACAATGTTTGCCCAACAGCCAAGCCAAGTAAAACACCAAAGAGCGCTTCTAATGGCGTATGACCAAGCACTTCTCGTAATTTTTTTTCTGCTTTAAAATCACCGCTAAGCAACTCACCAATTAATAGATTGATCTTCTCTGCATGAAAACCAGCCTGTCGGCGCACACCTGTCGCATCGTAGATCACGATCATCGTGATCGGGAAAATAACCGCAAATATAGGAGAATCAAAACCAACAAAAAGCCCCGCACCATAAGTTGCGCCAACCATCAACGCAGAGTGAGAGCTGGGCATTCCGCCTGAGCTAAGCAATAGCGCCCAATTTATTCTTTTTGATCGAAAATACTCTGCCGGTACTTTTATAATTTGTGCCAATGCCCAAGCAATTACTGAAGATAAAAAAACAGGATTATCAAAAATACCTAAGGGGTTATTCATCGCTCAGCTCACCACCAGAAAGTTGTTTTACCTTCAGTTCTGCGTTTTCGAGCAAAAGTGTGCAATGCTTGCTTAAATCTTGCCCGTGCTCAAAAAGAGACATCGATTCATCCAGGGTGCGCTCTTCACTTTCAAGGGTCGCCACAATTTGCTCTAAAGCAGCAAATGCTTCTTCATAACTCATTTCTTTTATCTTTTTTTCAGCCATAATTTACCTAACCTTTGCGTCAAATTCGCCATCTTTTACGCGAATTTTTAGATTATCATCTTTTTTTGCATCAGACACACTCCCGACCACTTTTCCGGTTTCCGGATTTGTGACGATGGCGTAACCCCGCGCCAAAACCGCTTGCGGATTAAGCGAGGAGAGCCGACGATTCAGCCCTTCGAGTGTCGTCCGCATCACTGCTTGACGATGGGCTTGCTCGGCGTTAAGTCGCTGTGTCAGCCCATCGACAGTTTGCTGATCCCCCTGGATACCCCGCAAGGGAGATGCATACCCCAGTCGGGCATGGAGATCATCTACACCAATAAAGTTTCTATCCAAAACAGTGGAGATTTCAGTCTTGAGCTGCTCTTCATAATAATTAACTGCGCCATGCAATTCATTGATCGTGATCGGCGTTGCCAATTCTGCAGCGGCGGTTGGGGTGGCGGCACGTAGATCGGCGGCAAAATCTGTCAGGGTAAAATCGGTTTCGTGCCCAACCCCGGAGATGATCGGGACCGGCGATGCGGCAACCATGCGCACAACAATTTCGTCGTTAAATGCCCACAAATCTTCTATTGAGCCACCCCCGCGTCCAAGCAGTATCACGTCAAGGTCAGGAGCGGTGCGGAGCAGATCATCCAGCGCATCTACTATTTTGGCAGGAGCGGCATTGCCTTGTACCATTGTCGGCGCAAGGATAACTTCTGCGAGAGGCATTCGGCGGCGCAAAGTATTGAGCATATCGCGCAGAGCCGCACCCGTAGCAGAGGTAACGATGCCAATCTTTTTAGGGAAAGTGGGAATTGGGCGTTTGCTATCTGGGTCAAAAAGCCCTTCGTTTTCAAGGAGGGTTTTGAGCCGTAGATATTCCTGATAAAGAGCACCTTCGCCAACGGGACGAATTTCATCGGCGTAAAGCTGATATTGCCCGTTAACATCATAAATACCGAGGTAGCCATGCGCTTCAATTTCCATACCATCGTGCAGGTCAACCTTAAGACGAGCCGCGCTGCTGCGCCAGATCACGGCGCGAATAGATGCCCCGCCATCTTTGAGCGTGAAGTATATATGTCCTGAACGAGGCCGAGAAAGATTGGAGATTTCACCGCGCACGCAGACATCGCGCAGGGTTTCATCGGTTTCAAATAGCTCACGAATATAGGCGGTCAGGCTGCTGACTGTCCAGCGAGGGGAGGGAAAAAGGGGGGCTTGATTCATCTTGGTGAGGATACTTTATGTCAGAAGAGTTTGCAAGTTTTAAGTCCTAGTCCTAATGTCTTAGCTTTCGAAAAACATTTTCTGCTACAATCTTTTCGCCTAATTATCAGCAAAAAAACACATCAAGAAAAGGCAAAGTTTATGAAACTAAAGAAAGTTATCTTTTTAAGTATCATCGTAACAATAGTTCTTTTGGGATGCGTACAGCCAAGTCTGGACGCAAACGCGCCCTTGCCCCCAACAAGTACCGCAACAAACACAGCCACAGCGACGGTCACACCAACAGCAACGAATACGCCAATCCCACAGCACTTGAGTGAGCCAGTTTTTTATGAGGCAGGAAATTTTCCAGAGGGAATCAGCCCACTATCAGGATTACAAGTCTCAGACCCTGCCCTTTTGGAGCAACCGGCATTGCTTCTTTCTGTACCACATTTTCCTATCGCAGCGCGTCCGCAATCAGGATTATCTTTCACGCCCTGGGTTTTTGAGTTTTTGATCGGTGAGGGAACAACGCGTTTTTTAGCCGTTTTCTATGGAGAGCAGCCTTTTACTGAAACGCCCATTGTAGGCAATTGCGAAATTCGTACGGAAGAATTTATCTCGGAAGGGGAGATATTGGGCAATTTTGTTTGGTATGACCAAGATGGAGATGGCATACAAAACTCGAATGAAAAGGGCATGGGAGGCATTTGTATCCGCCTTTATGATGAGCAGGGAAAACTCATCGAGGAGACCAGCAGCGATTCAAATGGATATTATGGCTTTAATGTAGAAGCTGGGAAATCCTATCAGATTGAGTTTCTACGCCCTAAGGAAATGACATTCTCCCCCGAAAATATCGGTAACGAAAATTCAGACAGCGATGCCAACCCTGTGAGCGGGACGACTGGCTTGATCGCCGTCGAGGGCAATAATCTGCACGTGGATGCAGGTCTTATCTCCTCCGTAGAAACAAAGGTGGATAGTGGGCAAGTGGGTCCTGTCCGTTCCGGGCGTTTGCTTTTTAAACATATTCAAAATTTCTTCCAAAATAGCTGTCTGATCTTTGCCGGCGCAACGGATTCAATCGTAAAAGAATTACCCTACTGCGCACAAGTACACAACACAGAGAACAGCGCTGGCTCAATGCTCGATATTGAAAGACTGATAAAGATCAATGAGAAAAATGGAATCAGAAGAGGTAGCGATTTCAACTACTCGAGTAACTCTTTTTCAGAAACTCCGCCCGATGGCGGTTTTCCGGCAAACCAGGTTGACTTCTTTGTTTCTTCTGTAAACCAAACTCAGTGGGTCTATAATCCGCTCAGCCAAAGCTGGGCACGCTATGTGGATAACGCCAGCGAAAACCCCGTCTTCACGCGCGATATAGATCAACTCACCGGACGAGAGCTTTCTTTTGAAAATATCATCGTGATATTTGTAGAGCACGAAGTCATCCGTCCGCGCATCGCAGATATGCACCTTGAAATGGGACAATCTGAAGGCGGCTATCTTTTCCGTGATGGGCAAGCCTATCCTATTCAATGGAGTACACGCGCGACAGACTATGAGCAAAGTACCGGTTTACGCCGCCCCATCGCCTTTCAGAATTTAGATGGCAACCCGATTCCCTTACGCCCCGGGCAAACGTGGATTTTGATCGCCACGCCTTATAGTGAAGTAAGC
>Ga0233437_1002659_pt1 | contig 26027 bp, 27 predicted proteins | sample SI_122_August201_FD_182714 | JGI IMG/M metagenome (GOLD analysis project Ga0233437, IMG submission 182714) | Seawater microbial communities from Saanich Inlet, British Columbia, Canada - SI_122_August2016_200_MG | ecosystem: Environmental > Aquatic > Marine > Inlet | place: Canada: British... | reverse complement strand
TGATTGTGGAAAAGAAACTGAAGTGCCTTTTAAGCCAGACGGAGAAAGACCTGTTTATTGCAGAGAATGTTTCCAAAAAAGACGGCCAAGAAGAGATAATTTCCAAAGAAACGACAACTACTAGATAACTGGAAAATTGATCTTAACGGACTAACTTTAAATTCTAATTCTTATTTTTTTTAATTTTTTTCTTGAGTTCTCTCCGTAAACACATTTAAATAGTTTAAATGGATTACTTTTGTTATGAATAAATCAAAGATATTTTATTTCGTAACTGCGATTCCGCCATTAATAATGGACGTTATTCTTTTTGTATTATTAATAATTGGCTTGCCGAGATTATTAGCCGGGCCAATGAATATCGTATTATTTCTCGGGGTGTTTCTGATATTTGAAATCCCATTGATTTTATTTATTATTCATGGTTTGGCCACAAAAAAAGCTGGTCTTTCTGGAAAAGGTTTAATGATTACAAATCTTGTTTTTGGGATTGTTAATCTGTTTTTTTGGTTCTTGATCGGAGTGTCGTTAATGATGCCTGTCGCTATTCCGATGGTCTAGAACATAAAAAAAAGAAAAAGCCTTTAGAGGGATTCGAACCCCCGACCTGCCGCTTACAAGGCGGCTGCTCTAGCCACTGAGCTATAAAGGCACTTTTTGCGTGTGCGCAAAACCTGCACTAAACGGGGCACCTTCGGTAGCCCGGCACGTTTTATGTTTGTGTTGCAAAAACAAAACCTGCACTAAAATCGCAGTATCTTCACTTTGATTGTCGCTCGATACAGCATCTTTTTATGCACGTTATATTGGCTAGCTTTGCTCACCATTAAGTAAAAGTGAGTTAATTACTTTTTAAAGTCTTTCTGTTTCAAGTTTCTCATGCCTTTAACAAGAAAGCAGGAAAGTGATATCTGCTTGTCCTGTGGAGAATGCTGTAAACGCTACTCGATAACGCTCCTACCCGAAGAAGCAACTATAATTGCTAAAAAGCTAAGACTCTCAAAGAAAAAGTTCCTTGAGACTTACTGTGAATTATTCGTAAAAGTTTATCCAAAAACGACGCCCGGATTACTTACTTTTCCAACAACTTTTTTCCCAAAGAAAATCGGCGAGTTGCTTTCGCGAGAACTAACTAGCGTTCCAGGAGGGTTCTTTGTTCTACCACAAATTGCTTTAAAGAGAAAAGATGGGATTTGTAGGTACTTAAACAAAGACAACACTTGTCAGATCTATAAAGAAAGACCTTTTCCTTGTGAACTATTTCCGTTTATGGTTGTTCCAGGTTACGAAGAACAATATCCTTTTTGTGAATTATTCAAAAAATCAAACAAAACATTGCCAAACAAATCAAAGAAATACTCTAAACAAATAAAGACTTATTTCAAACAAATAGATGAAAAAGGATTTACCAAAGTTTGGAAGTCAACTCCAAAAAAAGGAAAGTTTTTCTTAAATGAGTTACTCTTAGGAGAAATAACTATTAAACAACTTGCAAAAATGACTGAAACAAAAATCACTCGTAAGAAATAAAAATAATTTTTTTAGCTTCAACATATTTTCTTTCGCGACTTGCATCTCCATTCAAGATATTTTTTTTCAGAGCAACATACTCATTAATCAATCCTCTTAACGAATTCTCAAAAATGGTTTTTTCTTGTTCCGCTCCTTCAAATATCGTGTCCATTTCGCTCACTAAAATAAAGTTATCAATTCCTAATTCAGTTTCTAATGCTTCGCTTATTGCTAAGTCATAATCTTCTTCAAAAATTTCGAAAGTAAAATCTAAGTTAGTTTGTAATATGCTTTCCATGAATAATGTGAAAGCCATTTCTTTTAGATAAATTTCGCTTGTTGGAAAAGAATTGTAAATAGCTTCTTCTTTTTCTTTCAACCAGTAAAAGTCATCTCTAATCGAGTAATAATAATCGTCATCCAGTGGATTCTCAAAACTTTTTTCTTGTTCTTCAAAACCCGTAATTAAATCGTTTAAGTACAACGCATTTTCTTCGTGTAACATTTTTCCTTCTGCTAGTTCTTCTCCACTCGTACCGCCAATACTAATTGCGAGTGCTAGTAAAACAAGAACAATTACGACAAAAATAATTGCAATGGAAAAGCCAGGGTATTTTTTTATCATTCTCATCACTCCTCCAGAAGTGTCCGACAAATTGTGTGTTTTTGCTTTTTTAGTAGTTTTTTTAACAGAACTTTTCTTTTTCACTCGAGCTTTGCGTTTAACCATGCATAAAATAAGTTGCTTGTGTTTAAAAGAAAATACCTTTCGGAGTTAGTATCGATAATTCTCTGGTTTGTATGGTCCGTCAACAGGAAGTCCTAAGTACTCAGATTGTTCTTTTGTAAGTGTAGTTAATTTCACACCAAGTTGTCCTAAGTGTAACCTGGCAACTTCTTCGTCAAGTTTTTTTGGTAGAACGTATACTCCAATTTCATACTTGTTTTTCCATAACTCTATTTGTGCTAGTGTTTGGTTTGAAAAAGAATTACTCATAACAAAACTAGGATGTCCCGTAGCACAACCAAGATTAACTAGTCGTCCTTCAGCTAGAATAGTAATGTAGCGTCCGTCAGGAAAATAATATTGATCTACTTGTGGTTTAACATTTACTTTTTTAATTCCGGGAAATGCATTTAATTTATCCATTTGTATTTCGTTGTCAAAATGTCCTATGTTACAAACAATTGCAGTGTGCTTCATTTTTTCCATGTGTTCTATTCGGATAATATCTTTGTTTCCTGTTGTTGTGACAAAAATATCTCCTTCGCTAAGAGCGTCTTCAAGAGTAGTTACTTCGTATCCTTCCATTGTAGCTTGTAATGCACAAATTGGATCTATTTCTGTAACAATTACTCTTGCACCAAATCCTTTCATCGATTGTGCACAACCTTTTCCAACATCTCCGTAACCACAAACAACAACTATTTTTCCTGCAACCATAACATCAGTTGCTCTTTTTATTCCATCAGCTAGACTTTCTCGACAACCATATAAATTATCAAATTTTGATTTTGTTACAGAGTCATTTACATTTATTGCAGGGAATAACAACTTTTTTTGTTCCATCATTTGGTATAATCGGTGAACACCAGTAGTAGTTTCTTCTGAAGTTCCTTTTATTTTTCCTACAACGCTAGTCCATTTAGTAGGATTCTTTGCGTACGAGTCTTTTAACAAATTTATTAGTTCTATAAAATCTTCGCCTTCAGCGGAATAGTCTTTGTCAAGTATAGAAGGATCTTTTTCTGCTTCAACGCCTTTGTGGATTAGCATTGTAGCGTCTCCGCCATCATCAACAATCAAGTCAGGTCCGCTTCCATTAAAATCAAGTGCTTGCTCTGTACACCACCAATATTCTTTTGCAGTTTCTCCTTTCCAAGCAAATACTGGGATACCTGTTTTAGCTATTGCTGCTGCAGCGTGATCTTGAGTTGAAAAAATATTACATGAAGCCCATCGAACATTTGCACCAAGTGCAGCGAGTGTCTCAATCAGTACAGCGGTTTGTATAGTCATATGCAAACTGCCCATTATATTAGCTCCTTTTAATGGCTGTTCTGTAGCGTATTTAGCACGTATTGCCATTAAACCAGGCATCTCTTTTTCAGCGATTTCTATTTCGCGTCTTCCAAAATCTGCTAAAGACATGTCAGCTACTTTGTAATTTTCTGTTTCGTCCAATTTGCTCACCAATTACTATTTATTTTACCATTGTCAACGCTTTTATTTCTTCTGGTAAAGACATAAGTCTTGCTTCTTGCTTAGATACTACACACGCTGCGAATTTACTTGCTAGCTCGCCAATTTTTGCTAGAGTCATTTTGTTGATTATCCCAAATAAGAATGCAGCTGCATAAGCATCTCCTGCTCCGTTAGTATTAACTACCAAATCAACTTTTTTTGGCATTACTTTTAGCGTTTCATTATTTGTTCTTACAAAACTTCCTTTTTCTCCTACCTTTAGAACAGTAAGTTCACAAATCTTTTCCAAGGTTGTAAGAGCTTTTTCGTCCATAAACCCAGTTAGTGCTTCTGCTTCGTCTTCATTCATAAACAAAATGTCAACGTATTCTTTTACAAAATCAACGAGTTTGTCACCAAGTCTTTTTATTACTCCGGCGTCGTTTACATCAAGAGCCACTTTTGCACCAATCTGTTTAGCGTATTTCACAAGTTTTACTGCGGTGTGATAATCCACATCGTGTTCTAACTTATATCCTTCTATAAGCATTATTTTTGTTTCAAATCCAGTGTTAATTTCTTCTTGTGAAACAAAGTTGCATTGTCCCAAATTAACAGCAAAAGTTCTTTCTCCGTCCTTTGTAATAAACGTTAAGCATTTTCCAGTTGCACCTTTTTTTTGTATAAACAAATCGCTTACTCCGGTATTCACAGTTTTTTCTAAGTATTCTTTTCCGTGTTCGTCGTCTCCAACACCGCCAATGTACGCAGTGTTTCCTCCAAGCAAAGCTATTCCTGCAATTATATTTGAAACACTCCCGCCAGGAAAACGAATTGTTTTTTTTTCTTTCAAAAGCTCGTCAAATTTCTTGCTGTCACTATCTCCAATAAGAAGAAAATTTCCTTTTGTTAAATTGTTTTGTGCTAAGAATTCGTCTTCAATATCTACTGTGATATCGAGCACAGAATTTCCAAAACCAACTACGTCAAACATACAAGAAAAGTGTTGTATTTTGTTTAAAAAGTTTTTTAATTCCTCCAAATTAAAATTAAAAAAGAATAATACTCCTGCCGGGAATCGAACCCGAGTCACTGCCTTGAGAAGGCAGTATGCTTGACCGCTACACTACAGGAGCAACGAAGAGATTCGTTGGCGATCTGGGCACCTTTGGTAACCCATTCGTCTTATTAGAAAAGTACTCTCAGCTAATCTTTATATTGCTATTCTTCGTATTGTTTGCATGGTAATAAAAGCAATTCTAATGGACCTTGACGGAACACTAATAGATTCGATTCCATTAATCACAAAGAGTGTTGAGACTACAATCAAACACTTTGGTTTTAAATGTTCTAAACAAAAACTACGAGAACTAGCACAACTCCACTCAAGAGATATTGCATATTATTTTATGGATAAAAACAAAAAACATTTTTCTCCACACGACTTTGTAAATTATCGTAGAAGTGTTTTTCTAAAGCTTTTAGATAAAAAACAAAAGCATTGGTTTGGTGACGCAAAACCATTTATCAAAAAGATGTCAAGAAATTACAAGCTAGCAATTGTAACAGGATCGCGATGGATTTTTTTAGATGCTGTTTTTGATGCTGGAACAAAAAACAAACTTGCAGCGATTATAACAAGTGACGACGTCAAACACAAGAAACCGGATATCGAACCGCTAGAAAAAGCTTTAGGAAAAGTTCGTGCAAAAAAAGACGAAGTTATTTTTATTGGTGATTCAACACAAGATGCTTTGATGTGTCAAAGATTTGGAATAAAGTTTATTGGAAAGTCTACTGGGATTTCAACAAGTTTTCAATTAAAAAGATTTAATCCAATTTTGATTGCAAAAAACTTTGCCGAAATAGAAGAATTTTTAGAAGAGTGAAAAACATGGGATTTAGACAGAGCATAACGGGTAAAAAACTTAGTAGAATGTTGCGAAGAGAACAGAGGGTTAGCCCAAGTAATGTTCCTGTTGAAGTAGAGGAGATGAGGGTAACTACAGCAAAACGTTTGAGTCATATTGACAAGTTTGTTATCAGGGTTGGAAAATTTGACAAATCACAACCTGTAAAATTTCTTGATGTTGGTTGTTGCCCAATGCTTGATGGGGCGCCTACTACCCTGTCTACTAAAAAAGCATTTAGACAAGCAGGTTATGCTATCGATATCACGGCGGTTGACAAATTTTTTCCAAAAGATTTTCAGCCAACAGATAGCAAAGTAAATTATGCGTCAATGGATATTTCTAGATCTGCTCCAAAAGGAAAATTTGATTTGGTGAGGGCATCAAAGATTTTTGAGCATATAAAAGGAGCGGAGAATGTTAGACGTGCGAAAGAAAATGTTTTCAATGCGGTTAACGAAGGCGGATTACTGGTAATTGATAGTTTAGGAAAAGTAGTTCCGGAATTTGGCCATAAAGTTAGGAGCGGGGCAGGATTTGTAATACTAAAGAAAGTTAATGGCGAAATGGTTTTTGTTAAATATATTGACCCTCAATCAGCTTATCGTTCAAAGCGATTAGGGCATATTTAATATTTAAATTGTTTTATTTCTTCTTTTTAGTTTTGTTTTTCTTAATTAGTTTTGGATTAATCAAATTTAATTTTTCTTCAAGTAGAGGAATATTAATCATTGTGTCTTTACAACCATCGCGCAACAACAAAACAACTTGTGGGATTATTGAAGTTCTTTTTAGCATGTCAAATGCTAGTTGTGCTTCGTCAAAACAACAAACCCCTACGCTAGCTTTTGGTCTGTATTTAACCAACAACTTTTTTACCATGCTCCCACCTGGAACAATAAAGACTTTTTTGTAACCAAGTTTCTCTGCCATGTTTTTTGCGTCACTAATATTGCAATTCCCACAGTGTTTGCACTCAAGGCCTTCACCATTACTAGTCGCAATACACTTTTGTGAGTGCCTTGCACAGTGAGGTAAAAACAATACTCGTTTGTTAAAAGGAATTTGTTTGTATTCGGGTTCGTAAACAGCATTTCTTAGTTCTACGTGAGTATACTGAACCATCGACTCAGATAAACCTAGTTTCTTTGCAATTGTTTCACTAGCTTTTGCGGCATTTAGATGTGCTCCGCTATCAACTACGCGTCCAACCGCGGTTCTTATTCTCTCGTAAATATCCATGTTAAAATTAAAAAAGCAATTAATTAAAAATAGACTTATTTTGGAAGCAAAGAAATAATTTCTTCTTTTATACTTCGTCCTGTTCTCACAAATTTAATTATTTTCCAAATAATAAATATAAGAACAAACGTAGTAAGAAGAATATTTAATTCCATTAATCCAGATAAATTAAAGCCTTGATCAGAAAATGGCCAAAATAATTTTATTGGTTGGCTAATTTTGATTTGTGAAATTGGCCAGAGTAATCTAACATACCACGTAGTAAATAATACATCTGTGATTGAGTGTATCGCGAAACCCAATGAAAAAGCTATATAGGTTTTCCACATTTTTATTCCATAAAACTTTCGAACTAAAATCGCTATTGGAATTGCAAGAACAAAACCAAGTATCGGTGCGTGTAATAATTCGTGATGAATCTGGTAAAATAACTCTTTGTTGAAAAGAATTGGTAATCCATCTAAATCAGGAAAAATACCGCCAAGCAAAGCGATCCATCTAAGAATCTTGTTTTTTGTAAATATGCTTGCTAAAGCATAAGGAATTATTCCGTGTGTTAATGTAAACGGCATACGATATTATGTTTTTTTGATATTAAATTTGTTTTGGTTCAGTAAAAAAGTTAAATGTCGCTGGGCGGATTTGCACCGCCGATTTCCTGATTATGAGTCAGGCGATATAGCTACTAATCCACAGCGACTTGCCAGTTTCGGCTGGCAGCAACGATTCACACAAATGCATTACTTTCAGTAATGCGGGCGTGGTTATTTCAATACTATTGCTCACCAATAAATTTTGCCCTTCAAAAGCTTTAAAAGCGTTACAAACTAGTCGTTTGTGATTCTGCTCTTCATCGTTATGGTACTTCCGTGTAATAAAACACGGTCAGCGTAACCAACAAACAAGCTTGTTTCAAGTACTCCGGGAATCCTTTTAGCTTGGTATTCTATATCATCTAAATCATATACTTCATCAATTTTAACTTCCATAAAGTGATTTCCTGTTTCGCTCATCAAAGGCTCACCGTTTGCCTTCATCTTTTGTTTTGCTTCTCCTAGATTCATTACTTGCAAAAGCGTTTTGTTTACTGCAAAAGGACAAACCTCGAGTAATAAATTCATTTTCAATTTTTCAACAAAGTTTTTTTCTTCGCAAACAATAATGAATTCACTTGCTTCTTGTGCAATCATTTTATCGCGAACAAGCGAAGTCGTTTCGTTTGAAATATAATTATAATCTCCATCTACTTGGTCAACAAAATCAAATGCTATGTCAACTTCAACATCATCAAGTGATGCCGTTTTGAGTCCTAGATCCTTGCACAATGCTGAGACTGCGTGTGAGGTAGGAACAACCCTGACATTCAAACTATTGCTTGTAATATACACGGCTAACTTTTTTAAAAACTCAATATTAATAGGGCCGGTTCCAAATGAAACAATTGAATTGTCTTTGATATATTTTTCAAGTAGGCCTTGTACGTGGTTGTCGAGTAACATTTTAATCAATATACTTATTCACTTGTTAAATAAAAAGATTTGTGTTATGTAGCAGATAACAAGCTGAAGGCGGGAATTGGACCCGCAATCTCGTCATAATTGGCAAGTGATACCAATGACGTGCCCTAACCATTAGGCCACTCCAGCATTTAAAAAATTAGAAATCAAAAAGAATTTTAATTTATTCTTCGCCTCGGATTTCCGCAGCTTTTTTGTGTCCCATTAAACCTTCTACATTTGCAATTGTTGAAGCCGTGCCAATTAGTTTTGATGGATCATCAATTCTTTGATGGGTTTGCATTTTTATAAAATCTCTTACGGATAACCCAGAAGTATATTTTGCACTTCCATTTGTAGGTAGTGTGTGATTTGTTCCTGAACAATAGTCGCCAAATACTTCGGCAGCATATTTTCCAATAAATAGTGAACCATAATTTCTTAGTTTTTTAATAATCTCTTCGGGTTTTTTTACTTGGATTTCTAAGTGTTCTGGAGCCCTTTGATTTGAAATATCTATGGCTTCATCTAGATCTTTTACAATAATTATTTTTCCGTTTTCTAAAGATTGTCCGGCAAGCTCTTTTGTTTCAAGTAATGGCAATTGTATATTTATTTGTTTCATTACTTTTTGTGCAAGTTTTTCTGAAGTAGTAAGTAGAAATGGTTTTGCATTTGAATCGTGTTCTGCTTGTGCTAAAAGATCGGCTGCAATAAAATCCGATTTTCCGCTTTCATCAGCAATGATTAATATTTCGCTAGGACCTGCAATAAAATCAAGGCCAACTTCTCCATAAACCTCATTTTTGGCTGCGACTATGTATTTGCTTCCGGGTCCAACAATTTTATCTACTTTTGGAACAGACTCGGTTCCATAAGCCATTGCTCCAATTGCTTGTACGCCACCAATATTAAATATTTTGTCAGCACCTGCAATGTCTGCTGCAACAATAGTAACACTACGCGTTTTTGGTGAACAAACAATTACTTCATCAACACCTGCAACTTTTGCAGGAATAACACACATTAACGCGGTTGAGGGAAGAGGGTAGTTTCCACCCGGTACGTAGCACCCAACCCTCTGGATAGGAATTATTCTTTGTCCTACTGTAGCTCCGTCTACTTCAATTTCAAAGTCGCAAAAAGATTCTAATTGTTTTTTCGCAAAAGTCTCAATATTTTTTGCAGCGTGTTTTAACGCTTCAACAGTTTTTTTGTCCACGCGAGTATAAGCGTGTTCAATTTGCTTTTTTGTGATTTCAAATTGTTCTATATCGATTCCATCAAACATTTGTGAATATTTTTTTATTGCTCCGTCTCCACCGTCTTTTACGCCTTGGAGTATCTGTCTAACCACTTCAATGTTGTGTGGTCCTTTGTACTCGTAAAAGTCTTTTGGTATATTATCACTAGTAATTATTTCCATTCTATCGCGTCCTTTATTTCATCAACTTTATTTAAAACAATAATTGCACCTACGTCATTTAACACTTCTCTTCGGTTTTCTTTGGTTTCTGGCGGCATGCAACCAACTGCAATAACTCCTGCATTTTTTGCGGCTCTTATGTCATCTGAAACATCGCCGATATAAATTGCTTTTTCTCCGCCCAATTTTTCCATTGCCATATTAATTCCTTGTGGATCAGGTTTTCCTTTTGTTACGTCTTCCATTGCAATAATAACTTTGAAATAATCTTTCACGCCAGCCACATCAAGAGCAATGTCTGCTTCATCTTTTGGTCTTCCAGTAATTATTCCTAATTTAAAATTTTCACTTAATCGTGTTAATAAATCTTTGTCAAGTAGCCAGGTCTCATTCTCGATTAATCCTTTCTGACCATTGGTTCCTAAGTAGTACTCTTGGAATTTATCAATGATTGTTTGTTTCTCAACGGTTTTACCTCTTTGTTTAACCAATTCTTCTGTCAAATCCCACTCATTATTGAATCCAGTTTGCTCTTTTAGTGCTTGGATTTCTTCCATATCGATCTTTTCACCGGTAAAAAATTCTGTGGTTTTTGCAATAGCAATTCTATATGATTGGCTAACATCTACTAGCACACCATCAATATCAAATAGTATCGTGTCAACGTTTAATTTGTCCAATTTCTCACCAGTCCTATAATTTTTTCTTGGAAAACGCTTTTAAATGCAATCCAACTATCGCTCTATTTAATGAGCTAGTTTCTGCTATAATACTCCCTTTGTTGATGGTATGTCATTTATCGCACGTGGATCCATTTCGCATGCTTCTCGCATTGCCCTTGCAAATGCTTTGAACATTGCTTCTATTTTGTGGTGATCATTTTTTCCTGTGAATAGTTTAAAGTGTATATTCGCTTTTGCATTTATTGCGACACTATAAAAAAAATCGTCTACACATTCTGTTGGGAAATCATTGACCTTGTCATTATTAAACTCGGCATCCATTACAAAATATGCTCTTCCAGAAAAATCAATTGAACACAAGCAAAGAACTTCATCCATTGGTAATATTTTTTGACCGTATCGTTTAATTCCTTTTTTGTCTTTGATTGCTTGGTCAAAAGCAGTTCCAAGAGCAATTCCAACGTCTTCGATTGTATGGTGTGAATCAATATTTAAGTCGCCTTCACAATTTATTTCTAAATCGAATAATCCGTGTTTTGCAAATAAATCTAACATGTGATCAAGAAAACCAATTCCAGTGTTAATTTTTCTTTTTCCTGTTCCATCAATATCGAGTTTTATATTAATACTGGTTTCTCCAGTTTGTCTTTTAATTTCCGCATTTCGCATCTTATCAACTCCCAAATATGTCATCTCTTTATTTTATTAAAAATTCTTTTACTTTGCTAGCATCAAGTTCAATGGTTTCTTGTTTTCCTGTTTTCAAATTTTTAATAGTAATCTTTCCTTCTTTTATTTCATTTTCTCCAAGTATTCCAACAAAGCAATATCCTTTTTTCTCAGCGAATTCTATGCCTTTTGAAATGCTTTTACCGTTTAGATCAACTTCGTTGTAAATACTCGCTTTTCTAAGCGAATCTCCGATTTTAACTAGTTCTTTTGTTTTGATGTTCACACCAACTAAAAATAACCCTTCCATGCCAACTTTGAAGCCTTTTTCTTTTAAAATATCATATAATCGACTAACTCCAAAGCTAATTCCGGTTACAGGCGTCTCTTTTCCACCATATGCTTCTACCAGCTTGTCATACCTTCCGCCACCGCCTACACTTGGTCCTTCTTCTAGTTTTATTTCAAAAACAATTCCAGTGTAGTACTCAAGGCCTCGTGCAAGAGCAGAACTAAATTTGACGAAATCGAGTCCGTTTTCTTTGCACAACTCGTTAAAGTCCAAAACTTCTTTCAAACCAACGCTAGCTTCGCCAATAATTCCTTTAATTTCTTCTAAATCATTTCTCAAAATAATATCAACAATACTTTCGTCAATTCCTTTTTCTTTTAGCATTTCTTTGCAATCGCCTTCTCCAACTTTTTCTAGTTTGTCAAGTATTCGCATAACTTCTATTTCGCGTCCTTTTGCAAAACTAGTAATTAGTTCTTCTAGCAACTTTCGAGAATTAAAAACAACGCGTGGTTTCAAACCTAATTTTTCAAAACAATCGCGTGTTACAAGCATTACTTCTAGTTCGGCGCAAAGACCTTTCACTCCAAAAATATCGATGTCTGCTTGTTTAAACGCACGGTATCTTTTTGCTTGTGGTCTATCATAACGATAAACTTCTTCGATTGCGTATCGTTTATATGGCATTTTTAATTGGTTAGTGGCAACAACTCTTGCTACAGGAATAGTTAAATCAAATCGTAGGCCTAGTTCTCGGTCACCCTTGTCTTTAAAATAATAGATTTCTTTTTTGATTTCTTCTCCAGCAGAACTTTTAGCGGCTAACAAATCAAAGTTTTCTACAGCAGGAGTATACAATGGCAAGTAGCCGTAGCTAGCAAAAACCTCTCGAAAATTAGCTTCGATAAATTCTTGTATGCAAGCATCTTGCCCAATTAGATCTCTCATTCCTCTTACTGTTTGAAAAGTCATTTATTTCACTCCGTTATATGTAAAAAGGCCGGCACCGAGAATTGAACTCGAGTCGAAGGAACCACAATCCCTCATCATAACCACTAGACCATACCAGCCATCTGCCCGATAAACCAAGTCTTTGATTTGGTTAGTTAATGGACATAAGAATAAAAATTTGAAGTAATTAAAAAGGTTGATGTTAAATAGATTCTGACGACTAGATAAGTTTTCATCAGAAGCGATGAAGTAACTCACTTTTTGTAGTCATCATATTAATCTACCTCATTATTCTCTTTTTAAAGCTTTGGTTAGATTTTATGGATTGTTATTTATCCAAATAAACCTTTGTTTCTACAAGAATATGTGTATCGCAGATAAGAATGTTGTCCGCGAACAGTCAAGAAGTGGTATCCACCGCTTATTTCTTCTGCTTTATAACTTTTACAATTTGATAATAAGTTTAGTTCTTTTGGTAACACTGTTTCTAATTTTCCTGTTGCATTTTCCCAATCCATACAAATTGGTTTTCCAAGGGGGTCATCAAGCAAACCGCAATTCCATGATTTTACTTCTTCTGTTCCGTCTCCGTCTTCAAGACTCTTTGCGAAGTTATCGTTTCCACAAACCTCTCCTTCTAAATCAAATGCATTTGTTGGTGCTTTCTTAAGTGTGAAAACACATTTTTCTAGTCCTTGTTGTGCTAATATTTCATTTGGTGTAAAAACATAAGTGTATTCTCCACATGCTCCAAAACCAGTTGGGCATTTTCCAGGGGTATTTTGAGAAAACATGCCACCGTATGGTGTTTCCCAAATAATTTTTGGTTTTAAAGAATCCAAAGCTACATATTTTTCCCAGTGTCCAAAATTATCACCTACTGGACAAGTATCGATTACGACATCACATGTGTCTCCAGGGAGATAAAAAGTAAATAAATCAGGGAAGAACTCAGCTAATGTTTCGTCAGTTTTCTCTGAAGCATAACCGTTTTTTGCTTGTAATGCGTCTTCCATATCTAACAAATCTTTTGTATTTGTATTTTCATATAAAATTTCGGACCCAGAATATTCGGCTTTAAAATTATCTGGCCAGAACATTAAAAATCCTTTTAGATATTCGCTAACAGTATTTAGAGTTTCACTAATTTGTTCGCTTGCACCCATAAACTTTTGAACCATGAGTGCACTTGAGCCATTATTTGTTCCATCGCGAGATCCATTTGATGTTGGTTGACGATTTTCTGGATTAAGCGGGCTAGGCATTGGTTGTGGATTTGACTCTGAAACTCTGTCCTGTGGAGTAGTCCCAAGCGAATTCTGTACTTGTTGAGTATTTTGAGTGCTCAATGTTGTGTTTGAAACTAAATTGGTATTAGTATCTGTTTGGTTAGCATTCGTTACGGTTTGAGTTGTTGTTCGATTGGTTACACTTTCGCACGCAATGCCACTTGAATCACAGCTACTAGTACACGTAGTTGCTTCATAGTCACAGCCTGCACGAGTGCTATATTCTCCATCAGAATAACTAATCCCGCGTTCACAATAATCTGGGCACCTAGAATCTGCTAATGCAAAAGCAGACATAAACAGTAAAGTTAAAAGCACTGCACCAAAAATGACAAAACGCATACTCTTACTAAACATTTCTTATATAAAAAGCTTTGTTTTGGCTTAAAAGTTAAGTTAATTAACCAGAATTACTCTTCAATAATCATGGTTGATTTTTTTAATGAGTGGGAAGTAAAGAAAGCTTTGCGTTCTAAAAGCAAAGTAAATAAAAAAACTAAAGCGCGTACTCATGCAAACAAAGCAAAAACTCTGTTGTCAACTCACAAAGCGAGAAAACCACATCATCACAAAAAAGTAGCTGTGAAGAAATAATTCTATTTAAACAACTTTTTTCCTAACCGAATTAGCAACGCTTCTCTTAGCGATAATCAAAACTTTCATTCCTTTCTTTATTTTCATTTCAGGGCTAGGTATAACTAGTTCTCCTTTTTCAAAGAAACCTATTATTGCAGAACCGCTAGGGTTCTCAATGTCCTTAACTTTTTTCCCAGCTAATTTGCTTTTAGCAGTTACTTCGAATTCCATTATCTCTGCATTTCCTCTTGACAAAAAAGCTAAGTCAAGAACTTCGGGTTTAGTAATTAGTTCTTCAATGTACCCCGCGGCAGCAGCTTCAGGATGTATAACAACATCAATTCCTAATTTCCGCAAGATCTTTTCATTATAATCAATTCGAGAAATCCGTGCACCAACTTGCTTTGCACCTAAGTCTTTTGCGAGCAAACAAATAACCATATTAGTTTCGTCTTGTGCAGTCAAAGCAACAACAGCATCAGCTTCGTTAATATCTACTTTGCCCAAGGTTTTTGGATCAGTTGCATCTCCGTTAATTGCAACGATATCAAGATCGTTTGCAATCTTATCACATTTAGAAGAGTCTTTGTCAATAACAACGCATTCATGGTTCTCTTCGAGTAAGAGGTGTGCCAAGTAATAGCCTAAGTTTCCTGCTCCAATAATTACTATATACATTTTATCATTCAAGTTAGGTTTTTGTTATTTTTATTTATTTGCTTTTAATTATTTTTTTCGTTTCCTTCCTTTAATGCTTAACAACAATCCAATGCTCGCCATGATTGGAATTATTTCTAAGCGCCCAACAAACATGTTAATGATAAGCATTATTTTCACACCAACTGGAGCAAACACATTACTAATCCCTGCGCTAATACCTGCATTGCTTTGTGCACTAGCTACTTCAAAAATAACATCTGCAAGAGGGTAACCATATGAACTAATCACAATTACGCCAATTACAATAAACACTAACCACAACAAAATGAATTGATTAACTTGTTTCACAGTATTGCCAGAAATCTTTTGTCCATTATATTCTCTTCTAAAATAACTTCCTTCTGGCAAAAGCGTTTTTCTTATACTCCAATAAATTCCTTTTACAAAAATAATTGTTCGCGATAGTTTGATTCCGCCTGCAGTTGAACCAGCCGCACCACCAATTATTACAATTGGAACCCATAAGAATTTCACAAACTCTGGCCAAGCAGCTAACTCTATTCCTGTAACAAGTGCAAATCCTCCACAAGTTATCAAAGAGAATGTGTGAAAAAAACCATTCAACAATCCTATCTTAGTAGCAACGATTAATGTGGTTACAAAACCAAGTAATAACAACAATCTAAATTCAGGATCTTTAAAATAAACAAGCCAATTCTTTTTTCGTAAAAACAAGTAGTGTAGTGCAAAGCTCATTGAACCCATGACCATAATTACTACTAGAGAAATATTTACCCAGTAATTATTTAATCCAACTGGTGCCCAACCATTATTAATTGCGTTCAAACCAATGGAGGAAATATCCATTCCGTTAGTTGAAATCGCACTCATAGAATAATTTACTGCTTGCCAAATAGTTTGTCCAGAAATTATTAACAAAACAATTCCAAGAATTGTTAATAAAACGTAAATGAAAGTAATTTTTTTCACACTCACTTTTAAATTTTCTTTTAATTGGTCTCCGTGTCCTTCTGCAACAAGTAACTTAGTTGTTTTTGAGTAAGTAGTCATCAAACCAATAAAAGCCATTAACACAATTCCGATTCCTCCTACCCAACCAAGAAAACTCCTCCAAAAAATTAATGAGGGCGGCATCGTGTCTAGCATCGGAATCATTACAGATAATCCGGTAGTTGTAAGTGTACTCATCGTTTCAAAAAAAGCATCTAGGAGCGATACTTTCATGATGAACACGAATGGAAGTGAAGCAAAAAAACAAAAGAAAATCCAAATCAAAACAATGGATAGCATTGCGTGTTTTGTTTCAGTGTCTTTTTTCACAGGAATTTTTCGTAACAAATAACCTAGTGCAAATAAACCTAGTGCACTAACTGCGTAGAAGAACAATGTGTCTGGGTTCTTATCCATTAAAACTGCTAAAATAATTGGAATAAAAAAGCATAAACCGGCATAGAACAAAATTGTTCCTGTATCTTTTAAAGCAACTTTGATATCTTCTCGTCCAACGCGTAAAAACATGAAAAACTAATACTTTTTAGATTATTAAACTTGATTGTTTCGTCAATTGCAGAATTTTTAATTTAGTTTTTAAACAACCAAATGACAGATTTAATATGAAATATAAAATATTTGCTACAAAAATGTTTGAAAAAGAATTTAATAAATTAAATAATTATGAAAAAAAGCGGGTTCAAATAATAAAAGAACAACTCAAAATAAAACCGTTCTCTGGGAAACCTCTTAGTCATACTTGTATAAGAGAGAAAAAAGTATTGGGGAAGAGATTGTATTATTTTATTGTTGAAGAAAGATTGGTTGTGGTGCTTGCGTGTTATGGCGATAAGAAAACACAAAAAATTGATATCGCTAAAATAAAAAGATTATTTGAACAACAAAGATTTATTTCCATTCTTTTATTCTTCCGAACTTTATATCTTCAACACTTTTTTTTAATTGTTCAATCAAATCGTCTGTAAGTTCATCTTTTCTTTTTAATCGTTTATACTCTTCTTTTGTAATAGTTATTGTTTGGTTCATACAACATATTCTTTCAAACAAATATAAAAACTTTCTCTTGTTTTCGACAATTGACTTTTTTCACGCTTAAAAACTTTTCATAATCTAATTATTATGCAGACACTCCCGTGGTCTAGGTTGGATAGGATGCTAGCTTGCGGAGCTAGTGGCTCGGGTTCAAATCCCGGCGGGGGTATTTTATAGTTATTAGTATATTGATTGTTATGGATTCTAAATATTATTTAAAAAAGATTAATGAAGATTATCCACGTCGTGCGGATATTACACCTCTTTTTGAAGATTCAAACGTTTTTAGAAATTTGATAAAAGATTTAGTTATGGCATTTAAAAAAACAAAAATTGATAGAGTCGTTGCATTAGATTCACTAGGGTTTATTTTAGGTGCGCCAGTTGCATATGAACTGAAAAAACCATTAATTATTATAAGAAAGGAAGGCAAGCTTCCGCAAAATAAAAAAGATTTGAATAGAGTTTCTTTTGAAAATGGTATTAGATTAAAAGGCATAAAACGGAAAGATTTGCCAAAAAGAGCATTGGAAATTAAAAAATCTTCAATAAAAAAAGGAGATAAAATATTAATTGTTGATGAATGGATTGAGGTAGGAACTCAAATGAAAGCTGCAATAAAACTAGTTGAAAAACTTGGAGGAAAAGTTGTCGGAATTGCAACAATTAAATGTGAACGATCAAAAACAACCGATGTTTTGTTTGAAAAGTATAATTGCAAATCAATAATCGTAAAGAACGAAGCATAATAATCCCGAGTTCAATTCTCGGTCGGAACATTATTCGCCTAAAACAATTGTTTTATCTTCTAAAATAAGTAAGCTTTTCTCTACTTGTGTAACAATATTCCCTTGTGTTTCTTTTAAACCAGGATAAGTTTTGAATACATCTGTTTTCATTAACTCTCGTAAACCCAAGTTAAACTGAAAGTCATCAAGATCGCTTTTTGCTTTTAACCATCGTTCTGCAAATGGTAGTCCTTCGTATGTTTTAGCAATTGCAAGTACTTTTCGCCCGTGTATGTTTCGAACATTCTTCCCTTCGTTTAGAGAAAAAATATCTACTTGTGCTGACTCGCTAACAAAACCGTCTCCTGTAGAAGAAAATGGTTCTATCGCAATTGCACCTTCTTCAAGTTCTTGAGAAGAATTATTATCATGATTTGGTAGCGAAGGCCAAGCGTGTATATCATATTGTTCAAGTCCGTGTCCACCAAGATTGTAAACTGGATTAAATCCTTTTTCTTTGAGAGTATCTTCAATTGCTTTTCCGATTAAGTCAATTTTGTTTCCAAATTTAGCTACACTAATACTATTTTCAAGTGCAAGTTCATTTGCTTCGATTTGTTTTGCATGCTTATTATCTAAGTTAACCGTAATAGCTCCGTCACAAATATATCCGTCTTTGTGTACACCAATATCAATTTTTAATACATCACTTACTTTTAAAGAACGGTCATCTACCTTGTCCCAATTAGGTGTGTAGTGTGCGGCTTCTTCGTTCAAACTCAAATTAATTGGGAATGCTAAACCACAACCCTCGCTAATAATTTCTTTTTCTATCTCATTGGCAAAATCCAAAAGCGATTTCCCTTCTTTTATTTTGCTAGCTTTGTTAATAGCTTGTTTCCAAACGCGAGCAGCACTTTTGTAATTATTAATTTCTTTTGTTTCCATAAGATAAATCTATAAAATTAGAATTATAAATGATGGGGTTTTTAGTAATAAGTTTTGTTTGTTATTTTTCGACTATTACGTAGGAAACTCCATTGTCCCCTATGCCAATTTCTTTTATTATAAGACTTCGATCTAGATATGGGATTATGTCGTACATGTTATCTCCTTCAAAGGTTTCTGTAAAAGTGTCAATTATTAATCCGTCTAAATCAACTTTCCATTTTGCTGCATAAGTCTTTTTTATTAATGAATGAGTTAGTCCATCGAAAAACAAAGACATGTCTTCTCCGGCATGATCAGTTCCCTCTCTTCCATAAAATCCAATTCCTCCGCCATCATTAACCTTAGCGGTGAATCCATTGCCGGTTGGAGGGGGGTCACTTGTATCTATCGAGGAATTATTAGTATTAGTGCCACCACTACCATCGCCTGTAGTATTATCGGTGTAATCATCATCACCATATTCGGTGCTGTCAAAATTATTTAGTTGGTCTCCCAGACTATCAAGTTCATCGAGGAATTCCATATCGTCAACAATACCTCTTATTCCTACGAGAACAAATAAAGCAATTATTAGAAAGATTAACACTACAATCAAAAATTTCTTCATCTAATCACCAAGCTCCAATTTCATTTCTTCGTATTCTTTTTTTGTGATTTCTCCTTTTGCATACCGCTCTCTTAAAATTTTCATCGCATCCGACCTTTTTTTAGTAGCGTTAGCCGTTTCTGTTTTTGTACTCTTTTCAGTTTTCTTTTTTTCTTTGGTAGGTACACTCACAGTTTTTTCTTCTACTTTTTGTGTTTCCCTAGTTTCTTCTTTCTTCTCTTTTGCTATCTTTTTTCCTTTTGGTTTCTTAACAAGCCCAATAATTATTAATAAAACTAGTACGCAGAATATCACAAATATCATTATTGCTATTAATCCAATCAACAAATCTATAAGATTAAGAATGCCTTGTTTTAGTCCGCCTTGTGTTTCAATTTCTTTTCCTGGAACATATTTCTTGTTATCAATATAAAGTGGAGCTTTAGCATCTCCAACTCCCACAAATTTTTGTACTTCTGATTCGATTGCTTCTAATTGTTCTGCATTTTCTTTCATGTCTAAGTAATCCGCAAGAACAACTGCGTAGACAATTTTCCAATTGCCACCTTCTTTTAATGCTAGTGCAATGTGAGGAACTTCCTCAAGAGTTGTTTCTTCGTTAGTTACAGAATTAGTATAAGCTGCAGTGAGATTATATCTTAAGAGAGCATTTTCTCCTTCTTCGTCAATAACTTTTTCTAAATTGGTAATTTCGTGACTTTGATTTTCAACAGAATTCCATGCTAGTTCAACAATCTTTTTCTCAAAAGTAATTTCTTCAGCTAACATTTCTCCAACAGCTAATACCTCAAAGTACCTTTCGAGATCTTCTGATTCTGCAGCAGAATAATATTCTTCAATAGCAGTTTCAGGACTTGTTGTAGCAAATACACTTACTGTAAAAAGCAAAATGAAAATTATCATTATGATTTTATTCATTTATACCACGCATCCACATCGTAATATGTTGTATTAAAATGATGCATATAATTATCACTAAATCCATCTTCGTCTGTTACTGTGACATCAACAAAACCATAAGAACTCTTTTTTTCTGCAGAGAGAGATCTTGCTTCTAGTGCTTTACTTTTTAATCGAGTTTGTCCTGCGCCTAAACCTGTGTCAACCAAATCTTGTGTTAGGTCAGTTAGCTTTCCTAAAATAGGGACATCCCCAAAAAACAAATCAACTGTTCCTACTCCAAACCTAATTCCTTCAGCTCCTAGATTAAGAGTGTTATACATAGCTTCTTTCCAATTGGCTGATTCCGCAGTACTAAGTGCTATCATAAGTCCACTTTTCTCACTTTGATAAAGACCATACATTGTTTTGCCTTTGCCAATAATTGGAACCCAACGAAACAATCGATCAGATATTTTTATTGCCCCTTTTTCAGCAGCTTTTTTTGCAGCTGCCTTAACACCTGCTTTGGTTAAAGAAGCACTAGCACTTATTGCTCCGCTAGAAAGTGTTTGGCCTATTTCTTTTGCTTTTTCTATTTCGGCCATATTAAATCCTGATTCTTCTCCGTAGAGTGTAACAGAAAGTGTTTTTCCTGTTTGGACTTCAAGATTTTCTTTTCTATCAGTGGTGTTATTTCTTTCAAGTTTTTCTCCAACTGCGTGAAGATTGTATGTAAGTGTTGTGCTGTTCGGATCTTCAACTTTGACCACTAAAGTGTGTACTTTGTATGATTCTACAGGAGTGGGGGTAATTACAACAGATTTGATTTCTGGCGCAGGAGATTTTAATGTTATTGATGATGATTTAGAAAGATTTTGTCCAGCAATACTTGCGGAAGCTTTTATTCTCATTAAATAAGGAAAATATTGTCGTTTGATTTCGGGGATTTGATTTATTGCTGGAAGAGACAATGTTGTTTGTGCAACTCCACTGCCACTAATACTTTTTGAAATGGTTATTGTCCCAAGAGAAAAAATAAAATCAGGATCAGAAATTTCAAATTTTACTGTTCCGCTTCTCGCTCCAGAAATTTTTGCAGTAATATTTACTTTTTTACTTGTATCAAGTAACACTTGGGTCTTGTCAATAGTAAGTGTAAGTTCTCCTGTTGCAGTCACACATTCGTCATTAACACATTCTTGCATTGCAGGACAATCGCTATTGTCACTACATCCTTCGTTTGCAACACATTGATTACTTACGCAGCTAGAACCACTTTCACAATCATAATTACTAGAACACCCTTCATCAGGTGGTTGCGTTGCCCCTTCACATTTCCCTCCGGTACATTTGCTTTCGCCACAATCTGAATCTCGTCTACAAATACTTTCGTCTGTTGGGTCATATCCTTGAGTTTCTGCATCTTCATTTAAAAGACACTTGCTATTGTAGATTACTCTGCTTGAGCCAGCACAAACACATTGGCACTCAAAATCTTGAAATCTGCCTTGGGTTTCACTTCCATAAGCAGCACATCGTGAGTCGCAAGCATCTCTATCTGGTTTAGCACAGGCACTTTCACAATCACTTATACAATCAAGTGTACAGTTTCCAGCGTCACAACATTCAGTTCTACAAGGTTGCGTGCATGGATTTGTTGAACATTCAAGTCCGGCAACATTAATTTGATTTATTCTTAATTTGTAGTATTCATCTTCACTTTGAATATCATAATGTTCGGCATAATATGCTTTTATACACGCGCTTGACTTTGCAGCATTTGCTTTGTATACATCACTAAAATAATCACTTGCTTCATCAGATGTCATCAAAGTAGAAAAAACAGTTGGAATAAGAATAAGGATAACTAACAAAACTAGTATTTTTCGTGTATGTTGCATGTGGCATATAGCAATTAACTCTAATAAATACCTTCTCTTTACCAAAAAGTATGGTTAAATACTACTTTGTACTTCAAATAAGAATGAAAAAGGTAATTATAATAATAGTTCTTGTTGTTTCTGTATTTTTGTTTTTTGGATGTAATAATCCTCAACCACAAGAACCAGTACTTTTCAAAAATATCGAAGGCACAAGCCTACCTGTTGAATGTGAGAATGTTAAGGACGATGTGTGTGGAGTGTTTTCATGCACAGTTGATCTGTGTTGGTGCAGAGAGGGCCCCGATCAAGTATTATATGAGGCTAATGTAACAATTGATAGTAAGGAAAAAGCAGAAGATTTAGTTAGAGAATATTTTTCACAAGATAGCTCTCTTGGATCAAGAGTTATGAGTTCAGTTAAATTAAATGACATTTTTTACAATGTTTTTGTCGAATCAATTATGGATGATGACCGGCTTGAGAAGACTTACACTGTTGGTATTGATGGAACAATAATTCAAACTGTTTGTGGTGTTTGAAATTAAAATTTCTTTAGTTTTAATATTGTTATTAATTTCTATTTTTTTGTTAGGGTGCACAGAAGATATTGCTCCTAAAAACCCGGAAAAAATTTCTTTCTCATATTCTTCAGGAGCGATGCATATGGAATGGGGTTCTTTTGAAATTAGTGTTGATAGCGCTGGTAATGGATATAAAATTAACAAAATGGGATTGTATATGGAAGTAAAAAAAGAATTTTCTTTCACTCAAGAAGAAATAAACGAAGTATATGATGTTGCTGTAAAAAATAATTTTTACTCTTTAAATGATTCATATGAGGATCCTTTTATTATGGATGGTGGCTGGGAAAGATTGAGTATAACTGTTGATGGTTCTACAAAAACTGTGCAATCGAGTAATTATAATCTTCCACAAGTTGATGCAGTTTCTTTAAAAATTTATTCATTAGTAGATAGCAAATTAGGAACAAACGCAATTTCAAATGTATTTAGGGATGCTTGTCCAGAAAAAAAGATTGAATGTAGTGGGATTACTGAAGATAAATGTGCTCTTCTAGATTCAAGCGGACTCGAGTTTGAAGAATGTTATGCTTGTGTTGAATGGTCACATTATTGTGAATAGAAAAGTTGGCAATTATCCCCAAGCAGCTAAACCAGTTTGCTTACCGCCGTGAATCAAATCGTCTTCAGTATAACCAAGTTCGCGCATAATTTTTATTACTGCGGGTAAAACTTGGTTGTTGATATAATAGTCAGAATCATAATCTCCTTCGCTAACATATTCATCTAGTTCGGCTTTCTCAGAAATGGTTTTCCCGTTTTTAGTTATAATAAAACTTAGTAAACTTCCAACTCCAATATCTTTTCCTTTTGCAAGTGCTTTTTTTGCAGCTTCTACATGTGGCCCGGTTGAAGAATAATCTTCGATTTTTCGTTTAAGCATTGTGATTATAGATAAATCTGTTTTCTTAACTTTCCCACTTTTCAAATCTTTTATAACTTCACGAACAAGTTCTACTGCTTCTTCTGGTTTACCTTCGGCCAAGACAAGTTCAATAACACGACGTTGTGTTTCTTTCGCAAGGTGGCACCAATCGCGTCTAACGTATTCAAATCCAACGATTTTCAAATTACCTTTCTCATCGATTAAAGCATATCTTTTCTTTGCAGCGCCACCTTCTTTTTTCGTTACAAAGATCCCGCGCTTATAATAACCATCAACTTCTAGTTCCATAGTGTCGGGTAGAGAATCATTAATTAGTTTGATTAATTTTTCAATGTCTTTTTTTGTTTTGTTTTTCATTAAAATAAATGCGGAGTCTGTGTCATTATATAAAATATCAAATCCATTTTCTTCTATTTGCTTAGATGTTTTGTGAATATAGTCTCGTGCCCAAGCGGCTGTTGCACTAGCGCTTTCGCGAGAATACCATCTTGCTCGACCATATCCTAAGTAACCATAAGTAGAATTCAAAATAATTTTTAGTGCCCACTGTTTTGCAAATAACACTGCATCGTCAACTCCTTTTTTCTTCTGGTCTTTATACTCTTTTTTTAGTTTTAATCGTTGGTTCAACATTTTTTCAAGAATCTCTGGAAATAATCCTTTTTCTTTCAAACAAAACCATGTCCCGTCGGGACTCTTATTCTTTTTACATTCAGCGTGTCCACAATTAAGTGTTTCTGGAGAAATATTATGTGAAATTATAATCGAAGGGTATAGTGAAGCAAAGTCAAGTACTGTAATATTCTCGTGTAGGCCTGCTAAAGGTTCTTTTACAAACGCACCTTTGATTGGATTGTTAATTCTTTCTCGTATCTCTCCTTCGTGTGCTTTGTTTGGAGCAATGATTCCTCGTTTAAAAGATTCTTTTAGTAAAAGATCTTCTACTTTTTGTGAAGAACTGCTTCTAGTAACATTGTCTAGTGTTTGTGAGGTCAGTTTACTAAGTTCAACAAACAATGGTAAAAAATCTTGGGCAATTCGAAGAGTTGTTCTTGAATCTTCTAAATTGTAGTTAACTAAGCGTTCTAATTCTTTCTTGTCTTTTCCTTTCCACGCCGAATTTATTTCATGAGGGTAAACCTTTTCTTTTTCTATTCCAAATACTTTTGCACTGACGTTTTCAAGATCTAGTTTTACAATGTTCACTGAACCAGTTCGTTGCATAAATTTCATTATTTGGTATGCATCAATATGTTGTTTTCCTTTTACTTCGGCGGCGTTATCAAGCCCGCGTCTTTTAATACGAATTTTCTTGTCGTTAACTAAAAAATCTTGTTTGAATTTCTCGCCTCTTTTCTTAACATAAGGAAAATCAAAATTATCTCCGTTGTAAGTAACAATTAAATCAAATTTATTTATCTCTTCTTCAATTTTGTTAAGTAATTCTTTTTCATCACTAACTAATTCTAATCCATCAACCTTTTTTGTGTCGTAAGAGTAAACCGCACCTTTTTTTCCAGAGACAATTGACGCCATGATAATAGGTTCTTTTCCTACTTCGAATTTATCGCCGGACCACGTCTCAAGGTCAAATGCGCCACTAACTAAATCCATTTCTCCGTCAATATTCGTAATCGTTTTGACTTCGTCGTCATCAACAACCAATTCAACACTACCAGGAAACACTTCTTTGTCAATTAAATATCTTTTTGTAAAAGGAATATCGTATTCAAATTTTTGTATTCCCATCTCATTGAATGCTTTTCTTGCTTGTACGAGTTGTGAAACTTTTGCAAAAGAACATTTCCAAACTTTTTCTCCGCGGATTTCTTTGTTTGTTTCAACAAGGTCGAGTATAGTATAGTTTTCTTTTCCTTCGAACATTTTTTCTCTTAAATCTTTTATTTGTGTGACACTAGTGGGGATTATGTATAAGTAAGGGGGAAACTTGCGGTCATAATACCACTTACTTTCTTTTGTATCTTTTACAAAAACTTTTATTTGTGAAAATTCTTCAGTATCTTCGTAATTAACATCGAGTAAAGTTCCCAAGATTTTTTTTTCATTTGCCATACAATAATCTTTTAAGTATCAATAACCATTTAATAATAGCTTTAAAGTGAGATTAAATGGGTAGACCAGAAAGAGCAAGAAGTAGTAGTAAATCGTCCCGTAGTCCAACCGGAGGCGTAAGAACAGATATTCGCGCGCTAAACTCAAGTCTTCTTTTAATGACTCAAAAAATAAAATATATTGTTAGAAATGAAAAGATCCTTGGAAGAAACCTAATTGTTTTAAACAAAAAACTAAAGAAGCTGGATGAGAAAACTCTGTCTCCTACTGAATTGAGTGGAAATGGTGCCGATTCAGCTGAAGTAGCTGCATTACAAGAACGGATAGAATTACTCGAAGCCCAGATATCAGACTTACAAACACGTGCAGCTCTAAAAGAAGAATTAAAAGAACTAAAATATGTGATTGATTCTATTAACCCGTTAGAATTTGCTACACTTTCACAAGTAAAAGACTTGATTGAAAAGTCAAAAAAGCCATA
>Ga0233437_1002658_pt1 | contig 26036 bp, 28 predicted proteins | sample SI_122_August201_FD_182714 | JGI IMG/M metagenome (GOLD analysis project Ga0233437, IMG submission 182714) | Seawater microbial communities from Saanich Inlet, British Columbia, Canada - SI_122_August2016_200_MG | ecosystem: Environmental > Aquatic > Marine > Inlet | place: Canada: British... | reverse complement strand
CCAATGCGCAGTATTTTGTGATCGCAGCTGTCAAAGTGGTCTTACCATGATCAATATGTCCCATGGTGCCAACATTTACATGCGGTTTTGAACGATCAAATGTTTCCTTTGCCATCTCTTTCTCCTTAAAATTCAACAAAAAAATGCTTAGACTAGCAACTAGAGCCCTCAATGGGATTTGAACCCATGACCTCATTCTTACCAAGAATGTGCTCTACCGACTGAGCTATGAGGGCTTAGTGCTTTTCCCATAAAAAGGGAAGTGGGCGGTGACGGATTCGAACCGCCGTAGGCTATTGCCAGCAAATTTACAGTCTGCCCCCGTTGGCCACTTGGGTAACCGCCCGGTTTAAATTGTTAAGCCCTCACTAGTCTCAGTCCTAGATCTTCGTGACGAAGATAAAACATCGCCTTGCCAGAATGGTGTCAGCGAAAGCCGACGATGGGAATCGAACCCATAACCTGTCGCTTACAAGGCGACTGCTCTGCCAATTGAGCTACGTCGGCAAGGCAACTCTGCTTTAAGAGCAGAGCGATTATACCAAATGCTCATCACGACGACAAGACATATGCCCAAAGACTAATCTGGACATACAGCGATGGAGTTTATCAGGATTCTAAGGGCTAGTCAAGCAAAAAATTACAAAAACATGACTCTCATCTTAAACGCTTGACAAGAGAAGGAAATATTTTATAATAGAACATATGTTCGATAAATTTGTAATGGTACTCAGCTTATGAAATCTCTAAAAAGGAATTATGAATTAGCTCTTGCTGCGCTAGAAGAGCTTAGAGGAGAGCTTGTCCTAAAGGATATAAAAGAGGATGTGGCGGAACGCTCTCAACCCCAGCTTGCTCCTGCCCCTCTGGAGCAGATACTTGAAGAATTTGGGATACTGCCATCCGCATCCCTCTTTTTGGGTGCGGCGTACGATGGGCTTCCCATTCTGCTCAATCTAAATGATCCCAGCCCGGGGCCGATCCTAGTCGCAGGCGATCAGGGGAGCGGAAAAACAGCCTTTTTGCAGGTTATTGCTCAAGCTATCTCCATGATCCACTCTCCTGTAGATTTGCAATTTGGTGTGATCACCGATCATCCCGATGAGTGGAAGGGTTTTGAAGAGATCAAAAATTGTATGGGTATTTTCCCGACTTATCATAATGATGCAGATAACTTCATCCTGTCCTTGGCAGATTGGGCGCATAATAATCGTCGAGAAAAGCGTTTTGCTTTGCTTATGATCGATAATCTTGAAACGGTTTTAGATATGGATGAAGAGGTACAGCAAAATCTCCGTTGGCTGCTTTTGCGGGGACCGAATAGGCGGGTTTGGCCCCTCGTCACCTTAAATGCTGGGCGTAGCGAAAAAGTGCTCCCGTGGTTGGACGCTTTTCGAACGAGATTATTTGGGGCGGTGAAAAATGCTCACGACGCGGAAGCAATTCTCCCCACGGGCGACGCGGCTCTTCATCTGCTTGAGCCTGGGCTTGAATTTATATTGAACGAGAATCGACAGTGGGTGAAGTTCTGGATTCCGTCCATTTCCCCCACCAAACCTCCCCCGCAAGCGGGAGAGGCATAACGAAGGAGGCAAAAATGCAAGCAGGTATGATGTGGTTCGATAACGATAAAGAGACAACTTTAGCGGTAAAGGTAAAAACGGCCGCTGCTTATTATCATAAAAAATATGGACGTACCCCCGATTTGTGCATGGTTAACCCCAAAATGCTGACGGAAAAAGAACCGAAAGCAGGAAAAATTGCCATTCGCAGTTACCAACCTATTCTCCCCGGTCATTTATGGATCGGGATTGATGACAGCAGGTATAAGAAGAAAGTTTAAACTCGCTAGTAAAGATGTAGAGGAGAACTCGTGAAGGATCGGAAAACCTATTAAAAAGAACACCATCTTTCAAATATGCCGATCAACCTTTGTGAGTAGCCCCTGCATCTTTCAAAAAAAGACCTTCAGAGCGATATGCTTTGAAGGTCTTTTTTGTTACCCTATACCCACAACCATTGCGATGGCATGTGATTGGCTATGGCTCAAACTGACCGACCAGGTTGTGAGTTTTTCTTCTTCTGCAATTTTTGCGGCTTTGCCGTAAAGGATTAAGGTCGGGGCACCGTTTTCTGCACGTTGGATTTCAACTTCATCCCAGGCGATCTCGCCAAAGCCTGTGCCGAGGGCTTTGGCTGTGGCTTCTTTTGCGGCGAAGCGCGCCGCAAGGGATTCGGCGCGTCCGTTGCAATCGGCGAGTTCACGCGCGGTAAAAATGCGGTTCAGGAATCTCTCTCCATGCCGCGCGATAGCGGATGCGATGCGTTCTATTTCGATAAGGTCAACACCTGTTGAAAGTTGCATATTGAAAAGTCTCAGGTTGCAAGTTGAAGGTTTTAGGCTCGAGGTAAAAGGCTTGATAATTGTCAATTTTTCAACGCGAAAAACGCGAAAAGAGCGAAAAACACGAATTTTTTAAAGTTTTTTTCGCGGCATTCGCCAAATTCGTGAAATTCGCGTTAAAAACTTGCTGGCTGCGGAAGTTCATGTGTCGTGAATAGGCAATTATTATACAGCTTCTAAATCGATTACGCGCCCGCTGTTGCAATAGCGAGACGCTCTGTTTTTATATATTTACGTGCCACGGCCAAAATATCTTCACATGTGACAGCTCGAACACGGTCGGGGTATTGGCGATAGTAATCTAAACCAAGATCGTAGCGTTCTATATTCAGTAATGCGCCTGCAACACCACCATTTGATTCCAGGGAAAGGGGTAAAGAACCAATATAGTTGCTTTTATTATCCTTCAGCTCTTCTTCGGTAACGCCGTCTTTAATGAAAAATTCTAATTCTTTGGTGATTAAGTCTATTGCTTTCTCTACATTGGCAGGATTCACGCCTGCGCTAATATACCATGCGCCGGGACCTTGTCCGGCGCTCACGCTTGAGTAAGCATAATAGGCTAGACCCGATTTCTCGCGGACAGAGTCGCCGATGCGCCCCATCAGACCAAAACGCCCAAGAATGGAATTGCCGAGTGATGCAGCCATATAATCATCATCCAGGCGTTTGGGGCCGAGAAAACCCATCATTAGATCAGTTTGGGATTTTCCAGCAATGGGATGATGGCGTCGTGTTTGCTCTTCGAGGGGAGGCATATCACCAACTGTAGGCTTTGGCGGCTGTTCGGGATTTTGCCAATCGCCGAGAATTGCTTCCACTTGTTTGACGGCATCATCCGCTTCTATTGCGCCAACAACGGCAACGACCATATTGCGTGGGCCATAATGTTTTTGGTGAAAATCTACCAGATCATCACGGGTAATTGAGCCAATTGTTTCTGCTGTTCCATCGCCTGTGTGCCTATAGGGATGATCGTGATAGAGAATTTCATCGAAGACAAGTTCTGCCATATCACGTGTGTCTTGGTCTCGCATGGCAAGACCTGCAATGTGTTGTGCGCGTAGTCGTTCTATATGTTCTGTGGGGAAAGTCGGTTTACGGAGACCTTCGGAGAGCATCTCCATCAGGAGGGGTAAATCTTCACTAAGGGCGCGGCCACCAAATCCGATGGTGTGTGTATTGGCATCAAAATTAAAGCTTGCGCCTACAGATTCGAGCGCATCGTAAATGGATTGAAAATCATTCTTCTCGGTACCACGCATCAGCATGGATGCGGTGAAATCTGCCAAACCGAGTTTTTCTTCGGTATCAAAAAGTGAGCCGGCGGGCAAATTGCCACGCAAGACTATTGAGGGGCTATTGAAGTTGGAGCGACATAAAACCGTGATGCCATTTTTAAGTTCAACGCGGGTAATGTCGTCTGCGCCAGGGTATGCTTTGTTATTCATTGATGTTTTCCTCGTTGACGGGCAAATAAGTGCCCACCACGCGGGCTTTCTTTTGGAAATATTTTTTCGCGACTCTCTGCACATCTTCAGGAGTGACCGCGGCGAGATTATCGAGATAATTTTCAAACCATTCGTAATCGGCGAACATTTCTGTGTAGCCCATCCAGAAGCCCTGATTGGTGATGCTTTCGCTACCATAGGCAAAGAGTGCCTTTGCTTGTTTGACAGCACGGGTAACTTCTTCTTCTGAAATTTTTTCATCCTGCACGCGGGCAATCTCTGCATCTAGCGCGGCGAGGGCTTCTGCCGGAGTTTTCTCAGGGTGGATGACCATGACGATACTATAAAGATAGGGGTCTATCGTAGCTTGTGCGCCACCGCTCATGCCGACTGTTAATTCTGATTCGACCAAAGCTCTATACAGGCGAGATGTTTTATTGGATATGCCGCCCCCGAACATATTCAGACTGCTTGCGCCAGCCAAGAGAGTGTCTAGAACGGTTAACGGGAAGAAGTCGGGGTCGGTAGCTGCCGGGAAATGGTAGCAAGCCTGAACATAGGTCGTATCGCCCGTCCCTTCCACGGTCAGACTCAGCTCACCACTGGGTTCCGTTTCCGGGCGTGAGAGCTGTCTCGGGGCGGGTGCGGCGGGAATCCCTCCGAAAAGCTCTTTGATACGCTCGAGCATTTTCTCTGTGTCGAAATCTCCGGCTATCGCCATAACGGCGTTGTTGGGGGCGTAATAAGCCTTGTAATGCTCGTAGAGATCGTCGCGGGTCATGCTTTTCAGGTCTGCCATATCACCGATGACTTTGTGGTGATATGGGTGGATGCGAAAAGCGGCTGCCTGCGTGGCTTCGCTGAGTTTGAACATGGGCGAGTTTTCGTTGCCTTCGCGCTCAGAGATGACGACCGTGCGTTCGGAGGCGACTTCTTCCGGCTCGAAGAGGCTATTTTGCATTCGGTCAGATTCGAGTTGGAGTGCAAGGTCTATCTTATCTGCCGGCATGGTCTCGTAATAGGTGGTGAAATCGAGGTAGGTGAAAGCGTTCCAGACACCGCCCTCGCGAGAGATGGCTTTATCGAGCACGTTGGCGGGGAATTTGGGTGTGCCTTTAAATTGCATATGCTCAACCCAATGCGAGATGCCGGTTTTGCCGGGCACTTCGTTGCGTGAGCCAACACGATACCAGACCCACGATGAGATCAGTGGGGCGGAGTGAATTTCTTTGAGCAGAACGGTCAGCCCGTTTGTGAGGGTGGTTTTGGTGAATTTTTGGGTCATAGGGTTCCTTATAACAATAGAGTTTTATAAAGGGTGAGGCTCAAATTATATTAGACTTCTTTAAGGACTTCCGCATTTTTAGAATCCTTATCCCAATGCTTCGCGTTGGGATACTGTAGGCAAGCCGCAACGCAGAGCATTGCTGTCAGAAAAAAAAATATAGTGGTAGAACTGCACTGCATCTGTTTTGAATGCGTTGCAGTTCGAATCTCTCGGTAGCCTCGTGGTGCAACGAATCTGTCAGATGCAATGCACCACTACCGGTGTAGATTTACGGACAAATCGCTTCGCCACCTTTCGATTTTGCATCTGGTGAAACGAGACAATAAAGTGGCTTGACAACATCCTGCAAGCCGACAAATGGAGTGTGGAGATCGGTTTCTTCAAGCGCAATATCTACAGGGACATTGAGTTTAACGGGGACTTCTTTATCTACAGGGACGACCAAATCGAGAATGATGGGCAGGCTGACCCCGGAGGGGAGTACGACTGTAGCGGGGGCATTAATATCGAAGAGAGCGGTGTCAATGGTCACATAAGCTCCGTTAATGGTGACATCATCGCTTAAAACAACATTGGTTTGTTGCTTGAGATCAAGATCAAACTGAACGGGGATCGTATCTTCGACAGTGATATTTGTTGTGATATGGGCTGTATCCATTAACTGAAAATTATCATAAAGTCCTTGAAGAAGGTCTTTGGGGGTATCTACGCCAACGCTTTCCGGGATTTTTAGGATGGTGTAATTTTGGTAGAGACCAATAAGTACTGCGACCACAACGATATTAACCATCATTGAGATCATGCTTGCCATTGTCCACAGGGCGCGGAGAAATTTTTCTTGCCCACTGCGTTCTTCTTTTTGAGAAGGGCTAAGTTTTTTGGGTACAGCAGTTTTTTCAGGAGCGGAAGGAGCAAGTTTTGGCGTTTCTTTTACTTTTGCGTCTTCTCTGGGGATGCCCGCAAAAAAATCTTCTTCGGTTTTTTCTTCTTCTCTTAAATCGTTATCTGGAGAGGAAAGGATACTCTTCATTTTCTTGGCAGGTTCAGTATTTGTCATGAGCTTCCTCCAATATTGATATTCTAGATCGGGGCAATCTTAGCACAGAGTGGATAAAAAGGGCATATTTTGAAGGAAAGGTCTGATTTTTTTGGAAATGACATAAAGCGTTTCTACCTTTTGGGGACTTGTATATTAGTTTAACCCCTTCTATAATGAAAGAGTTGAAAAGAAAAGTGAAAAGGAGACTATCAATGAAAAAATCTAAGCACCTTTTAATTTCTGTCCTGATCTTAAGCGCGATCCTTTTGGGAGCCTGTAATCTCCCCGTCGGAGAAAACGATGAAGATGCTGCCGCAACCATTGTTGCAGAGACTGCCGCGGTTGTTTTCACACAGGCCGCAGAGACAGCGGCATCGACTTTGCCGACGGCAACAACTGCGCCAGAGGCAACGGCTACCGTAACGAATACGCCTTTCCCGACTTCACCGGCGGCTACGGCAACAAATACGCCTATTCCTTGTAATAGAGCCAGCTTTGTTAAAGATGTTACCTATGCTGATAATTCGGAAGTTGCCGCAGGTGCAACTTTCACGAAAACATGGCGGATTAAAAATAACGGCTCCTGCACGTGGACGTCTGGCTATGTATTGCTCTTTGACAGCGGTGACCAAATGGGCGCGCCCGCTACAAGCACGATTACAGCAGGCACAGTGGCTCCCGGAGCAACCGTGGATATTTCAGTTGATCTGACCTCACCTGCTACGCCAGGAACCTATCAGGGGAAATTCAAATTGCGCTCGCCAGATAATATCGTTTTCGGGATCAATGCTGATGGTCAGGGACCATTTTGGGTCAAGATTGTTGTGCCATCACCGACTCCAACGCCGACCGCAACCACACCACCTGTTCATTCTTCTGGAACTACTGATATAGCTGCATCATTTACTGCTAACTTAGATGATGTAGGCGATGATATTTGGTTCCACGCTGTAGCGGTAAATGACAATTATATTGAGCCCCAAAATGGGGCCTTACTTGTCACATGGGGAGGGGCTTCTCCCAGTAAAGCGCAATGTCTAGGAGCTGCATTAGCTGCTACCCCTATCACCTTAGACAACGCCTTAGTCAATCAGTTTATTTGTTATAAAACAGATCAAGGACGAATAGGTAAGTTCAAAGTTACTGCTTTTGATGGCAGTACCTTGAGTATTGAATATACGACCTGGGTAACTCCATAATATCTCATCAATATTTTTGTTATCCAAGAGACGACAATTTGAGCTGTCGTCTCTTTTTTTCCCTATTGGGAAATATTCCCATCCGCAAAGTTCAATTGTGACACTTTGCACTTGTAATCGTCTAGTCAAATTATCATAATAATAGTATTATCCGACTAGTTGTGGAGGAACTCATGGGAGAAAAAAAATATCAAGTCGCCGTGGTTGGCGCAGGGCCAGCCGGGCTTTATGGGGCACGCGTTCTTGCCGAAGCCGGCGTAGAAGTGGCTCTCTTCAATCGCGACATCAAACCCGGCGGTCTCGCCGAATATGGCATTTATCCTGATAAAGTCGCCATGAAAAACGGATTACGCAAACAATTCAAGAAAATCCTTGAAACACCCAACTTGCGTTATTTCGGAAATATCACCATCGGAAAAGATGCCGATCTCAGCCTCGATGATTTGCGTGAGCTTGGTTTTCAAACCATTTTCGTTACCACTGGCGCACAGGGCACAAAATGGCTTGGGCTTCCCGGCGAAGACCTAACGGGCGTCTATCATGCCAAAGATGTTGTCTATTTTTATAACCACTTGCCTCCTTTCAGCCAGCAAGATTTTCGTTTCGGGAAACGCTGTCTCGTTGTCGGTGCGGGGAATGTGATGCTCGATATTGCCCGCTTCCTTATACGTGAAGCAAAAGTAGACGAAGTGACAGCCCTCGTTCGCCGAGGGCCGGCTGAGATCAAATTTGATAAAAAAGAATTGTCGTATGTCGTTGCAAACCTTGATCTTGAAGCACTGGATAGCGAAATTGCTCGTGTCGCCGATAATATGATCGAAGTAGGGCAAGATCCGCAGGCTGCTAAAGAGGCATTCTACGCAGCACTGCCAAAAGCCGCGCCCAAAGTTTCTGAGACAAAATTCCGCTTTCAATTTCTAACCTCGCCTCAGGGAATGCTTGGCGACAATAACAAAATGCTTAGTTGTGTCGAAGTTGAAGATAATAAGCTCTTCTTAAAGGAAGGGGCTACCAAACCACGTGGTTCGGGGAAAACTCGCATCCTTGAAGCCGAGACGATCATTTTTGCAATTGGAGATAAAGTGGATGAAAACTTCGGTTTGCCGATCAACAAGTGGAGCGAATTTGTAAAAAATGAGAATCCCCGCTTTCCCCAAAATGGCAAAAGCTTTGAAGCCTATGACCCCGTTAAAGAAGCGATCATCGAAGATGTCTTTTTAGCTGGCTGGGCACGCAAAGCCTCCGAAGGGCTGGTCGGGTATGCACGCAGAGGTGGCATCAACGGTGCAAAGGCGGTGTTTGATTATCTCTCGACGTTGGCAGGGGGAGGGGGCAAATCCGCTCTTTCGGCGCTCGATAAAAAACTCGCAAGCCTCAGCAAGCCTATCGTCACGAACGAGGCGGCACTTCGCCTTTATCAAATCGAAAAAGAAGAGGCTGAGAAGCGCAATATCGAAGAATTTAAATTCAACAAAAACGAAGATATGCTCTCGTCTCTCGGGTTGTAAGGTGATTGCAAAGAACTTTCTGCGCGTAGGCGGGTTTAGACAATCAAACCAAAAGGAGGTTGATATGTCTATACTTGCTCTAGTCACGCTCGTTCTTGTTAGCCCCTTTATGGCGATCAGCCTTCTCCCCGCGCTGCGCCATAAAGAGGACGAAGATGAAACTATAGTCCGTTGGCGAAAATAAATTTCATTGGATAGATAAAATCCCCGCTCAATTGAGCGGGGATTTTTCGTTTCAGATTTGATTTGGGCTTGCTAGCATTTAATGGGCACTGACGCTATAAGAGGGTGATACCGCTAAATTACCTCTCCATCCAAATCGTGACTGGCCCATCATTATCAATTTCTACCAGCATATTTGCCCCAAACTGCCCGCCTTGTGTAGGAACACCTTGAGCAGCGAGTTTTTCCATAAAATCTTCTACCAGCGGCTCGGCAATTTCCGGGTGCGCAGCGTGAATAAAAGAGGGTCGGCGACCTTTGCGTGTATCTGCATATAGCGTAAATTGGGAAACGACAATTGCTTCGCCACCAACATCCAGCAAAGACAAATTCATTTTGCCTTGCTCATCTTCAAAAATGCGAAGTTGGGCGATTTTTTTTGCCAAATATTCTATCTCTTCTTTTCCATCTCCATCACCAACCCCCAGGAGAATGACAAGTCCCTGCCCTATTTGGGCGATGACCTTGCCTCCAACAGATACTTTGCCTTGAGAAACTCGTTGAATTAATGCACGCATTATTTACCAAATAGCGAATGTCATTGCGAGCCAGTTTTTTCGGCGAAGCAATCCCCACCATTGTGACGGAGACTGCCACGCCATCGAAAACCATCGACGGCTCGCAGTGACAAAGCATAGAAATTTAGGGTAGTTGAATCGCTTCGCGAACTTCGACCATTGTTTCTTCGGCGAGTTTTCCTGCGCGTTTTGCGCCATCGTGGAGAATCTCCCAGACAGCGTCTGGTTTCTCTGCGATTTCTGCACGTCTCGCGCGGAAAGGTTCAAGGTTTTTGTTCAGGTTTGCTGCGAAGCGTTTTTTGCAATCGACGCATCCGATCCCTGCTCGGCGACATTCGGTGTTGATCTCCTGTACTTCTTCTTCAGAAGAGAAAATCTTGTGCATCGTGAAGACATTGCAAATATCGGGGTTGCCGGGGTCAGAGAGACGCATTCTGTTTGGGTCTGTGACCATCTGCATGACACGCTTTTGAGTTGCTTCGGGTTCAGCCGCTAATTCGATATGGTTATCGAGGCTTTTGCCCATCTTCTTCTGTCCGTCAAGCCCCAATACTTTGGGCACAGTAGTCGCTTTCATTTGTGGCTCGATGAGGGCTTTGGTTTTAAAGCGATAATTGAAAGAGCGTACAACTTCGCGTGCAAATTCAAGGTGTGGAGCTTGGTCTACACCAACAGGGACGATCCCGGCTTTGTAAAGAACAATATCTGCGGTCATCAAAACGGGGTAGCCGACCAATCCATAATTCACATTTTTCGGATTTTCGCGGATCTTCTCTTTGAAGGTCGGTAGATCTGTTAATTTGCCCAATGGCGTAACCATAGAGAGATAAGTGTGCAATTCAGTCACTTGCGGTACATGGGATTGAACGAAGATAATGCTTTCTTCAGGGCGCAATCCTGCGGCCAACCAATCGAGTGCCATATCATAGGTGTTTTGCTTGATATCTTTGGTCGTTTCTACTGTTGTGAGGGCATGAATATCGACAATACAATAGAGCGCTTCATATTCATCTTGTAAAGCAACATAATTTTTAATGGCTCCGAGAAAATTTCCCAGATGTTGTTTGCCAGTAGGGCGTGCGCCGGAAAAAACCCGACCTTTCTTCTTTGTCATAAAATATCCTCGTTATTTAATTTTGCGAACCAAAGCCAGTACTTCACCTGCTTCGGCGTGACGTTTTGTTTTTAGTTTTGAATAGACCAAAGTGTCGTTCACTGTGATCTCGAACTTTCCTGCATCAGAAGGGACAAGTGTAATTTCTTCAATTTCGTATTCCAGATCTCGTACTAGTTCAGCCATCAGACCGACGGCCCTGTCTGTATAATGTCAAACTGCACAGTAAACAATGCTTATTTTGAGCATTTTCTTTCTCCTGTTCGCTCTTTCGAAGTATTAGAAAATTATAACACGCACTCTCTGTAGTCTTGTCACCTCTATACAAGCACGCTATAATCACGCGGCATTTGAGACTTATTAAGGAATTAGCTATGCCTGTATATACTTATCGCTGTGATAATTGCGGTATCCAATTTGACGAAAAAGAGGGTTTTAATGACCCGACAAAAACTGTATGCCCTGAATGTGAAGAAGAAAGCTTGCATCGTGTCTATCGCCCTGTAGGAATCGTTTTCAAAGGTTCAGGATTCTACGCAACAGATAACCGCTCTCCTTCTGGGAAAGAGCCTCGTCAAAAGAAAGACGAAGAGGGTGATACGAAGAAAGAAAAAGTAGAGAAAACGGAAAAGAAGACTAGCGAGAAAGAGAAATCTGTATCTTCGAAAAAAGAAAATAAGAGTGAGAAAAAGAAGAAATAATTCTTTCTTGAGCTAAAAAGAGTAATGCGCCTGAGTTCAGGCGCATTTTTTATTTCTCTAACTGACATGTTTTATGAAGTTGGTAGTTTGTCCATAATTGCAATATAGTTTTTGTATCGGAGTTTGGACACGCTTCCTGTTTCAACGGCAGTTTTTATTATACATTCCGGCTCATTAATATGAGTGCAATCTGCATACCGGCATTTCCCTGATACAGCTTTCATTTCAGGATACCAACTTGCTAGCTGAGATTTGGTGATCCCTTTAAGACCAAAGTCACGGATGCCAGGGGTGTCAATTACAACACTGCCATTATCTAATTTCCATAAAGATGATTGTGTTGTCGTATGTTTTCCCTGCCCTCGAAAAAGCCCACGTTCAGCAACGCTACTTGTGCGAAGATTTAGGCTGGGTTGAATAGCTGTGAGCAGTGATGATTTTCCTACGCCAGAAAGACCTGCTAAAACGGTAGTATTTCCTTCAAGAATAGAGGAAAGTTCTCTAATACCATTTCCTAAGACTGTACTTGTAAGTACAAATTGATGTTCCAATTTTGCATAGGGTTGAATCGTAGCATTGAAGCTTTGTTGATCTTCGATCAGATCAATTTTGTTGATACAGATGATCGCTTTCAGATTGTTTCGTTGCGCTGTGATCAAGTAACGGTCAAGTAATTGCGGCCAGATATGTGGTTCTCGCCATGCTGCGACGATAAGGATTTGATCTACATTGGCAACTACGATTTGCTGAAGACTGAGTATTCTTCCATGAGAGCGGGCGAGAATGCTGCGGCGGGGCAAAACGTTTTCAACAACGCCATTTTCGCTCCCTTCTTGACTAATGGTTACGTGGTCGCCTACAGCAATGAGATTTGAGTAGCCTGTTTCGTGTGTCTGAAGATTGCCGCGTAGGGTGCAGACGAATGTTTTATCACCAATTTCAACGCGACACAGCCCACTGCTGATTTCAACAACTAAGCCTATTTGGGCAGGATCTGTTTCTATATCGGAAGCAAGTTCAGAGGACAAGAGTGTTTCGTCAAATGCCTGGGCTTCGAGGTTTCGACGCCGTTCATGTTCTCCACGAGGAATAATTCGCTCTTCTGTTTGATAGTTTGCATCATCCCAAATATCTATTGATTCTGATGTCCAATTTTTTCGACGAGGTTTTTTTACTGTTTTTTTATTGCCGGATTTTCGGCGAGCCTCTCGAAGTTGTCGTTTTCGAGAGCCCTTGCGCATTTTTTCTATAGTAGTTGTCATTATATTCTTCTTTATTTTTTAAATGAAAAACGGCTCATGGATTTACCCATAGCCGTTTCGTTTAGAAGAAAGAAAAAACCACGGGTATTGCCCGTGGCCGCAGAGATAGTAAAACAGAGCCTGAAAAATTGCTATTTCAGGGAGCGGTCACAAGGCACGCAAAAAAGCGAGAAACAAGAGTGTTTAGCTTTTTCATAGAACGTGCCTCCTTTGTGTGATTTTTTTTATAACACTTTAACTAGTCTATCATGCAGTTTTAAAGAGGTCAAGAAAAAAGAATCGTAGTTCTCAGGGAACTACGATTTGCCTTTATCCGATGGTGCATCTGTGAACCAATCGGAAAAACGTTCACTGATTATACCAACAGTGAATCCGCGTTGATTTTCTAAGGGGGTGGACACCCGTTGACTTTGAGGTTTAGCTTCTTCCCTTTCTGTTTTTTTAGAGCGGGAAAGTAGTGCTCTAATATGAGCCTGAAGTTCTGTCGGGCGAGTAGGCTTGGTTAAATAATCATCTGCCCCAGATTCAAAGCCTGTTACCTTATCATCTATCTGGGATTTTGCTGTGAACATAAGGATGGGAATCTCCGCCGTTTTAGGGTTTTTACGCAAACGACGAGCCACTTCGTAGCCATCCATTTCCGGCATCATTATATCCAGCAGAATTAGATCTGGTGATTCTGCGCTCATCTTGAGCAGGCCTTGTCTTCCATTATTTGCAGTGATGATCTGATAGCCTTCTTTTTGAAGCACTAAGCCAACGAGGCGGAGCGTATCAATATCATCATCAATGATCAAAATTTTTTCAGCCATGGACTTTTCCTTTATTCTATTTTGGAAGCACCAGATGCTAATACTATGCAAATAAAGTCTAGCATAAAGCAATCTCTGCAACAAGAAGGTGAATTTATATTCATTGAGTGGAGAGGATGGGATAAAAAGAGTACTTGTAATTAAAACCAAATAATGGCTAGCTTAACGAAAAAATGCCTTAGCAAAAGGCTAAAGGCATTTTTTTTATCAAAAAGCTCCTCATCTTGGACTCGAACCAAGAACCTAGCGGTTAACAGCCGCTCGCTCTGCCAATTGAGCTAATGAGGAAGGCGACCGAGATTATATAACTAAGGTTTGGTTGTGTCAAGGAAATTTTTCAAAAAAAGGAGAAAAAAGAAAAAGGAGCGTGGCTTTGAAACCACGCTCCTTTTTTCTTTCTAAATTAGCTCATTCTACTGACCGTAGCCAGTGGAGATGGAGCCGTCTAACAGACCGGCATCAATTTCAGCCAATTTGTCTTTGACTTCTTGGGGAACAGAAGCATCAAAATCATGGAAAGCAGCCAAGCCAGTGGTGCCGAAGAAGTTACCACCAGGGAATTCGCCAGCATTGGAAGCTTCGATTAAGCCGAAGACGCCGGGGGTGATGAGCTTCATTGCGCTGGTGATCAAGCAGGGGTGTGCTTCAGGAACGGTTTCCCATTGATCGGTGTCAACACCGATGCAGAAAACGCCTTCGTGAGAAGCAACTTCGATCAATGCGCCGTTACCAGTTTTACCACCAGCACCGAAAACAACATCTGCGCCTTGGTCAATAGCTTGCTTGGAGGTGGTTGCGCCCCATTCGGGATCAACAAATGCAACATCCATACCACCGGGGTGATAGGTGGAGATCAAGTTGATGTTAGGATTGATGTAGAGAGCGCCAGCCTCGTAACCTTCTTTGAAGGCAACAACGGGGGGAACCAAGTCGGTGCCGAGAACGGCAGCGATGGTACCGGTTTCACTTACTTGAGCAGCTAATGCGCCTGCGAGGAAGCCAGCTTTATCTTCAGGGAAGATAAGACCTGCTACGTTTGCAACATCTCCACCCCATTGACCTTGGTCAACACCGATGAAGTCAATTTCAGGATATTCAGCTGCGGCAGTTAAGGTTGCGTCGCCCATTGCGAAACCAACGGTAACAATGACATCGTAGTCTTTTTCAGCGAAGAGACCAATGTTTGCGGCGTAGTCTTTTGCATCTTTGGTTTCAACGTATTTAGAGAATGCACCCAATTCGGCGACAGCTTGCTCAACACCTTCCCAAGCGGATTGGTTGAAGGATTTGTCGTCAATTTCGCCAACATCGGTGACGAGACCTACACAAAGAACTTCTTCGCTGGCGCAGTTGTCTTCGCTGACGTCAGCAGAAGCACCACCACAAGCGGAAAGTGCGAGTGCGGCAATTGCGAGCACTGCAAAAACTAGGTAAAACTTTTTCATTTCTTTCTCCTCTTTCTAAGGTTGGATAGAGAGTGATAACGCAAGTCTATAATTGCTTGCGCTGTTGCCAAGTATACAGGCTATTGAATTATTCGGCAAGAATATAGTAGCCCGAATTATGCTTTTTATGCCTGAATTACTTTTGCTTCGCCGCGTGTTACGCCGAGCATCATAATAAAGGCAAGAACCATGAAAGTTGGGGCAACGATCATGATGGAGTTGTAGTTTTCACCCATTGCTTGGATGATCCAGCCGTTGACGTTCGGGCCTAAAATAGCAGCCATTGTTGCGAAGAGGTAATAAAGACCGGTATAGGTGCCGATGCGAGAATCATCTACCAAATCAACGACCATTGGGAGGGAGTTTATGTTGATCAATGCCCAAGCCACACCGGCGCCCATTAAAAAGAGACTGATCACGGGCACGTTGCCAAGAACCGGTAAGGTGGTCAGGACCGGTGTTAGTGAGTTTGGCGGGAGCAAGTATAGGGCAAGAAAAAGTCCCGCTAGTGTTAATATCCCGATAGAGATGGTATTGCGCCGCCCAAATTTTCCTCCGATAAATCCTGCAATTAAAGCGGAGAGAACGAAGAAAAGGGAGAGGTGTCCGAGTAAGCGCGTGCCATCACCGACTGTCATCCCCAAGTGATTTTTTGCGTAAAGGGTGAAAAAGGCTTCAATAGCGTTATAGCCGACAAACCAAAATAAAATGGCACCGAAAAGTCGCATGGCACTTCTGTCGTTATCTTCCCAGGCTTCTTTTAGGCTGGCAATTAAACTGGGTTTTTCTTCGCTTTCTTCGTACACCTTGGGTTCTTTAATAAAGAAGAAAACCATGAGTGCGGAAACGAGTACCAGTATTGAGCCCATCCAGAAGGGGAAGGCTGGATTCATTTCGTAGAGGGCTGCACCACCCAGGAAGGAGAAAATAGCGCCGATGCCGCCCATAAAATTGATGATGCCATTTGCTTGGGAGCGATAAGGCGATGGGGTGATGTCGGGCATTAGGGCGACGACTGGCGTGCGCCAGAGAGCCATACTTAAGAGAAGCGTGGTCGTTCCAGCAACGAAAAGCGGGAGCACTGAAGCGAGGGGAATCCACCCGAAGGCCGCGGCTGAGATGGGTGCGCCAACGAGGAGGAAAGGCATACGCCGACCAATTTTTGTGCGTAAACGATCTGACCATGCGCCAACGCTCGGTTGGATGAAGAGCGCGGCGATATTATCGAGGGTCATGAAGAAACCAATCCACGCAGGGGCGAGATGAAATTTTTCGGAGAGGAAGATGGGAACAAAGGCATTATAAACACCCCAAACGACGCTTACGCCGAAAAAGCCAAAGCCGAGTAAAAAGATCTTACCGTATCTAAATTTCATTACGTTCTCCTTTGTTACTTTCTATTGTGCATAATGAGTTTAATGCTACTGATCACAATTAATATGATTGCAATGATCCATAGAAAAACTCTTCCGTAGATAGGAATATCAAGCTTTCCAAAAATGAGCCAGCCGATAAGTACGGCACCACCACTGAAATTGATCGCGATTGCGCCTCCTAAGCCAAGACCAACAAGGCCATATTCTGTGTTTCTGTAGTATTCAATGAGCAGGGCAATTGCAATCCCGATAAAAACGCCCCCCATAATACTTGGATAAAAGATTTGCTTGACCTTTGGCACACCAAGTAACTCAGGTAGCTGCTCAGGAAAAGGGATTATCAGGAGCAAGAGAACCCCTAAAATAAGGTTAATGAGGGCATCAACCAGCAAAACTTTGGATGGTTTCATTTTTTGCCAAGCCTTTCCTCGTGTTTACTTATCATTTTCTGTTGACCAATCTTGTTTTTTCAAAAAATCACGGTCTTTTTTGTTAAGTTCGATCTTTGATAGCATTTCGGGTCTACGTTCAAGGGTGCGAAGGAGGGCTTGTTCGCGTCTCCATTGGGCTACTTTGCCATGATCGCCGGAGCGTAGCACAGGCGGGACTTCCCAGCCGCGAAATTCGGGGGGGCGGGTGTAATGAGGTCCTTCAAGTAAGCCTGATGCGTGGGAATCGTTCGCTGCGCCGTTTTCATCGCCGAGTACGCCGGGGATGAGACGTGCCAGAGCATCGATCAGAATTAGCGCGGGTAATTCTCCGCCAGTGAGAACGTAGTCGCCGATGGAAATTTCGTCGGTGACGAGGTGGGTGCGGATTCTTTCATCGAGCCCCTCATAGCGTCCACAAAGGAGAGCAAGCCCAGGGTCGCACCGCTCCGTTTCACTTCGGGTGCTGGCGTGCGCCACACGGAAGAGTTCGTTTGCCACATCCTGTGTGAAGAGGCGACCTTGCGGGGTTAGCAAGATTATTTGACGTGTAGGTGGTGAGCCGATCACATCTTCTACGGCTTCAAAAACGGGTTCTGGTTTCATTATCATCCCGCCGCCGCCACCGTATGGATTGTCATCGGTGACGTGGTGTTTGTCGTGTGTCCAATCGCGGATATTGTGGACGTTGACGTTTAGATGGCCATTTTGCTGGGCGCGTTTCAGGATGCTGCTGTTGAGGTAGGGGGGGAAAACTTCGGGGAGGAGTGTGAAAACATCAAATTGCATGGCTTCATTCTAGCCTTTTGTGGATGGTGGTGCAAGGGGATGTTTAAATAAAAATCGGGGAGGCTGAGCAGCCTCCCCGATTAATAGCTTTTGGCTTGTAAATTTACTCGACAGGTTGAATAAAATAGCTTGTTCCTGAGAGTGGCGCTTCTGCTGTCCAGCCGATGGTGCCGTCTTCGCGTTCGAGTTGCCACCAGAGGTAGGCTCCGCTGCCGTGTGGCAGGCAGGCGGTTTCTCCGAGTACTTTTAGACGGGAGCCGGTTTGTAGCGTAGCAATCCAGTTGTCTCCGATGCCTGGGGATGAGCGGAAGTTTACGTTGCTGAGGACTTCGGCTTCTCCTCCTGAGCTAAGTTGAGGTGGAGATGCTCCTTCACATGCTGTGACTGTGGCTGTTTCTTCTTGTGCAGGCTCTTCTGCTATTTCTTCTTGAGGAACTTCAACCCACGAGTGGCTTGCAGCGTCCCAAGTGTATTTTGCACCATCAGCATCACCTAGAGACCATGAAAAACCGTCTTCTGATGATATTTGCATGGATTTCATCTCATCTGGGATGACTGGAACCCAGCCTGTTCCATCTTCATTTAACTGGTATAGGGCTTTGCCTTCGGCGTTGACAATGAAACCACTCTCTTCGTCATAGCTGAGACCTTCGCTGGGTTCCGGGAAAGGAGGTAACTCAACTTCGGGTTGTGGTGTTGGAATCGGTTCTTGAGTAGGTTGGGGTTCTGCTACAGTTTCTTCCATATTTTCGGAATCTGCCATAGGTACGGGAGCCCCTCGTCCATCAGTGGATGTCATCCATAAGCCGATGATAATCAGCAAGAGGATGATGGCAATGAGTAGTTTGAAGCCATCATAGGGGATAAATCTGCGGTTTGCGTTCATGCGATTTTCTCCTAATTTTCTTTGGCTAATTCTTTGGCTTGGCGGATCAGTTCATCTTCATCTGCCAGGCGACGTATTTCTTCTCCAACGATTTCTTCGAGCTTTGCGGGCGTGAGCGCGCCAAGTTGGGCGAAGGAGAAAATGCCACCTTCGTTGAGTTTACGTTTTATAACGGGACCAATCCCCTTGATCTTTTCTAAGGGATCAATGCGTACTTCCCCGCAATTCTCCAATTGAGCTTTTAGTTCTGCTATTTCTTTTTGAGCAGCTTCTAGTTCGGCAGAATTCTGTGAAGTAGCTTCTGGCTGCGCTTTTCGTCGCCAATAGCTCCAGTCGATAATCCATTCGAGTAACCAGCCTATAAGGACACCAAGTAAAAAAATAATCCACGGGTTCATTTCTTTTTCTCCAAAAATATTCCCTTCTTAGAAGATTTTAGTGAAGAAGGGTTAATAAAATCGAGTAAATTTAACGGATAGTGAACTATACTACAATCCACAATATGGGGGAGGAAGCATGATGAAAAAGCAAAAAAACATCTAGCGACATGACACTTTTGTTTTTGATGGTGGTTGAGAAGCTCCGAATGCTTTTTCGGAGCGTATCGAAACCACGAAATAATATTTTTTACTAGCCAGTTGGTTTCGATATGGCGAAAAGCATCGCCTACTTAACCAACGATTACTCTTTTTAGCAAACTGTCATGTGGCTAGAAAAATATAGTCTTTCCAGGCAATAGCACTTCTTGCGCCCTTCCCCCCCCGATGGTAAGATGCAGCCATGTATTTAAAAAGAAATAAATGGTCTATGACGCGCCGACGAAGGCGCATTAACTGGTTTTGGGTTACCGTTTTGATTTTGGCAATTTTCGCGGTTACCTACTTTAATCGTTATGTTGCACCTGAGATACCAACACCCTTTGTCGATACCCCAACTCCGACTCGTGTTCCAGAATCGTTGGTTGCAGAAGCTGAAGGGTATTTCGAACAGGGGAAACTTTTGCAATCTATTACCGCCTATGAAGAAGCCATTAATGCTCGTCCAGATGACCCCTCTTCATATATAGCGATGGCACGTGTGCAAGTTTTTACAGGGCAATATGAAGAAGCCTTAAGTAGCGCAGAAAGAGCTTTGCTGCTTAATCCCAATAATTCTATGGCACACGCTGTACGCGCATGGTCTCTCGATTTTCTCGGTGATTATCTCGCTGCCGAATCTGCGATTAAGCGTTCTCTCGAACTTGACCCAAATAATGCTGTTGCTCACGCCTATTATGCTGAAATCCTGGCAGATTCTTTTTTGGCTGGATCAGGTGCCTTAGATGCGATAGAACTTGCAGCCGAAGAATCTCGTGTGGCACTCAGCCTTGCCCCAAATACAATGGAATCACACCGTGCTCGCGCTTATGTCCTTGAGATCACAGGTAACTACGAGGATTCGATCCGTGAGTATCAGGCTGCGATCAATATCAACGATAATATCCCTGATTTACATCTGGCGCTGGGGCGTAATTACCGTGCCCTACAAGTTTACGATAAAGCAGTAGAAGAGTTTACTCGTGCAAATGCGCTAAATCCTGCTGACCCTCTACCCGATCTTTTCATCTCGCGTACCTATGCTACTATCGGTGAATACGCAAAAGCAGTTCAATATGGTGAGCAAGCCACTAAAGATGATCCCATCAATGGAAGCTCACATGGAAATTTGGGCGTAATGTATTATCACAATTTTCAATGGCCTGAAGCCATGCAAGAACTTTCTCTTGCAATTTATGGCGGAAATTTAGGTGAAGATCTAGAAATAGAAGGTCTTCCCCTCGACACAAATACACGTACTGCCGAATACTATTTTACATATGCGCTGGTACTTGCTCGTCTTAACCGTTGTGGAGAATCCCTTCAAGTTTCGCAGCAAATTATTGGCACAATTCCGGCAAATGAACTTGCCGTATTCAATGCCAACGAAGCAATTCGTCTTTGTCAGGAAAATCTTGACGCGCCTACTGCGACAGAAGAACCCCTGCCAACGCCGACCCAGGAAGAAACCCCCACCCCAGAAGCATGAAAAATCAACGAGATATTTTCTTTCGTAAACCCACTACGAATCCCTATCGCATTTTTATTTTGCTGCTCCTTATCATGGGAATGATATGGTTGATCCGGCAGATGGAGCAGGGTAATATCACGCGTCCATTTACACCCACGCCTACGCCCACACGCGTCGCGCAATCCTATGCGCTCGAAGGCGATGCGCAATTCGAAGCCGGTAAATTGGATGCTGCTATCACTGCTTATCAGGAGGCGACTCGTGTTGATCCGAACGATGCAGAAGTTTGGGCAAAATTGGCGCGGATCCAGACATATTCCTCCACACTTTTGACAACGGATGACCAACAGCGGGACAGACTCCAAGAGGGGCTTGCTTCCATTGAAAAAGCAGTGGAACTGGCCCCAGATGATAGCGCAGTATACGCCATTTATGCCTTTGTACTCGACTGGAACGCAAACAGCATTCTCTTCGGTGTTGACCAAGCCGAAGACTATCTTCTTGAAGCTGAGCAAGCAGCTGTTCGTGCCATCCAATTAGATAATCAAAACACCCTTGCGCTTGCTTTTTATGCCGAGATACTAGTTGACGAACAAAAATGGGGACAAGCCGAACAATATATTACGCAAGCTGTAGAGCAAGATGATACGCTCATGGATGTGCATCGTGTTTACGCCTATGTGTTGGAATCACTGGGACAATATAACCAAGCCATTCAAGAATACGATAAGGCCTTAGCCATTTCCCCAAATTTGACTTTTCTACATCTCCGTGCAGGGGCGAATTATCGTCGCCTCGCCTTTGGTAGCCAAAACGATGAAACGCGCACTTTGCTCTATGAGAATTCTTTGGAATACTTTGCCAAAGCCGCGCGTTTGAATGAACAATTGGGCATTGAAGACCCCATTCCCTATCTTTCTATTGCAAAAACATATTCACAAGAAGGTGAATACTTTGTCGCCGCTCGAAATATCCAAAAAGCCCTCGAAATTGACCCCGCTAACGCGGATATTTATGGGCAACTAGGCATTGTCTATTTCAAATCACGCAACTACGAGGGATCAATCCCGGCGTTCAAATGTGCTATTCGCGGCTGTACGGAAGAAGAATCCTGTGACGGGCGTGGTGATTGCGGACCCAACGATGTCCCCTCTGAAGTGATCGGACTTGAGCTTTCAGGAAGCACAGTGGTCTATTATTATACCTATGGCTCGGTTCTTGCCGCGCTTAGTCGCCCAAAAGAAAATTATTGCGACGAAGCAATCGATATAATGGCAGAAGTCCGCACACAATATAGTGATGACCGTGACATTATGGGCATCGTACAGGCAGGCGAAGAAATTTGCCAATCTTTGGAATAAACATTTATCAAGAAAACCTGAAACTAAAAGCGTTTCTCCTCTTCTAGAGAAGAAACGCTTTTTTAATAACTCATGCTACGTACTTTCGTTTTTAAGTCAGACATTTAGCCCCCCTGCCCTCGCTTCGCTGGGGCGCCCCCCTATTTTGCTTGCAAAATAGGGGGACAAAAGAGAAGTATCTTTTTAGAAGAAAATATGATTTCTCTTCTCTCCCCTAAATTCCACGCTTTTGGTATTTGGGGGAGATGCCCTTTAGGGCAGAGAAACTGTGTTAGAAGTCAATAGCAAATAGGCGTTTATCTCTGATCATAGCATTCAAAATAGTCAACAATTTCCTCATAGCAGCAACAAGAGCGACCATTTTTTCTTTACCATTTTCAACAAGTCGGTTATAAAACTTGCTGATCGCAGGATTGAACTGAATAGCAGATAAAGTAGCCATATACAAAACAGAGCGAACTTTACTCCTGCCTCCGTATGTTGTACGCTTACCTCGTTTTCCCCCACTATCACGATTAATAGGAGCTATACCAACCAAAGATGCAATCTCCTTGCGGTTGACAGTCGCTAGCTCTGGAAGTTCTGCAAGCAAAGTGAATGCAGTTACCTTACCAACGCCTTTGCAGGAAGTCAGTATCTCTCGTTTCTTTTTCCATATTCCGCTAAAAGCTGGGCGTCCAAACGATCTGTTTTTGCATAAAGTCCGGTTGCTTTTGCGAAATGTCTCACACGAGCAGGATTGATCAAAGCTACTGAAATGGAAGCAGCTGATAAGGCCCTAATAATGGGGGAGTTCTAGCCCGCCTGTCGATTCAACAATAACTTGGGCTATGGTGTCTCGAGAAAGAGATGAAACAAAACCTCGGATCGCTTGAGAGGTGTTGTCTATTGTATGAAACTCACCGTTTTGACCCATAACAATATCTAATGTCTTTTTGGAAACATTATACCTATGAATACCTTCTTTTCTGCCTTCATTCTTTTTTCTCCTTGTATAATAGAGGACGCCCTTACTAGCAGAATTCAGTCTTTGAGACCACACAACTGTTCGGGCTTTTGTTTTGAAGGGCACGGCGACCTACGCTCTGCCACGGTCTTTATGACCCAGGGGGCTTCGGCCTGCCGTGCCTTCTCTATCATACTAGGGGGGGGTGGAGGAGATCGATGTCAGGCCTTAACACCTATTTCTGCGTAATATCAGTTGCCCTTCCTCTAATTTTCATCTACCAATCCATCTTCTTCCCATGCTGAAAGAATCCGCCTTGGGGACCATTATCTGGCAAAGTTGCTGCCCAAACGAGTCCGCGAGCACCTTCTTCCAGACTGAGGGGGGCTTCTTCTCCGCCCATATCCGTTTTTACCCAGCCGGGATGAATGGAATTGATGAGGATATTTTTACCTTTTACCGCATCCGCGAGCATGAGTGTGATCCCGTTTAAGGCGAGTTTGGAAAGTCTATAGGCAGGAGTGTAATCGTTAAAAGAGCTAATTTGTCCCAGCACCGAAGAGACGTTTACAACACGCCCATAATTTTCTTCGAGCATCATCGGTAAAAATGCGCGCGTTAAGGCGAGCGGGGCGTAGGTATTTGTGTCTAAGGTGGTGCGCAGTTTTTCTTCGGAGATGTCCAGAATATGATCTTTTCTATCGATCAGGATGCCGGCGTTGTTGATGAGCGCATCCAGGCGGCCGAATTCTGTCTCCACTTGGGATTTTAACGCTTCGATGCTTTTTGCTGAGAGAACGTCCAGTTGATGGAAACTCACGCCCAAATCACGGGCGGCGCGTTCTCCATCTTCCATGTTACGACTGGTCAGGAGTACTTCATATTTTTTTGCTTTCATCTGGCGGGCGGCTTCTAATCCGATACCTCGGTTTGCGCCGGTAATTAAAACGACTTTTTTCATAGTTATCTACTCCTTTTTATAATGATTTTATTTTCTGATTTTCCTATGCTGAGAAAGCCTGATAGAATCATCAACCTATCCGCTTTTCACACTATACCCAACTTCCCCCATGAAATCAACACAACAAGATTTTCTCTCTGGCGCACGCGATAGTCTCCCTATTTTGCTTGGTGTGGTCCCTTTTGCCATGATTTGCAGCGTTGCTGCTATTAGCATGGGGCTAAGCTCCTTTGAAGCTGTTGGTATGTCTTTTATCGTTTTTGCGGGAGCATCACAACTAGTCGTTTTGCAATTAATGGGTGAAGGCGCGCTCTGGATCGTGATGCTCCTGACCGCGTGGGTGATCAATTTGCGCTTCACGATGTATAGCGCGGGCCTCGCGCCTTACCTGCAAAAAGAGCCTTTGTGCCGCAAAATCCCCTTTGCCTATATTCTCTCTGACCAAGCCTTTGGCGTGACAATGAGTCACCTTGCCAACCATAGCCTTGCCAATGCGGCCTGGTATTTTTATGGATCAGCATTCGCCGTTTGGCTAACCTGGATCATTAGCGCAATTATCGGCGCGCTCCTTGGCAGTCTTATTCCTGCAAGTTGGGGCCTAGATTTTGCCTTTCCGCTCTCTTTTATGGCTCTCCTCTTCGCCGCGCTTAAAGATCGTCCCACCGTTATCGCCGCGCTGGTTGGGGGGACAAGCGCCATAATCTTCAATGGATTGCCCTATAATCTTGGCCTGATCCTTGCCGCCACATTAGGGATTCTCGCCGGAATGTTTGCAGAAAAGAAGCTGGCGGTGCAAAAATGAAAGAATTACCAATCTGGATTCTTTTCCTCGCCCTTGCTGTGGGAAATTTTGCGCTACGTTTTTCTTTTATCTATCTCTTCGGAAAAATGGATATCCCCAATTGGCTGCGCGACGCGCTTAAATTTGTACCTGCTTCCGTTTTAGCGGCATTGGTTCTTCCCGCGCTAGTCTACTCCGAGGGTGCCCTCGACATTAGCCTGAACAATATCCGCCTGCTCGCGGGGATAGGTGGCGCACTCGTCGCCTGGCGCATCAAAAACGTACTCTGGACAATTATTGTGGGCATGGTTTTACTCTGGATTTTGCAGGCTATTTAGCCCCCCTGCCCTGTCGGGCATCCCCTTATTTTGAACAGAAAAAATGGGGGGAAAGTGTTCAAACTTATATGTTTTTTAGAGATAATACTGTTTTTATAACCATGCCCCTTCCCCAAATTCCGTTTTTAGAATTTGGGGGAGGCTGGGAGGGGGCTACGGGCACTCGATCTTATAGCTGCTTTCAGCTACCTTGTCGTTGGGGAGGAAAGCAACCAATTTCACCCAATAGCTGCCCGCTACCAACGGGGGCACAAAACTATCAGAAACGCTTTTGCTGCTAGCTTCGCTAAAGTCAGTTGCATGGTCGGTGATCACACCACTTTGTTCGCTCTCAAAATGCCAGGTAACGGTTCCGGGTCCATTTGTTTCGATGCTGCCTTTAAGATTTAGAGGCTGAATAGGACCCAAGCAACCGGCTACAGTAATATCATCTGGTTTTTCAATGGACACACCAATAACAGATGCCGTAGATTGTCCAATTACCGGGACCCCAACCAAATTTCCGGATGTGTTCGTCACGCTTGCGGCGACCCAGCATTGTGTCCCATTCTGCAATTTAACATACCACCACGATGCGGTTTGATTCTTCCCAATGATCGTGGCAGGTTCTCCTGCCATCAACGCGCCTGTCGCCAGCCATTCTGTGCCATATCCCAAACGGCAATTGACATTTAGGTCAGTAGGCAGAGCAATGGGAACACTTGGTGTGAAGGTTGCTGTGGGGAGGGGGGTATTGGTAGGCAGCGGAGTCTCTGAAGGAGGTGGGGGAATGGTCGCTGTTGGGGGAGGTAGCGTGTTTTCTAAAGTAGGGGAAGGCGCGGGCGCTTCATTAACAGGAGGAGGCGCGCCTGAAGGTAAAGTGCATGCAGAGAGAATTAGGACGGTGAGAAGTATTATAGATAAAATTCGAATATTCATAGGGTTTTCCTTAGTATTTTTCAATAAAAGCTTGCGTATCTATAAATCATCTTAGCTTTATTCGTGCGAGAAAACAATAGGTACTAGGTTCTGTAGAAAAGCATCAAATCTTTTTGAATGCGTAAAACGGTGAAAACGCACACCTTAAACGGTTGATGTCGCACAGTCAGCGGAGGAGAGAAGACTGGCGAAGGAATTGTACTCTAAGTGTTCGGCATACTCCGTTTTGCCCTGAGTTTTCGT
>Ga0233437_1002651_pt1 | contig 26097 bp, 29 predicted proteins | sample SI_122_August201_FD_182714 | JGI IMG/M metagenome (GOLD analysis project Ga0233437, IMG submission 182714) | Seawater microbial communities from Saanich Inlet, British Columbia, Canada - SI_122_August2016_200_MG | ecosystem: Environmental > Aquatic > Marine > Inlet | place: Canada: British... | reverse complement strand
GCGTCGGATGAGATGTTTGTTATGGACAGATTAAATAATAGGCCAAGGAAACGTCTTGGATTTAAAACACCCAATGATGTATTCTTTGGGAAACAAGAAATTGCACTTACTGGTTGAATTCAGGATTATTATCATTCGGAAGAAGAGAAGTGAAACCTTACGTACTTTAATGACCACATCTAGAACACCTATGAATTGTTGAAGAGATTTTCTAATATTTACTCTAACGATAAAAAGTAGAGATTAATACCTTCAGCCGTTAATACCTTTTAAGTACTTGCATGAGCAGATGCCTTTTTGTGGCCAATCGAACCAAGAAAGAATGGTCTAGGAATTTCAAATATTGTTTAGTAATCGCCTCAGATGCTCAACTTGATAAATTCAATTTGGATATTATAAAAATGATAAAAAGTCGTAAGGATTTAAAGCATTATCTTCAAGAAGATGGCCATAGAGCAGGGATAACTAACAGTTATATTTATTTTGCTAAGCTGGTTTATGGCAATGAACAAGCTCATGCATTAAGATATTTAAAAATTCTGCGGCGCTTTGAGTATCACCACAATCTTGGAAACAGTATTTTACGAGTATGGTATCGAATAAGACATAGTCGTCTTGGATTAAAGTATGGAATACATATTGGTATCAATACCGTGGGATATGGTTTTTGGATACCACATTTTGTTGGTGAGATAATTATAGGCTGTAAGTCAATGGGTAATTATTGTAGTGCTAACGGGGGTGTCATTGTTGGTAACTCAGGATCAGATGTAAACATAGCGACTATAGGAAATTATGTTAAGCTATCAGTTGGCTGTAAAGTTTATGGAAAAATTGACATTGGTAGTCATGTAATAATTGCCCCCAATAGTGTGGTTTACCAATCTGTCCCATCACATACAGTTGTTGCTGGAAATCCTGCAAATGTCATAAAGACAGGTTATTCTCTTTTGGACATATATTATTTTGATAAGCAATAAGACTCTCTGTCCCCAAAGGATGTCAGCAAAACAATGAACAAAAATCTTAACTTGTTTAAAATTAAGGCGATTCGGCATCAATTACTGTTAAAGAATATTTCTTATTTATCTTTATTGCAAGTACTCAACATATTTCTGCCACTTGTAACATACCCGTATTTGCTGAGGGTTCTCGGAAAGGAAACATATGGGTTGGTGGTGTATGCCCAAGCAATAATCGGATATCTATTAATATTAATAACATTTGGGTTCAATATAACCGCGACAAAAGAAATTAGTGTAAACAGGGGCAATAAACAGAAGCTTACCGAGATAGTTAATAGTGTCCAGCTTATTAAAGCTATACTGCTGCTATTATGCATAGTGATATTGACAATTGTGATCCAGATAATTCCTCAAGCACAAACGCATAGAAGTCTTTTTTATCTGTCAATGTGGATATGCGTATACGAAATAATATTTCCAGTTTGGTATTTCCAAGGAATTGAACAGATGAAATATATAACAATAATTTCATCTGTGAGTCGTTTGCTATTTGTGTCCTTGATATTTATTTTTGTAAGAAGTGAAGATGATTACCTTTTATTGCCAGTTATTAACGGCCTTGGTGCATTGTTTGCTGGTGCATATTCCCTTTATATCATTTATTTCAAACATGGAATATCGTTCAAACTGCAGTCAATTGAAAATCTGGGTTTCTACTTCAAAGAATCTGTACCAATATTTATTTCAAATCTTTCTGTTAAAGTATATGTAAATTCTAACAAAATTTTAATTGGTGCTGTTCTCGGCATGGCAGAGGTGGCGTTCTATGATTTAGGTGAAAAGATCGTGTCAATTTTAAAGTTACCACAATCAATTCTGAGCCAGGCTCTATTTCCAAAATCGAGCAATGAAAAAAATATTGCTTTCATAAAGAAGATATTTCGACTTTCTCTCGTAATGAATATCTTACTTTCAGCAGCAATATTAATATCTGCTCGATATATCGTACTTTTGTTGGGAGGAGAAACCATGCTTCCAGCAGTTGTTGTTATTCAGTTATTGTCTCTCACAATTCCGCTTATTGGAATGAGTAATGTTTTGGGAGTCCAGGTGTTGATTCCATTCGGAAAGACTAAATTATTTTCTGCGGTTATTATGTCTTCAGGGATTGTTTACTTATTCCAACTATTATTAGTTTGGAAGTTGTGGGAGATTAGTATTTATTCCGTTTCAATTATTACTGTCTTAACTGAAGTTGTTGTAACCCTAGTAATGTATTATGCATGCAAAGAAAGTAGGCTATGGTAAATCAATATGATTATTTAATTGTTGGTGCGGGTTTTTATGGGACTGTCTTTGCATATGAGGCCACCCAAAGGGGATACTCTTGCCTTGTTATTGACAAAAGGTCTCATATTGGAGGAAATGCCTACACAGAAAATATGGGTGGAATAAATGTTCATAAATACGGTGCTCACATCTTTCATACGAGCAATAAAAAAATATGGGAATATATGAACTCATTTGTGGAATTTAATAGATATACAAATTCCCCTATCGCGAATTACAATGGTGAGCTATATAATATGCCGTTTAATATGAATACGTTTTATCAATTGTGGGGTGTATCTACGCCAAGTGAGGCTAGATCGATTATCGAACAGCAGCGATTGGAGTACGCCCATATCACAGAACCAAAGAACCTAGAAGAGCAGGCTTTAGTTTTAGCTGGAAGAGATATTTATGAGAAGTTAATTAAAGGCTATACTGAGAAACAGTGGGGTCGGCCAGCTACGAAGATTCCAGCATTTATTATAAGAAGAATTCCTTTTCGATTTACTTTTGATAATAATTATTTCAATGATGCATTCCAAGGGATTCCGATAGGTGGATATACAAAGATATTTGAGAGAATGCTTTATGGCATCGATATTCGTTTGAATGAAAACTTTTTTGCAGACAGAAAGAGTTATGGTAATTTAGCTCGTAAAATTGTTTATACTGGGAAAATAGATGAATATTTTGACTACAAACATGGTAAGCTAGAATATCGCAGCCTTCATTTTGAAAGTGAAATGAGGAATGAGAAAAACTTTCAAGGCAATGCTGTTGTTAATTACACGAATAAAGATGTGCCTTTCACTCGAATTATCGAGCATAAGCATTTTGAGTTTGGCACACAGCCACTCACATATATTACCCACGAATATCCACGCAAGCACACGGTGGGTTGCGAGCCATATTATCCTATAAATGACACTGCAAATCAAGAAATATTAGCTAAATACCAATTAGAGGCCAACAGGCTGAAGAATGTGGTGTTTGGGGGGCGTCTAGCAGAGTATAAATATTATGATATGCATCAAATTGTTGAGAATGCTTTAAATTTAGTCGAGTCTATAGAGGTACCATGAAAATAGCCTGTATAATAGTAACTTTCAATCGGATGAAGATGTTAAAGCAGTGCATTGAAACTGTCGAGAGACAATCCTATACAGAGTTTGATATTATTGTTGTAAACAATGGAAGCACAGATAATTCTCGGGAATGGCTTGCAGGGAAAAACAATATATATACCATCAATCAAGAAAATATGGGCGGAGCAGGAGGATTTTATGCGGGTGTTCAGAGAGCATATGAAAAAGGGTACGAATGGTTTTGGTTGATGGATGATGATGGTCAGCCTGATATTAATCAATTAAGAGAATTGCTCGAAAAATCGAAGAGCCACAAATTGAAGTTCTCGAATGCCCTTGTATGTGATATGAATAACCGTGATGTCCTGGCATTCGGACTGAGCTTCAGTGATACCTTTATAACTGATAAAGAGGAGGCCTGCAAGGATCAATTGCTTCCACTTTCAATTAACCCATTCAATGGTACGTTCATCCACAGGGATGTTGTACAAACAATGGGAAATATTAAAAAAGAAATGTTCATTTGGGGGGATGAAACGGAATATTATCATAGGGCTGTAAGCAGGGGATTTATTCCAACAACAGTAACAACTGCTATCCATTATCATCCGAGAATACGGGCAGAATTGGCACACATCTTTCCCTTTTCACATAAGTACTCTCTGCATATTCGTCAAAAAGATAGGATGAAGTATTTTATCAAAAATATGGGATATATAAACAAGACCTATTATGGTAAATACAATTTAATAAAATTTGCATTAAAATATATTATATACTATTCGATCAGGTTACGATTTGTGGAGTTAGCTAGTTTTGTCAAACATTATTTTGAGGGAATCTATGATCGATACGAATAGCAAAATGAAACACGTACTTATATGAATGCGCTTTTGCTTAGCTGCATGGTCAGCTTCTGGAAATAAATGATAGCAATACCCCTAATATACTTTTCGCTACTTCTTATATATATTGTGAGAAAAAATGGTTATGACGTGAGCGCTGGTATGGTTTCTCTCTACCTTATGACAACGATTATTTCTTTGCTCATTAAAATATTTAATATTTACCCCCTCGCAAGTATCCAAATTCATTTTCTACCTGCTATATCATACTGTTTTTTTGTCACCCTCACAATATTTCCATTTTATTACTATAATCTAAATACTGTAAAGATTATCAGATTAAATAATTCTTGGCTATTCTACTTGCTCATATATATATACTTTTTTTCTTTGTCCACTACCCTCATTCTCAACTTTAAAAATATAGTAGACATAGTTTCTGGTGGCGACATTTATAATCTTAGAATGCAGATATATAAATATGGAAGCATTGATGGGTTGATTACAGCCTCAGGATTTGCTAGGTATGTCTTAATGCCGTTTAACATCATATCTCTCAGTTCTTCTGTAATGCTGCTATTTTATTTTTATAGCATATGTTTCCTTGATAATTCTAGACTATTCAATTTGTTCATTTTTTCTAGTTCTCTTGGTGCAATATTTCAGGGGATTTTGTTTGTAGATCGTTCTGCTGCTTTTTATTATATTTTGTTTCTTTTTTTAGCTATTTTAATGTTCAGACCATATTTTCGTATGAGCACAGGCAAGAATTCCGATTACCGGTTGCTCTATTGTTCATTGTTATCATGACCTATGGTGTGATCGTCACTGCTGCACGGTTTGGGCAGCAAGCTGATCCTGGAATAGATTCTGCAATTAATTATCTTGGGCAACCACTGCTACACTATTCTTTACTTTGGGAGAATCATGAGATTCCGGAGAGATCACTTCAGTATATTTTTCCGTTATTATCTAAATACTTGCTGAATACCTCAGTGGGAAGAGAATGGATATATTATATTGATTCATTGACCGGCAATAAGGGTGATGTTTTTTATTCGGTTGTCGGAATGCTCATACGCGATGTTGGTAAAGTATATGCTACCATGCTAACATTCTTGTTTCTGTTTGTCACAATGATGATTCTCAAAAACCTGAGGAGAACTCAAATCACATTTGAAAAACTATTACTATTTTTCCTTGTGGCCGTAATCCCTCAAGCAGGTATTATATCATACTATTATAATAAACCTTATAAGAGTATGTCATTAGTATTTCTGGTTTTAGTTGCATTTATTTTTAAAATTAACTTTAAAGAAGAGAAAACAAGACACAATGCAAAAGCAGTATACTAGTTTTAATCTTTGTGTAGTTTCTCCTGGATATCCAACAAAATCCACAATCGATTTTATTTTTGTCGATCAGCTTTGCCAAGCTATTGCAGATAGGGGGGTGTCTGTTTCAATTATTGCACCCCAGTCCATAAGCAAAGTGTTAATACGGAGAGATTCCTATACGAAAGAATTTACAGAAATAGTAACTGCTCAAGGGAACACTATTCACTTGTACCGACCATTTTATGTTTCCTTTGGAGCTATTGGTGGTCGCCTAAACCGCATGGCGTTTTCAAAAGCAGTGAAAAAAGCCTTTCTGAATATGGATCGAAAACCCGATATTTGCTATGGCCATTTTTGGGAGTCAGTCTTCTCTTTATTACCGCTCGCTAAAAGGAAAAGCATCCCCCTATATGCCTCGTCAGGTGAAGATAAAATCGATATTCATCTTATGTTAGACCATAGAGAAATCGAGGAGATGAAATCTTATGTTAGCAGTGTAGTCAGTGTTTCCACAAAGAATAAAAGTGAATGCATCCAAGCAGGGCTTGCGGATGAGCCAAATATATTTGTTTTACCCAATTCAGTTGACCTGCATCACTTTAAGCCACTTGATAAGATTCAATTAAGGTCAAGGTTTGGGATTGAGGATCGAAATTTTGTTGTTTCCTTTGTTGGTCAGTTCAATGAGAGGAAAGGAATCGATAGACTAGTCAAAGCATTGCAAATGATTAATGATGAATCTATTCTAAGCATTTTTCTTGGATCAGGTTCAGTTGATCCATCATATGAGCGGGTGATCATAGCGGATACTGTCCCCCACGCTTTAGTACCATCTTATCTGAATTGTGCAGATGTGTTTATCTTACCGACCCTCAATGAAGGTTGTAGTAATGCGATAATTGAAGCGATGGCTTGTGGGTTGCCTATTATCTCCTCTGACCTACCCTTCAATGATGATATTCTGAGTGAATCAAACTCAATACGTATCGACCCTACAAATATTGAGCAAATTTCTAATGCGATTGTTGAGTTAAAAAATAACAGGGAAAAACGATTGGGTCTTGCTCGTGGAGCCCTAGATACGGCGAAACGATTGGATATTACTAACCGAGCTGATTCGGTGATAAAAATCCTGTTAAGCAAACCGGACGATAAATGATAATTGTTCTAATGATTTTCATTGTACAATGTTCTTAGGTATTAAACCCAACGGGGTCGAGTGGTTCTTATGTGTGATATGGTGACTTTAAGGAGATTATTGGAATGAAGAAAAGAATTTACATCGCTGGCTGTGGAGGAATGTTGGGAGAAGCATTTCATGAACAATTCAAGTCTGATTATATAATAAAGTGTACTGATAAGGATGTGAATACAAGCTGGTTGTCAATGTTGGATTTTAGAGATTTTGATGCCTACAAAAAAGATGTAGAAGAATTTGATCCTGATTATTTATTCCATCTTGGAGCCTATACGGACCTGGAATGGTGTGAAGAAAACGCTGAAGAAACATACTTGACCAATACGATTTGTGTTGAGAACGCTGTTTACATCGCAAATAAAATGAATATTCCAATCCTATATGTGAGTACAGCAGGGATATTTGACGGTAAAAAGATGTTATATGATGATTGGGATCAGCCAAACCCACTTGGAGTTTATGCTCGTTCCAAATATATGGGGGAGCGATTTGTTTGCGAAAATGCTAACCGCTTTATAGTGTGCAGAGCAGGGTGGATGATGGGCTCCGGACCTAGCAAGGATAAAAAATTTATACAGAAGCTGATGAAGCAACTCAAAGATGGTTCAAAAGAGCTTTTTATTGTTGATGACAAGGACGGAACACCAACCTATACTCACGATTTTGCTCTCACCGTAAAAGAATTATTTCAAAAAGAGTATTGGGGTCTATATAATTGTGTGTGTGGTGGCCAGACTAGTCGCCTTGAAGTGGCTCGCGAATTGTTGAATGTTCTTGGTAAGGGAAAAGAGATAAAAATAAATGTTGTCAGCTCTGAATATTTTAAGGCTGAGTATTATGCTGACCGACCTGCTTCTGAAAGATTGTGGACCCGTAAGCTTCAGCTGCGGGGGGTCAATGCGATGCGGGATTGGAAAATAGCCTTAAGAGAGTACATTACCAATTATTACGAGGGCTATTTATCATAATGAAAACTGGACCGAATGTGAAAAAGACAATTGCCAATAATCCATTTTTCATAAGTATTTGTATTCCAAGCTATAATCGACCGTCAGGTTTGAGAAGACTTTTAGAATCTATTGATTCTAAAAGGTACGAGAATGATATTCAAATTGTTATCTGTGAGGATAATGCCCCCAAACGAGCGGAAGTTGCAGAGGTAGTCAGGCGGTATGAATTATCATCTCCCTACACTGTGAAGTACGTTGAGAATGAGATTAATTTAGGGCATGGAGCGAACTGGAGGCAGTGTAGTAATCAGGCTTCCGGTGAGTTTTTAATTTATATGGGGGATGACGATGATTTTATCCCCGGAGCGCTCGACCCATACATTTATTGGGTTAAAGCAAATAGGAACCTTGGATATATTTTAAGAGCTTATCGAAGTATCTTGAAAAATGGTGCTATTGAGTATCATAATTATTATCCTGGAGATAAATACTTTGAACCCGGTATAAAAGCATATACCCAATTCTTTCTAAAGAGCATGTTGATGTCCGGCTATACTATAAAACGTGAATTTGCTAATCGATACCAGGAATCGTCCCTAGATGATACATTATATTTCCAAATGTATCTGGTTGCAGAGATCTGTCTGAAATATCCTTCCGCATATTGCCATATTCCTATATCGCAATTTATAGGTGACGGTGTGTCATATTTCGGTACTAATAATGTTGAAAGAGAAATGTTTACCCCTGGTGTGAATGCAGCAGGAAACTTGACTACTTTTAGGAATATGTTTAAAATTACAAATTTCGTTGATAATAAATATGGACTGGAATCAACAGAAATAATTAGGATGGAACTATCAAAGTATTCATCGTACCCAACCATGTGCATTTATCGACAGTTTGGAATCAAGCAATTTATTGCATCAAGTCGTGAATTGAGGAAGATTGGGCTTGATAAATCTAATTATTTCAATTTGTATTTCTTTGCTTTGTTACTCTTCGGAGAAAAGTTTTGTAACAACATTGTGAGATTGATAAAAAGAATAATTGGTCGGAGATTACAGTTATAAGTCAATGTGAAAACTTGTTTAGCAACCCCAAATATAGTAAAAAGGTTTTTTACGAAAAAAAACATTTATGAAATTAGTTATTCTAGCAGGTGGTTATGGTACTCGAATGAGCGAGATGACAGATGTTATTCCTAAACCTATGGTTGAAATAGGAGGCAAACCGATACTGTGGCATATAATGAAAATATATTGTCAGCATGGGATAAATGAATTCATTATTTGCGGGGGCTATAAGCACTACTTAATCAAAGAGTATTTTGTCAACTATTTTCAACATAATTCTGACTTGACTGTGGATTTGGGCGATAATTCAGTAGAAATCCACAATAACCGTTCGGAGAAATGGAAGGTTACAATTTTAGATACTGGCTTAGACACTATGACAGGAGGTCGGGTCAAAAGGATACAGGAATATGTTGGGGATGAAACTTTTTGCCTGACTTACGGTGACGGTGTGGGAGATGTTAATATATCGAAATCGATTAAACTACATCAGCAATCTGGAAAAACACTCTCAATGATGGCCTATCAACCATCAGGTAAACTCGGTGTTTTGGGAATTTCAGAAAATGGTACGGTTCTTTCTTTCAAGGAAAAACCTGAAAATGGTGGATCTTGGATCAATGCAGGTTTCTTTGTGTGTGAACCACGACTTTTTGACTATTTAGATGGAGATTCGGAAATGTTTGAGCGTGAACCTATGCAGAGATTAATCAATGATGGGGAATTGCATGCGTATAAGCACTTGGGGTTTTGGATGCCAATGGATACGCTTCGGGACAATCAAATTCTGAACAGGATGTGGGATGAAAATGACGCGACTTGGAAAATATGGTAAGTAAAAGTAGGTACAAAATGGCTTTTGATGGTGTTTACGCTGGAAAGAAAGTATTAGTCACTGGTAATACAGGGTTTAAAGGTGCATGGTTAACGACTTGGTTGTTAGACTTGGGAGCTGATGTTTATGGCTATTCGATAGATATCCCGACCAACCCGTCCATGTATGAAGAGTTAAAGCTTGCCGAAAGGCTGCATCATACAAGTGGGGATGTAAGAGAAAAAGAGAAGCTAAATGAACGGGTGCAGAAGATTAAGCCTGATTTCATATTTCATCTCGCTGCACAAGCAATTGTATCCACATCCTATAGTAATCCATTCGATACCATCACAACAAATGTTATCGGTACAGCATCAGTGCTTGAATCTATGCGTAATATTACTTGGGAGTGCACATGTATTCTAATAACTAGCGATAAAGCGTACGATAATGTTGAATGGATATGGGGATATCGCGAAAATGATCGCCTTGGGGGGAATGACATATATTCAGGTTCAAAAGGGGCGGCAGAACTGACGATTAAGTCATATTGGCATTCATTCATTAAGAAAATGCCAAACATTAAGCTTGCTGTTGCTCGCGCTGGTAATGTGATAGGCGGTGGAGATTGGGCAAAAGATAGGATAATTGTCGATTGCATAAGAAATTTCCAAAACGGTAATGTTATCGAAATACGTAGTCCAAATGCTACACGACCCTGGCAACACGTTTTAGAGCCGCTTAGTGGGTATTTGTCCACAGGTGCATATTTATGCAGAGGGATAGTGCCCTCAGGAGAAGCGTTTAACTTTGGGCCGAAAACGGAATTAACAAAAACGGTACTTGAGCTAACTGAGGATATGGCTTCCTATTGGGAGTTAAAAAAGGATAAAGTCATTAGAATCTCTGATTCAATTCCGTTTGAAGAAGCTCAACTTTTGAAACTAAATTGTGATAAAGCACTTATTTATCTTAATTGGCACTCAACACTTAATTATGAACAAACCGTAAGACTAATTGCGGAATGGTATTTGACCTATAATAAAAAATCGCATCGAGACATGTACCAAGTTAGCATAGAGCAAATTAAATATTACATGATCGAAGCAGCCAGCCAAAATCTAAAATGGGCACTCTAATGAAGGGGGTATCGGTTCATAAGTTACGTCAAATCGCTGTGCCCAAGGGGAATGTATTCCTTGCTATGAAGGCTACGGATATAGGGTATGCTGGATTTGGGGAAGCTTATTTCTCTCAGATTGAACATGGTGCAGTCAAAGGCTGGAAAAAGCATAATATCGCAGTTCTGAATATTGTTGTGCCCTTAGGGAAAATCAGGTTCATTATCTACGATGATAGACAGGCAAGTGATACCTTCGGACAGTTCAAAGAAATTATTCTATCTGCGGACAGCGAGTACAAAAGATTAACATTGGCACCTGGATTATGGATGGCATTTCAGGGGTTAGGGGATGAATACTCAATGTTGCTAGACATTATATCTGAGCCCCATACTCCAGAGGAAGCCGATAGTTTGCCATTAGATTCACTCGGATTTAATTTTTTGTGATGAGAGTCTTAATTACTGGTGCCACCGGGTTTGTTGGCCAATCGCTAATACCTTCGCTCATTTTCAAATGCCCAGCCATTGAAATAATGACATCGAACATTGATTTGAAGGATGCTGAAGAAAAATATCCAATGTCAAAATATCCCACTTGTGTTCATATCCACAGCTCAAATATGGGAGCCATAGTATCATTTAACCCGGAAATCACACTGCACCTTGCAACATTATCTTCACCTAGAGATGATACTGAAATTATTCGTCCAATGCTGCAATCAAATATTGAATATGGAGTTTTGTTATTGGATGCACTCTCCAAATGTTCCGCAATGAAGCTATTCGTTAATACAGGTACATTTGCAGAATTCCGACCAGGGGATGATTGTTTCGAAAGTGCATACCTTTATGCAGCCAGTAAGACTGCATTTCGCTCATTTGTGGATTATTATTCTCGTCACTACGGATTTAAATACATCACTGCTATCCCGTATTCAATTTATGGTGGAGATATGACCATTAAACGGATTATGGATTATATCCGGGAGTCGATGACATCAAACTCTGCTGTCGAGATGACCGCAGGGGAGCAAATCCTGGATTTTATTCACCTTGATGATATAGTAAATTTTTTCATCCTTACAGTATCGAAATATCAAGAGTTCCAAGACCTGTGTGCGAATGGAGAAGACTTCCATTTGGGAACCGGAATCGGCACAAATATAAAAACTCTCGCATTGCTGATGGAGGAAAAATATAATAAAAAATGTAACATTAGTTGGGGTGCTCGTCCATATAGAGAATCAGATATTATGCACGCAGTTGCACCAATCCAAAGCAATAATCAGAAAATACACTGGCGAGCATTAATTGACTTAAATGAAGGAATCTAGACATAATGTCGACGGCCGTAGTTATTAGTTCGTGCGATCTTTACAGTGACTGCTGGGCGCCAATGATTTACTCGATCGAGAAGTATTGGCCAGATTGCCCATATCCAATATTTCTTATTGCAAATTATGAAACTATGGAATTTCCTGGGGTATCAATAATCAATGTTGGAGAGCATAAGGGCTTTGGCTCAAATATGAAGAAAGCCTTGAGAATTATTCAAGCTAGTAATATTCTACTTTTATTGGATGATTTCTTTTTGTGCCAAACGGTAGATACGGCAATGGTAGAAAGCCATGTCACTCATTGTGAGTCAAAGAATGTAGACTTTTTGAAAATTGATTCGAGCGAAATAATAAATCGAGACAACTTGAGAATCAGTGATACTGAGTATTGTCTCAATCCAATTAGTAATAAATATTCTATTAACGCAGCGATAGCCATTTGGCAAAAATCAATACTTGAAGTCTTGTGTGTAGAAGGATTTTCCGCATGGGATTTTGAACGGAAAAGCCGCTCCGTGATAAAAGACCTAAAGATTAAAATCAAGTCTGAAACTATTTATTCCCAAAATATAGATACAATGACAATAAAAAAAATATCTGGAGCAGGCGCTGTTCGTAAGGGCCGTTGGACTAGTGAAGGAATCTTATTTTTAAAAGAGAATGGATTTAAATATTTAATCCCAGGTCGAGAAAAAGAGGGTCCAGTTACATCATATTTGACATCGTTGTATTCTCTCAACCCTTTAATATGGCTATTTCCCGGATTGCTTCTAAAAATAATACAGAAGCTTAAAATAAATATTTAAGTGCTATTTCTTTGATGCGTTCTTAATGATATGGAGTTTAATTGAGTATAGCGAAATTGATTCAATTCCCCAAAATCCAAGATCAAAGGGGAAACCTATCCTTTGTTGAAGGGGCTAACCACCTTCCTTTTAAAATAGAGAGGTGTTACTGGATATATGATGTACCTGGCGGGGAGAAGCGAGGAGGGCACGCATACAAGACAAATCAAGAGTTGATTATAGCCTTGTCGGGCAGTTTTGATGTTCTTCTAGATGATGGATCGAAAAAGCAAAAGTTCTCCTTGAATCGCTCTTATAATGGCCTTTATGTGGCAAATGGTATTTGGAGACAAATGGCGAACTTTTCCACTAATTCACTTGCTCTAGTTCTTGCATCAACGAGATATGACCCTAATGATTACATACATAATTATAAAACATTTATGGAATTCATTAAATGAAAAAGTCCACTGTTTATGATTGTTCCATCATTGAAATTGATAAGCATCACCATGAAAAAGGAAATATCAGCGTCGTTGAAAATGATGTTACAATTCCATTTGAGGTAGAACGTGTTTATTATTTATACGACATTCCAGGTGGTGAATCGCGTGGTGGTCATGCTCACAGAGAGCTCAAGCAGTTGATTGTTGCTGCGAGTGGTAGTTTTAACGTAATACTTGATGATGGAAAGATAAAACGATCTTTTTTGCTCAATCGTCCTTATCACGGCTTACTGGTCGTTCCTGGCATTTGGCGAGAGCTTGATGACTTTTCATCCGGTTCTGTGTGTCTGGTTTTGGCCTCAACGAAATACGATGAATCAGACTACATCAGAGATTATTCTAAATTTATGCAGTATAAAGTGAAATGATACACCCAACCTCAGAGGTTTATTCATCCCACATTGGAACTCGCACCTCGGTGTGGCAGTATTGTGTCATTCTTGAAGATGCAAAAATTGGTGATAATTGTAATGTTAATTGCAACGTTTTCATTGAAAATGATGTCATAATAGGGAATCGAGTTACAATCAAGCCAGGTGTCCAATTATGGGACGGAATAAGGATAGGGGATGATGTGTTTATTGGACCCAATGTCACCTTCACCAATGATCGATTTCCACGATCTAAACAATACCCCTCTAGCTTTGATACCACTATAATTGAAACTGGTGCAAGTATTGGAGCCAACTCAACGATTATTGGAGGAATCAAGATTGGAAGCTGGGCGCTGATTGGCGCTGGAAGTGTTGTGACAAAAAATGTGCAACCGTTCTCTCTCTGGTACGGTAATCCGGCCAGTCACCGGGGGTATATCACTAAAAAGGGCAAAATTCTTTCGCTAAATATGACTGATGACGAAGGGCAAAAGTACAAACTTGTCAACGAGGAACCGGTTCTCCATGATTAAGTTTTTAGATCTGCAAAAAATTAATGCTCAATATGCTCCTGAATTGAAAAAGGCAGCTTCTGAAGTAGTGGATTCAGGCTGGTATTTGCTGGGTGACCGGGTCGCCAAATTTGAACAAAAACTTGCCAAGTTTATTGGGGTTGAACACGCGATAGGCGTGGCAAATGGTCTTGATGCACTTCGACTCATCTTCAAAGCCTATATTGAGATGGGCATACTAAGGGAAGGTGATGAAGTTATTGTTCCTGCTAACACCTACATTGCATCCATTCTGGCGATTACTGATAACAGGCTCATCCCAGTGCTGGTAGAGCCAGATATCACAACTTATAATCTTGATATTTCTGCAATTGAAAAGCTGGTTACTAGCCGTACGCGTGCAATAATGGTGGTCCATCTATACGGGAGAGCGTGCTGGGATAATGAATTGCTGAATTTGGCTGACAAATTCAGTTTAAAGATTGTTGAGGACAATGCCCAAGCGATAGGAGCTCTCTGGCACCAGAAGAGAACGGGTGCTTTGGGGGATGCGGCCGGGTTTAGTTTTTACCCGGGAAAAAATCTTGGTGCACTAGGAGATTCAGGAGCAGTAACTACTAATGACGATGAGTTGGCTGATGTTATTCGTGCGCTAAGCAACTATGGGAGTCAGAAAAAATATAATAACCAATTTCAAGGTTTGAATAGTCGCCTAGACGAATTACAGGCAGCATTTCTTGTAGTGAAACTTGACTGGCTTGAGGCTGAAAATAAGAAGCGCCGACAAATTGCATGTAATTATTGTGAACTTGTTTCAAATCCTAAGATAGTATTACCAACTTTGCATGGAAACGATGAGGGAGAGAATGTATGGCATCTATTCGTTGTACGCTCACATCAACGTGACAATCTACAAAATTATCTCCATGAAAATGGTATTGAAACGCTCATACACTATCCCATTCCACCTCACAAACAACTTGCCTATAAAGAACTTAATTATTTAAGCCTCCCAATCACAGAGAAGATTCATGCCGAAGTGCTAAGTCTTCCTATAAGCCCGGTGATGACCGCTCAAGATGTTGAGTATGTTGCACAGATAGTGAACTCCTGGTAGTGAAGCGTCTTTGGATTGTAAATTATTATTCAAGTCCACCGGAGTTTGTTGCCAATCCGAGGCACTTGGAATTTTCAAAGTACTTAAGTCGAGCAGGGTATGATGTAACAATCCTGAGTGCTGGTTACTTGCGTGATGAGAATATTGATTTAGTACCTGCCGGAAAATTATTTATCAAGAAAATATATGACAAAATTAAGTTCATTCACATAAAGGTGCGACATTACCAGGGGAATGGGATTACTAGAATGTTTTCCATTTTTCAATTTGCTTGGCGTATCCTTCGTTATAGAAATTATTTTGGTAGGCCGGATATCGTTCTGCATAACATTCATGCTCCTTTTGATGCGCTTGTCTTAGTGAGTGCAAAAATGATGAAAGCATCGTATGTCGCCGAAGCATGGGATTTATGGCCAGAATCATTTGTCCGCTTTGGCTTGATAAGTAGAAATAGCCCACTCGTGTGGCTCTCCTATAAAATTGAAAAGCTCCTCTACGAAAAATCTGATAAGATTATTTTCACTTTCGAAGGGGGTATAGATTATTTAAGAAATCAAGGATGGACGACTGATTCGGGCGGATGTATTTCACCTAAAAAGGTGAAATATCTGAATAATGGCGTAAATTTGAAAAAATTTGAGTTCGATAAGCAACAAGAAGGTGTGATTGATGCTGACTTAGACTCGCCATCTGAATTTAAAGTTGTTTATCTTGGCTCAATTCGGTATGTAAATAATATCAAGCACTTAATTGATGCAGCTGAACTTCTTTTATCACATAGGGAAATAAAATTTTATATATACGGGGATGGGGCTGACAGGGACCATCTAGTGGAATATTGTGGGGAAAACAACATCACTAATGTGAAATTTAAAGCCAAGTGGATTCCTCTAGCCCAAGTTCCCCATGTAATATCCCGTAGCTCTTTGAATATATTAAACTATCAAAAGAATTTTGGCCTTTATGGCGTCAGCTCTGGGAAATTATTTCAGTATTTGGCTGCTGGAAAGCCAATATGTGCAAATATTAAAATGAATTATTGCCTGATTGAGGGTAATAATTTGGGTATCGCAAAAGATCTTGAAACACCCAGAGAATATGCAGACGCCATTCTTTCAATCGCTCAGCTAAGCAGTGCAGACTACAGTAATATGTGCCTGCGGGTACGAGAAGTCGCCCAAAGATTTGACTATGATTATCTCTCAAATGAGTTAATGCAGATATTGAGGGAGTAATTGTGTATAGTAGATATTTAAAAAGAAGTACTGATATTATTTTTGCTCTGATCTTGATCATTTTGTTTACCCCTGTTTTTGTTATAATAGCTCTAACTCTTCTTTTATCTAATAAAGGAGCAGGAATATTTTTCACACAGGACAGGCCCGGGAAAAATGAGAAAATATTCAAAATCATTAAATTCAAAACTATGAGTAACGAAGCCGACAATCTTGGGAATCTGTTACCAGATGAGGCACGGTTAACAAAAGTAGGCAGTATTATCAGAAAGGCTTCCCTGGATGAAATCCCTCAGTTTTATAATGTACTAATAGGAGATATGTCATTGATTGGTCCTCGGCCGCTTATGCCGGAATATTTGCCACTTTATGATAAAAACCAATCTCGTCGCCATCAAGTTCGGCCTGGAATTACAGGCTGGGCACAGTGTAATGGGAGGAATGCAATAAGTTGGGCAGAAAAATTCGCCTTGGATGTTTGGTATGTAGATAATATTTCCTTTTATGTCGATTTGCGGATTCTATTTTTGACAATAAAAAAGGTCATAAATAAGGAAGGCTTGTATCTCGGCGGTGGGATTGAGTCTATGAGGGCATTTAATGGAAAGAATTGATAGAAAAAAAACAATTGAGTAAAGGAATCTTATTGTGAAAAATCTGATCATAATTGGGGCTGGTGGGATGGGGCGTGAGATTTTTGATCTTGCGAAGATATGCGCTGGATATAATAACGATTACATCATCAAAGGATTTCTTGATGACAATGCTTCCGCTTTAGACAATTACCGGGGATATGCAAAAATTTTGAGTAAGATTGAAAGTTATTTGCCAGAACCTGATGATGTGTTTGTGAGCTCCATGGGAAATGTTAAACAGAAAGCAAGGTTCATTCAGTCGATAGTGGCAAAAGGTGGTCAATTCATAAGTCTAGTTCACCCACAAGCTGACATCGGGCAAAATACCATCCTGGGTTCCGGTTGTATTTTGTTGAAAAATGCCTACGTAGGAGCGGATTGCATGATTGGGAATCATGTTTTAATCCAAATTTCAACTGTTGTCGGACATGATGTAAGTATTGGTAATTATTCCAGGCTCGATTGCAATGTAGTATGTGTTGGTGGGAGCAAATTAGAAGAGTTGGTAACCATCCACACTTCCACAGTAATCAATCAGAATGTTATTGTTGAAAAAGGTTCTACAGTGGGAGCGAATAGCTTTGTAATCCGTAAGGTTCGTGCAAATTCTTCAGTATTTGGAAGCCCAGCAAAGCGGATTAGTTAAAATGGTAGAATTAAACAAAGCACAATTGTCCATCCTCATTAAATAGTAATAAAATAGCAGAGTATTTTCTATGAAAGCAATCGTATTCCCAGGCCAGGGTAGCCAAAAAGCCGGAATGGGTACAGATATCTATAAAAATTCGTTAATCGCAAAAAAGTACTTTGAGAGTGCCAATGATATTCTTGGCCGACGAATAACAGATGTTATGTTTTATGGTGATGAGTTGGAGCTAATGGAAACAAAAAACACACAGCCTGCAGTATTCCTGTTCGGAGTAATATTAGCTCTGACCCAAAACAAAGTTATTCCTAATTTCGTCGCCGGGCATTCGCTAGGTGAATTCAGCGCTCTGGTCGTCAATAAAACGCTATCCTTTGAGGATGGGTTAAAATTGGTGGCTAGTAGAGCTCAGATAACCCAGGAAGTATGTGAATCGCAACAGACCGCAATGGGTGCTGTTATTGGCTTGCCAGAGCATCAGGTCGAAAATAGGTTAAAAACTATAAGTGCAGATTCTGGAGAAGCAGTATATCTGGCTAATTATAACGGTCCAGGACAAATTGTCATTACGGGGACTAAAAAGGGAATTCGCCTCGCATGTAAAGCTTTCAAGGCTGAAGGAGCGAAACGTGCAGTACCTCTTCCAATAGGAGGGTCTTTTCACTCCCCCTTCATGGCTGAGGCAGAAAAACAACTTGGCGAGATAATTAATCAGACAAAATTTAGAGATCCGGAAGTCCCAGTATTTCAGTGCGTTGATGGCGTTGCTCATTCGAATAGTGAGGACATTAGGAAAAATTTGGTTAAACACATAACCCATCCAGTATTATGGACATCAATGGTGCATAATATGGTTAATGCTGGTGTGGAAGAGTTTTATGAAAGTGGTACTGATGATACCCTACAAAAAATCATCCAAAGGATGTATCCACAAAAGTTGGTATCCCCGTTGGGGAACACAGATATTTTAAACCCGATATCATAATAAATGAAGAAAGAAGTATGAACAACACTATGAAGACATTAGAAGAGTTTTTGGAATTATTTTGCGATGAATTAGATCACACAGATGCCAGCAAAATCACGAGCTCAACAGATTTTAAAAACATTGGCGAGTGGGACTCCTTGCTAGCGCTCTCCATTATTTCGATGATCGATGAAGAGTTTGAAGTCTTGCTCACGGGAAATGATATGCTAAATTCAACTAGCTTGTCCGATTTGTATGAACTAATACAGACTAAGTCTTCATGAATGAATCACCTTTCTCCCTAAAGAACAAAACTGTTTTTATTACCGGAGCATCATCTGGACTTGGAGCGGGAGCAGCTATTGAATGTTCGAAAGCTGGAGCGAAGTTAGTTATCTCAGGTAGAAGTGAAGAGAGACTGGGAAAAGTTTATGGATGCTTGGAAGGTGAAGGGCACGAGCGATACATAGCTGATTTAACAAGCCGGAGCAGTATAGATGATCTGGCCGATTTATTACCGCCCTTAGACGGCCTAGTCTTGTGCGCTGGTATTACAAAAACAATACCTGTCAAATTTATTTCTGATGAAGCAGTGGATGAGATATTTCGGACAAACACTTTTTCTTCAATGCAGTTGATAAAAAAATTACTTAAGCAGAAGAAGTTGAAGAGAGGAGGATCAATAGTGTTTATCTCCTCCATATCAACTAGTTATGCTGACAAGGGAAATTCGATTTATGCTGCGTCCAAGGGTGCCATTAACTCATTCTCCAGAGTATTGGCATTAGAAATGGCAACAAAAAATATCACATCAAATTGTATCCAACCTGGGTTTGTCCCCACAAGTATGTTAGAAAAAGGATCAATTACTGAAGATCAACTTGAAGCAGAGAAAAAAAAATATCCACTCGGCTTTGGGGATGTGACGGATATCGCATATGGTGTAATCTATTTGCTTTCTGATGCATCAAAATGGATTACTGGTTCTATCTTCACAATAGATGGAGGAGTGACCTTAAGGTAATTATGGCCATTATTAAATATAAGAATGTTGGCATCAGAGCAATCTCTGCATGTGTTCCTAAAAATACATTTAGCAATTATGACTTAGGGTATATGATGCCCTCTGAAACGATTACTAAATTAGTCGATTCAATCGGCATTAAAGAGAAGCGCTATGTTGATGATGATGTCTGTTCATCTGATTTGTGTTTTAAAGCAGCTTCCCAGTTAATTGAGGAAAATGATATTGACCCTAAAACGGTCGATATGATTCTCTTTGTGAGTCTAACCCCTGATTATATTATGCCGCCTACATCATCTATATTACAACACCGACTAGGACTTAGCTCTGAGACTGCCTGTCTGGACATTTCATTGGCATGTTCGGGTTATGTATATGGGTTGTCTGCCGCATTCGCTTATGCCTCCATGTCTGGCATGAATAGAGTCCTGCTGTTAGTTGGTGAGACAATGTCGAAACTCGCAAATCGTAAGGATAGAGTCAATTTTCCACTGTATGGTGATGCCGGAACCGCTACGCTGATCGAAAAAGGCGACTTCCCCGAATCAATTTTCGCATTGTCTTCTGGTGGTGAGGGAGAGAAGGAGGTAATTGTTCCACATGGCGGATTTCGGAATAACACAACAGCTGATAGTCTGGTTGAAAAGGAACGAGAAGATGGGAACTACAGACGAGATGTGGATATCACAATGGATGGCATGGCCACGTTTAATCATGCAGTTTCCGCTGTTCCTAAACAGATTAAACAGCTTCTGACCGTATCAGGTGATGAACATAGCGACATAGATTATTTAGTCTCACATCAGGCAAATAAATTTATGATCGATTTCATTGTAAAGCGATTAAAATTTGACAAGGAGAAGGTACCTTTCTGCATCCAACGATTTGGCAATACTAGCGCAGCTTCAATCCCCTTGACGATAGTGTCAGAATTGGAGAATAAATTGATAGGCAAGAAAAAATTACTTTTAACAGCGATAGGGGCAGGATGGTCACTAGGTGCAGCTATTATTTCGACAGATAATATTAAAATATCGACGCTCACCGAGTACTAGGATTGCATAAACACAAGGCATAGTATTTATGAAATATGAAGAAATTAAAATTGGATCAACTGAAAAGTTAGTACATGTTATAACTCAACAAGATTTAGATAATTTTGTTGAGCTTACAGGCGATGATAATAAGCTTCATGTTGACAAGGAGTATGCCTCACAGACTAGTTTTAAAAAACCTGTTGTTCATGGAATGTTAGGGGCTTCATTTATTTCAACGCTTATTGGAACTAGATTACCTGGTGATGGCGCTCTATGGTATTCACAGACCTTAGAGTTTCTTGCTCCTGTGCGCATTGGTGATGAAATTACTATCACTGCTAACGTCACAAAGAAGCACGACAGAGATAGAATTGTCGAGCTACAGGTTGAAATTCTGAATCAAAATAAACAGGTAGTAACCAGGGGACTCTCAAAGGTTAAGATAGTCCCCTTCATAGAATCATCCGATAGTGAAGAAAAGCCACATCATGATCCCAGAACTGCTTTAGTTCTGGGGGCAACGGGTGGGATTGGTGAAGCAACATGCCTTCAATTAGGGCAGGCGGGCTTTAATGTAATAATTCATTATAATAATAATAAAAGCAAAGCAAATTATATTAAAAACAAAGTTCTCGAGGCTGGACAAAAAGCCAAAATTGTAAAGGCGGACCTTTTCGATCAAACACAAATTGAGGAGTTGTCTTCCTCATCACTAAGAACATTTGGTAATATTGATGTGTTTGTGAACTGTGCGGCGGCAGTAATCCCCCCAATTTCAGTAACAGACCTTGCTTGGGAGGATTTAACACGTCAACTGGAAGTGAACATACGCGTAAATCTGACCATAATTCAAAATATTCTTCCTCAAATGAAGGAAAGTAATTATGGAAAAATAATTACTGTTGGAACCTTTTATGCTGACAAGCCTGTGCCTAATATGATTCATTATATAACAGCTAAATCGGCTTTAGAAGGATTTACAAAATCTCTTGCTTATGAGATAGGGAACCAAGGAATTAACGTAAACATGGTCTCTCCAAGTGTGATTGATACGGATTTGACTGCAGATATCCCTGAAAAGGTAAAGCTACTAACTGCAGCTCAAACCCCATTACGTCGTCTTGCAACAACTGAGGATGTAGCAAAGGTTATTGTTTTTCTTGCCGGGGATGACTCATCCTTCTTGAGTGGGGAGAATATTCGACTAAACGGTGGGCAGGTTATGGTGTAATCATATGGAAAACTTGAAATACTCAGAAATTGTGAAGGAAAATAGACTAAATCTGGATAGAGTGAAAAACCACAAGCCTATAAGGATAAAAATATTATCAAATATTGTGACTAAGCAAATTGAGGCGCCACTGGCTTTCATGCTCTTGGAATCGAATATATTCCCCCTCATTGAATTTGGAAATTATGATAATATTGTTCAGGATAGCAGAGATAGCGGGAATCAACAAGTTGTGATAGTTCACTACGATCTTGTAAATATTTTAAGTAAAAAGCTTAATTTTGTTGAAAATTATACAGAGGTTGAGCTTAAAGAGCTATCTGACGCAATTATCACCGAAATTAATTTCATTATTGAAAATTTATCGGACGTCCCTTTGATAATATTTAATACATTCTCCCCCTTGGGAGTATATTCTAATAGCATTAAGGAATCAAAGATTGATAACCTATCCCAATTATTGAATCAACATCTATATTCCAAACAGACCAATAGTCTAAATATAATAGATATCAATAATATTATTTCAAGACTTGGTGTTCCAAAGGTATTTAATTATAAACTATTTTACTTAGCGAAGACCCTCTATTCGGTTACGTTTTGGAAAGAATATGCGTTACCAATCTCTCTACTCATACGGCAAGTTTATGGATATGGCAAGAAAGCGATTCTCTTCGATTGTGACAACACTTTATGGCGTGGTATACTTGGTGAAGATGGATTTAATGGAATTGACATGTCCTCACAATCCGGCGTGGGAAAAATTTTCTCTGAAGTACAACAAATTGCTGTATGGCTCAGCAGAAATGGTGTAATTGTTGGGCTTTGCAGTAAGAATAATCCAGAAGATGTAGACAAAGTGTTTAATGATCATTCAGATATTGTATTAACTTTTGAAGATGTTGTCGCTAAAAGAATTAATTGGCATAATAAAGCTGATAACATCCGGGAAATTGCTAACGAGCTTAATATAGGGCTTGATAGTATCTTGTTCGTCGATGATTCATCCTTTGAGATTAACCTTATTAAAGAACAGCTTCCAGAAGTTAATACCTTACAAGTTCCCAAGGAAATAGATCAATATCCACAAAGATTATTGACATTTATAAACACTAACCTATATCTATCTGATAACATGCAAGATAGAGTGAAAGTTAGGCAGTACAAAGCCCAGACTGAGAGGACAAAAGAGTACGCGAGTCATGGATCACTTGAATCATATCTCTCTGCTATTAACATGAGATTGCTTATAAAAGAAGATGACCAGAGCCAAATTGAAAGGATCACTCAACTTACTCAGAAGACAAATCAATTCAATCTTACAACAAAACGGTACACTGAAAAACAAATTGAAAATTATCTTAATAGCCATCTAACAAAAGTATTTTCAGCCTCTGTTGCAGATAAATTTGGTGACAATGGGTTAACCGCGATTGTAATAGTTGCTCTAGAGAGTGGTACAGCGAATATCGATACATTTATCATGAGTTGCAGAATCATGGGCAGAACAATCGAATATGCCATCATGAATTATATTGTAAATTATTTTTGCGAAGCTGGTATTCATTTTATTGAGGCTGAATATCGTGAAACTGCCAAAAATAAACCCGTATCTGAATTCTATGAGCATTGCGGATTCAAGATAATAGAATCTAAACAGAACAAGAAAAAATATCGACTTGAAGTTAATAATTTCAAACAACATGAAGTAGGATACATCTCATATGAAAACAATTAATGAAACTATTCTGAGGGTCATGAACGAAGTATTTGACACTGAGGATAAAGAAATTACGGAAAAGTCTAACCAGGACAATGTGGGCAATTGGGATTCGTTAAAACATCTTGATTTAATTTTGGCCTTAGAGGAAGAGTTTGATATCACATTCCCACTTGAAGAAATTGGCAATCTTGTTTCATTTCAATTGATCAAAATTGTTATAGAAGAGCAAGTAGAAGTAACTTAATATGAATGAAATAGAAACTAAAAATAAATATCCAAAATATATTGAACATATTGGTATCGCTGTAACAAGTTTAGATGTGAGTGTCCAGATTTATGAAAAATTGCTTGGGACAAAATGCTATGCCATAGAAATTATCGATGATCAGCTTGTGAGAACAGCATTCTTTAGGATTGGAAAAACAAAAATCGAACTTTTAGAGCCTACCGACTCAGGAAGCCCAATTTCTTCCTTTTTAGAGAAAAATGGAGAAGGGGTGCATCATATTGCCTTTGCTGTTGATGATACTGACAATGCTCTTCAAAACGCCAAATCAAAGGGCTTTCGTTTAATAGATCACAACTCACGTCGCGGTTCTGAAGGATTGGATATTGGTTTTCTCAACCCCAAAAAAACTTCAGGGGTACTTATTGAGTTTTGTTCAAACCCAATAGCGAAAAAGCCATAATTCTCAAATTTTCACAAGTATGCTAAAGTTGACTTAAAATATCTATCTAATTCATACAATATTTACTGTTTTAAGTTGAATGGTCATGGAAAAACTAGTGCTCAGGCTCCTTAATTATTAATCACTGAACCCAAATAATGACACTCTGAGTATAAAAATAATAATCTTCACCATGCAATTATATGACGATGAATATGCTACTATTCCACCTGAAAATTAATGTTAATAATAACGCTTAGACACTCAAGGATTGCTTATTTATGAAGCCAAAAATATGGCTTTCATCGCCACACATGGGAGGGCATGAACTCAGTTATGTCAATCAGGCATATAATACAAATTGGGTAGCACCCTTAGGCCCAAATGTAGACGGTTTTGAAAAAGATATTCAAAGCTTCACGGGAGCCGGACATTGTACAGTGCTTTCCTCAGGGACTGCAGCCTTGCATCTCGCATTAATTCTTGCTGGAGTTCATGCTGGGGATTATGTAATATGTCAGAGCATGACCTTCTCCGCATCTGCAAACCCAATTGCCTATTTAGGTGCTACTCCAGTTTTTATAGACTCAGAGACATCCACCTGGAATATGGATCCAGAATTATTGGAAGAAGCAATACTAAATTTAGCAAAAAAGTCTATTAAACCCAAGGCCATTATTCCAGTACATCTCTATGGTATGCCAGCAAAAATGAATGAACTAATTTCTATTGGTGAAAAATACAACGTCCCAATCATTGAGGACGCCGCAGAATCTCTGGGATCTACCTTTAAGTCGAAAGCGACTGGAACTTATGGAAGTATGGGGGTTCTATCCTTTAATGGTAACAAAATAATTACCACGTCAGGAGGAGGTGCCCTGATTTCAGATGATATATCATTCATCGAAAAGGCCCAGTTCTTAGCCACACAGGCTCGAGATAATGCTCCGCATTACCAACATTCAAAAATTGGCTATAATTATCGCATGAGTAACATACTTGCTGGAGTTGGACGAGGGCAGATGTTGGTGCTTGAGGATAGGATCTTGCAGCGGCGACGGATTAATAACTGGTATCGTTCGTTCCTATCAGGAATAGCAGGTGTCAATTTCCAATCGGAACCCAACGAAGAATATTATTCGAACTTCTGGTTGACAGCAATCACGATTTCACCTGAACTTACAGGTAAGACCCGCGAAGATATTCGCATGAACCTGAGTGCAGATAATATTGAAAGTAGACCTCTATGGAAACCCATGCATTTACAGCCTGTGTTTAAAAAGTCTCCCTATTTCGGCAATGGAGTTTCTGACAAACTATTTGAACACGGCCTATGTTTACCTTCGGGTTCAAATCTAACGGGCGTAGATCAAGAACGGATTAAAGACTCTCTATTGAATATTATTAATTAGGTACGTTTATAGATTCACTCAGTACAAGAACATAAAAGATTACCTGAATTCAACCAGTAAGTGCAATTTCTTGTTTCCCAAAGAATACATCATTGGGTGTTTTAAATCCAAGACGTTTCCTTGGCCTATTATTTAATCTGTCCATAACAAACATCTCATCCGA
>Ga0233437_1002647_pt1 | contig 26131 bp, 19 predicted proteins | sample SI_122_August201_FD_182714 | JGI IMG/M metagenome (GOLD analysis project Ga0233437, IMG submission 182714) | Seawater microbial communities from Saanich Inlet, British Columbia, Canada - SI_122_August2016_200_MG | ecosystem: Environmental > Aquatic > Marine > Inlet | place: Canada: British... | reverse complement strand
AAGGAAGAGCAAAAAATCAATATTATGAAAGAAATACAAATTGACGACAATGCTGATGAGTTCATAGAATTTTTGTATTTAAATGGCACAGATAGAGGTTGGAATTGGGGAAGAAACGGAATGACTAACGCTGCTTTTCTACAGAATTCGGCAAGAGACTATTTTCGAAAATATTTCTGATAGAAGCGTACAATTCAGATAATACTTTTTAGTTAGCAAGCTAAATTATGAGCTGCCAATTTGATTTGCCTTGAGCATTATTTGAATCTTCAGCATTCAAAGCAAAAAATACACAATAGTGATTATTTTTTCAATAACCTGGAAAAGATATTTTTACAAGTTATGACAGAATGTTTAGAATCCAATTTTTTGATTCTCATGAGTAACTTTTTTAAACTTTACCTCAGAACGTAAAGCCAAAATCAGCAATTCATGTTTGAGGTCTTTAGAAGAATAAAATGAAAAATTGTTTCTCACGGTTTTGAAATCACCCGGAGCAAGGTGTTCAATAGACCTTAGAGAATTCTCATGTTTTTTGTCTAAGTCGGTTTTGAGTAGCGGACACAACATTTTTTTATAAAAGATTATATTTCCTTTAGGATTAAGGTAATTAAAACCTATCTTGTGGCTGAATCTTCTTATGGAAGCACTATCCAGTTCCTTCACCTGATTGGTGGTGCATATCAAAATCCCATGGAATCGTTCCATTTGAGTTAAAAATTCATTGGTAAAACTTATTTCCCATGAATGCTGTGCTCTTTCTCTTTTAAATAAAAGGGTATCAGCCTCATCAATTATCAATACAGCATTTTCTCTTTCAGCTTCTTCAAATGATTTTTTAATATTTTTTTCTGATTCTCCAACCCAACAGCTTTGGATATCACTTGCGCGTTTACAAATTATTTGCCGATCAAGTTGATTAACAATATACCTTGAAAATTCACTTTTACCAGTTCCAGGCGGTCCATAGAAAAGAAGATTCATATTGCAAATATTCTTCTCATGGGAGTTCCTTAAATATTGGTCAAACTTTTTAAGTTGTTTCATGATTTTTTTAAGATCAGCTTTAATATTAAGACCATCAAGAGAATATTTTTTTTCTATCTGTTCTTTATCAATTAAAAAATCTCCATTATTCATTAAAGTTTGATGTGCTTCAAGAGTTAATTCAATTGATTCCAAAAAGTTATTTTTAGTTTTTGCTTTAACTTCAACTGCCTTATTAACTGCAATATCAACTGCCCCCGCACTAATTTGATATTTTTTTGACAAATGTATAATTTCCTGTTCATTGACAAAATTTCTACACTTATTTTTACAAAGTATATTTTCCCAAAGCTTAATCCTCTGCTGCCGGTTAAAAGTTTTAAAATGAATACTATATGCAAATCGTCTCAAAACAGATGTTTCAATATTTTCAATATGATTTGTAATCCAGATTATTCTTGATCCTGGTTTATCTAATAATTGATTTAACCATCCTTTATCTTGGGTCTCTCCTCTCATAAACCATGACATCTTGGTATTTAAGATATTATCTGCTTCGTCAATCACGATAATGGAACCAGATCCCGTATTGGTCATATTTAGGCAGGCGATAACTGCTGCTTGTCTTTCTATGCTTGTATTGTCGTCTGGTTTAAATATTTCATAGGATGGCACTTCAAGTTCTTTTACAATGCTACAAGCAAAACTTGTTTTACCAGATCCAGGGGGGCCATAAAATAGAAGGTGCGTTGATGTTGACGGTTTATCTTTTAACAAGCGTAAAATATGTTTTTTTGCTGAATTTTCGATAAAAAAATTATTTAATGGAACTGAACCCTTTGGTAATTGTGAATATAACTTTTGTGTCAACATATCTTTGTTAGGATTCTGAAACCATATCAAAAACTCGTGCTCCAGTTCTACTTCATTTCCCCCATAAGCAGCAAAATTAATCGCTCCAATTTTGTTAAGAGTTCCGTTAAAAAGTGTATTTAATTTGCTTTGCTTTGTTTTTAGAATATTGCAAAGATATTTTTTCCCTGAATATTCCTTACACCTCAAATGAGAGTTGAAAAAACTATCTGTTTTATCATAGACTTCAATAATAAAAAGGAAGGTCAGTAATTCAATTTCAAGATCTGATAGATTAAACATTTTTTTTATTTGTTTAATATTTTTTTCAATATCAGAGATATCCCCATCTTCAAGTTTTTTAATCTTTGAGCTTATCAAGTCGTCAAGAAAAGTCCTGAATTTTTTTAAAATCTGGGATGGGATTTTTTTCATTATATCAAGTAGGATATCAGGGTAATCTTCAGATATAGATGAACAATTCCGTAGTTTATATGTAAATTTAGATTTGAATTTTCGATTTAGAAAATTTAAAAGAAAACCACAAATAAATACCGAATCAGTTCCTAAAGTCCAACAGAGTATTCCAATCATGGCATCATTAATAATGAAATACCGCTTTAAATGGATTTTGAGGTACTTAAGTGATTTTATAATGACAAATTTTTCTTCCGCATCATATTCGATTGAGTCAAATAAAATACTCTCTGGAATTAAATAATTTATTTTTTTTGTAATTGTTTCAATCATATTTTAATCCCCATGATATAAATTGATATTGATAAATAAAAATATGGTATACGATTTTACAGATCTATATCTTCATCATCCATGTCATCTTCACTGTCTTCATCCCAAATATTGTCATCTTCAATTTCTTTCAGGGTTTCTTTAGCTGTATGGGATACATTAATGTCTGGATCTTTAATTAATTTCCTAAGAATGAAGTCTGATGTTTCATCATTGTCTGCCAGCTCATACCTGACTGAAGGGTCTGCTTGTTGATAAAGTTTTTCACATAACCAGTCCTTTTCGCACACTTCATATTCCTGTGTTAAATCATCAATGTTACGTACAATATCAGTTAAAATTTCAGCATCACCTGTATTTATAAATCGTTCAATGTCCTCTTTTCTCATTTTTGATATGAATTTATCCTGGTTTATCATTGATCGCATAACCTCTATTTGGGAATCTGATAAAAGAAGTTTAACAGTTTTTGTATGAAGATGACTTTGCGATACAATATTTGACCTTGTTTCGGCTGAAGGTGATTGAGCCAATTCGTGGTAAATATCTTTAGTTCTGTCACAATCACCCAAAGCATAAGATATTTCATTTAATTCTCGATGACCCAAATCTAATTTTATGTTATTAATAATAAGTGTTGCTTCCATTTTATACTCTCCCTTTTTTATTGTTTAATTAATAATATCATGGCAGTATTCCATGTGATGGAATGATTTTTCATTTATTTTAAAAAGGAACATCATGCCGAAGCAAATTCAATCAGATAAAGACCATGGACAAAAAGTAATCGAATTATTTTTTAAATTATACTTTTCTCCCTATGAATATTCATTGACTGAACTTGCAAGGGAACTGGAGTGTTCAAAGCAGACAATAGGTCGTATTGTCGATAAAATTAACAGTTCAGCTGAGGGTATTAAAATTGAAGATTTTATTAAGAATAGAAGACGGATTTTTAGGATCAAGAAAGAAAAAATCCCTGCTAAAGCAATGAATTTAAGTCAGTCAGAATATGGACTTTTGCAAATGTGCTGCTCCTTTACAAAACATTTAATTGGGAAAGAAATATTTGATCATGCCGCAAATGCTCTTGGAAAAAGTCAGGTGTTGATAAAAAATAGGGAAACGGTATCTGCAAAACATTTTGGTGCTTTTATGTCAGGTACAATTGATTATTCAGGGCATCAGCAAATAATAAAAGACCTGATCATTGCTATGGAGAATAGGAAGGTTTGTAAAATTACTTATCAATCCATTTGGAATAAAAAACCTACTGAATTTTATATCAAACCATTAAAATTGTTTTCAAAAAACGATACTATATATTTACATGCTCAAATGGCTAAAGCGCCTGGGAAAATTTATAAAGAACCTGAGTTTGATCCTCTGCTGGTAATTCATCGGGTTCAGGAACTCGAAATTACAAAGACATCATATAAATTTCCTGACAATTTTGATTTTGAAAAAACATTCAATCAAACTTTCGGGGTTATGAAAGAAGATTCTTTTCAGGTAAAGGTTGAATTTTCAGGATACGCTGCTAAGCATGTTAGGGAAAGAATTTGGAGCCATGACCAGGTAGTTGATGAAAAAGGTGATGGTAATCTTGAATTAACCTTTACTGCAACATCTGATATTGAGGCGCTATCCTGGATTCTTTCATATGGCCACGAGGCACAAGTCCTTGAACCTGATTGGTTTGTGGAGGAGGTCCGGGAAGAGGTGGGGAGGATGTATCTGCTTCAGTAAATTAAATAGAGTAATTTTGAAGTCTCGCTCTCTCTCAGGTATTAACTTTGAAAATAGTTGAAAAGAGGTCTTAAAAAAAACCGCATCCCTGATTTCAGCGTTCAAGATAAATTCAATATATTTCCTGACAATCTTAATCAAACACATTCTTCCATGTTCAACTTTTTATATATACAGAATAGCAACAGTTTTTTTATTCACTCCAACACCTGTTATAAATTTTTGATAAGCAAACAATTTTAACGACACCTCCCAAAATTAAAATCATTAAAACATCATATCCATAAAGGCTTAAAATATTTTATCTGTTTATTTCTACAGAATTATACAATTTTTTCTTGATTCCATAAACCTGTTCCCGTAAATTAAAATTAAACATAAGGGGGGGTCTCATGGAAAAAGCATATGGATATATCAGGGTGTCAGGAAAAGGTCAGATAAACGGTGATGGATTTGCAAGACAGGAAAAAGCCATCAATGATTATGCCAAAGCCAAAGGGTTTGAAATTGTCCGCATATACAAAGAAAAGGGCGTTTCTGGAACGATTAAGAACCGACCATCTCTAACTGATATGATGATATCGCTTATACAGAACGGGCGTGGTATTCATACTGTCATCATTGAAAGAATTGACCGGCTTGCCCGTGATTTGATGGTGCAGGAAACCATCCTTGATGACATGAATAAAAACGGTGTCTCAATCATTTCAGTTACTGATGGCGACCTTTTGGAAAATGACCCTACCAGAAAACTTGTCCGGCAGGTTTTAGGCGCTATCGCCGAATATGATAAGGAAATGACTGTTCAAAAGCTCAGGGCCGCCAGGAATAGGAAAAAAGCTTTAATCGGGAAGTGTGAAGGTCGGAAGTCATATCATGAAAGCAATCCAGAATTGATAGCTGAGATCAAACGACTCCGGCGTAAACCAAGGAATGGGAAAAGGTTATCAATCAAGAAGTGTGTGGAAAATCTGACTGCATCCGGTTTCACAACAGCTACAGGCAAACCATTTACCATATCCAGGCTTGAGAATGTGATTTACAAAAGTATGGGGTAAGAAGTGTTAAAGGTAATTGAGACAAAGAAAATAAATCCTTAACAATTCCTTAAAAGAAAATCACGCAACATAAAAAAGTCGCAATATAAATTAGACAAAGTCCACACCATTTCGTGGTAAGAATACTAAAATAGAAAAGATTGTTCGATCCTTTCTTCAATTATACAATGCCAGCAGAGAATCAATTTCATTCAGTATTTCCATCCTCAAAGGTTCTGGCTCAATCACTTTTGCCTTAGCTCCCCAACTCATCACCCAGATTTTAATATCATTAATTCCTGCAACTTCAGCTTTAAATATAATCGAGCCATCTTTTTGTTCTAAGATTTCCTGCGATTCATGCCATTTTTTTTCTTTTATATATTCTGCTGCTTCGGGAGCAAACCAGATTTTTATTTTCGTTGTTTCTCCGTGAAAAACTCCAAAACTTAATTTTATATAGTCGTCAATATTAAAATTGTCAGGTATCATGAAAGATTCATCGGTAATATCAATACTCTTTATCCGGTCGCAGGCAAATGTTCTCATTTTTTTTCGCATCATGCAGTGGCCTATAATGTAAAATGTTCCCTTTGAAAACCAGATATTATATGGTGCCACCCGGCGTTTGGCCTTTTTATTTCTACTGATTGCAAAATATAAAATATCAATGCATTTGTTTTTTTCTATGGCTTTATTGATTGTGTTTAATGTTTTGTTTAATTCCGTATTCCGGTGATGTCTATAGGGTTGCTGTCCAACCTTTAAATTTTTTTCAAATTGTTCAAGAAAGACCATATAGCCTTTTGGAAGGGTTGTTTTAATTTTACTGAAAAGAGATTTAAGTGAATCATGAAAAACTGTATTTTTTAAAACATTCAGCAAATCCCGTCCAAAGTAAAGCGCCATGAGTTCAGGCAGGGATAAAGGCATTGATATTTTTTTTCCTGAGTCCAGGATCAACCACACACTTTTTCCATTTTGTTTTTCATCATAAATAGGGAAGCCCGCCAGTTGAAGAGCTTCAAGATCTCTATAAATAGTTCGAGTGTGACAATTTATTTTCTCAGCAATGTCAGAAACAGATTTACCTGTTTTAGAAGAAATTAATAGTTGAAGAATTGTCCATTGCCGTCCTAATTGCTCACCACGTGCCATAAGATGACTCCATATAATGATTATTTAGGGCAATCATTGGTAATAAACCATTTTGGATAGAACATTTCAAGCTTATTTCAATACATTATAAAATTATTTAAAAAAATAATGCTGTGACCGGATCTGACAAACTATGATGCTATAAAATTTGCAATATCAATTAAAAGGAGGAAAAAAAGTCATGGAAAAAATTATTACAGATTTCTTGGGACAGCTTAAAATAGGAAGAAAACAGTCTTTTAAAAACCTTTCAATGTACCCGCTTCTGTCTAATTATTATGTGACATTCGACTACGGAACACTGGATGAAGAGTTGGATAAAAAAAGTATTGAAATCGTTGAAGTCGCAAAAGAAGGTTCGGTTCCTGACCTCAAGGTAATAAACAAATCGTCAACAATGGTCCTCATTTTAGATGGCGAAGAGCTTGTCGGTGCAAAACAAAACAGGATCGTGAATACAACCATCCTGGTACCAGCTGATTCCACAATTATTATTCCTGTAAGCTGTGTTGAACAAGGGCGCTGGTCATACAAATCACCATCTTTTTCAACAGAAGATAGAATGATGTCTTCTAATTTAAGGGCCATGAAATCACAGCATGTAAATTTTTCAGTGCGCGAAGAAGGCAAATTCAGATCTGACCAGGGCGCCCTGTGGGAAGAAATTTCAGAAAAAGCAAGAAGGCACGATGCAGCTTCTCCCAGCATGGCCATGAGCGAAATATATAAAAAGGAAAAACCAGTGCTTAAGGAATATATAGATGGTTTTAGCAATACAGAGTCTCAAATTGGCGCAGTATTTATGATTAATGGTAAGGTGGCCGGGATGGATTGCTTTGGAAAACCAGGAACTTTTTTATCTGTTTTCAAAAAACTGATTGGCAGTTATGCGCTTGATGCCATTGATTGGTTTAAAGAAGAAAAACAGTTTAAAGTATTGAAAAGTGAGGTGACAAAGTTTATTAAAGAGGCATCAAAAGCCAGTATCGAAAAACAAAAATCCGTTGGTGAAGGTATAGACTGCCGTCTTGAGACCAAGAAAATTACCGGGTTCTCTCTGTGTCACGAGGATCAAATCCCCCACATGTCTGTATTTGTTAAAACGGACAATGACAAGCCAAACTCAAGAATGCAGAGATTTTCCAACAGAAGACAATATACGATATGAAAAACTTATAAAACCAGGATTATTGGTAATATAGGGTTTTAAAAATTTTAAATACGTAAATCTAAGAGGTGTCCCATGGGAGATGACGATTTTTTTGAAGAGGACGACAATATATTCGGTGATGATGAAGTCCTTGATTACATCATATATGAAGAAACAGAAAAGGAACTTGAAAAGAAGAAAAATAATGCCGGTTGTTTTAGCACCATAATCTTGACAATTTCAACTTTTGGTGGCTTTGCAGGTTTGCTTTTTTGGATAGTTTGATATCGTGAAAATATTATGTTGCAGTTAAATACAATCGTTATTTTGAAATCTGTAATTTTGAATTTAATCCAGGCGATTGATTTCAAGGAAAAATAATTTCAAGTATAAATATATGAAGGTTGTTTTATGAAAATTTGTATCCATCGTGGCTCAAAAGAAATAGGTGGCACCTGTATAGAGATAGAATCGCAAGGTCAACGGATCATTCTTGACATTGGAATTCCTCTCGATTGTCCCATTGATGAGGCCACAATCCCTGAAGTATCAGGCATTAAAAATCATGATGAATCACTTCTTGGTATCATCGTTTCCCACGCGCATTTAGACCATTATGGGTTACTCTCTGCTGTCACACAGGATATCCCCATTTTGATTGGAGATGGAGCCAGGAAAATAATAAATGCCTCCAACTTCTTCTTTCCCACAAACAACCTGTCATTAGACAATTATAATATATTAGAAGATCAAAAACCCATCTCCCTTGGTCCTTTTACTATCACACCATACCTTGTAGACCACTCTGCTTATGATGCCTACGCTGTACTGATTGAAGCAAATGGAAAACATTTGTTTTATTCCGGTGATTTTCGAGGTCATGGCCGCAAACAAAAACTACTGGACAGACTGATTGCACATCCGCCTAAGAAGATTGATGTTTTGTTGATGGAAGGGACAACATTATCCCGAGTGAGTAGTAAAACCAGATATCCTTCAGAGGATGAGCTGGAAAACCGATTTATACATCTCATTAAGGATACGAAAGGAATGGCTCTCATCTGGGCAGCTGCCCAAAATATTGACCGCTTGGTTACAATTTATAAAGCATGTAGGAAAACCAACCGGCTATTTATCGTGGACATGTACACTGCCTCTATAATGAGGGCAATTGAAAACCCAAAGCTCCCACAACCAGGATGGAGTCAATTCAAAGTATTTTTACCGTTGCGTCAGAAAAAAGTTATCAGAGATAGAAAATTATTCGATTTTGCAAAGTCATTCTCATCAAGCAGGGTATATCCTGAACAGTTGAAGGTATTATCTGAAAGAGCAGTAATGTTATTCAGGCCATCCATGGTAAGAGACTTAGAAAAAGTTGATTGCCTGGCGAATGCCTCTCTGATTTATTCATTATGGCCTGGCTACTTGAAAGAGAAAAGACTTAATTGGTTCAATGATTGGATGACTAAAAACAAAATATCGCTATGCCATTGTCACACTTCTGGCCATGCTCCAATATTTGATTTGCAAAGATTTGCAAAAGCGATTAAACCTGATAAGCTGGTTCCCATTCACACATTTGAACCAGGTCTTTACCAGGAATATTTTACAAACGTTAAAATACAAAATGATGGAGAATGGTGGACGATATGAGTAAAAGCGTTATGAAACAAGTGATTGACCATTTCAGTGAATCCCCTTTAAGCCGGTGGAGGATAGATCACAAAAGATTGTGGCTGGAGTATTTGGAAACAGGGAAACTACCCTTCACCTCAAAGGAATTACATACTGCCATCCAAAAAATCGCCAATCAACCAGAGAACAGACCACGAGGAGAGAAACTTCTTCACTTCCACAAAAAAAATAGATTTACATTGAAAAAGGATAAAACTCCTTACCGTCCGGAAGAAGCTCTTGAACGTTTTATAGTTGTGTCCAATGAAGATGATTTTTTTAATCAGGTTCCTGTTGGTGGCGGGAAAGAATCAATTGATATCGTTGTACGGCATAGTAAGGATTCCGTTGAATTTATAGAATTAAAACCGTGGAATAGTGGGGACTCTCCACTATATGCACTTATTGAGGGGTTAAAAAACCTTATTGAATATAGGGTAATTATTGAAAGACAAATTAAGGCTATTAATGACCCTTGGAATGTAGACGTCAGCCTATTGGCTCCAAAAGAGTACTATCAAAACTTCTTTCTGCTTGATGCTTCAGTGAATACCATAGAACAGAATATTTCCAGAACAACCGACTTACTGGCTGATTTGGCATTAGAATTTAGTACTAATATCTCAATTTTTTCTCTTGCCCTTACAGATGATAGTTTCAGGCAAACTTGTTCTCGAATTTATGATTGTCAAGGTCTCACAGGTCAGCAGATTGGAAGAGTAAATGAAGACGATGCTATTTCCACCTTAAATAGAACAAATTGGGCAGAAATAGCTTCATCAAATACCGAATAGGCATAAAGGACTGAGTGTGGAATATAATGAAAAGGAAATTAAAACCATACGAACTTAAAGTTATACCGGGGTATTATGATTCTGATGGTAAATATTATCAAAATAGGAATGATCTGCCCTTCGATGCTCCACGGAATCAGTGGACCGCAAAAATTGGTTCAATAGGTGATGCCATAGAAAAAGCAATTAATTGTGGAGAATATACTGTAAAAGAAATTGCATACCTGGCAAGTACAAAAACCAACAAGGTGCGCAGCCATATAAGTTTTCTGAAAGACAAAAATTTTGATGTTATTAATGAAAATGGGATTATCAAATTTAAGTAGGAACTCCCATGACCATTTTATATTATATGGAAACAAACTCGTTATTATAATCAATTCGTTTACATTGAGTTTGAAATTTTTATTTGTTAGATTGTTTCCGGGTATACTGATCTGCGCATTAATTTGTTAGCCCTCAAGAAGGTACTCTATGTCAAAACGAATTGTTCTAATTTCATGTGTGAGTAAAAAGCTTTTGTCTGTCGCTAAGACGAAGGATTTATACATCAGCACTCTTTTTAAGCTCAATTTGCAATATGCTAAGAAATTGGAACCAGATAGTATTTTTGTTCTTTCAGCAAAATATGGGTTGCTGCCCCTCAATAAGGAAATTGAGCCTTATGAGCAAACTCTGAACAATATGCGTTCAAATGAAGTTAAAGAATGGGCCAATAGAGTGCTTGATCAAATCAAAGAGGTTTGCTCGATTGATGAAACTGAGTTTACATTTCTATCTGGAAAAAAATATAGGAAATATTTATTGCCACATATGAAGAATGTACAGATTCCACTGAAGGGGCTCCCCGTTGGGAAGCAGCTGCAAAGACTTAAAGAGTTAATATCATGAGCAGTGAATGTACTTCAGTTCATAAACTTACAAATGGACTTGAGATGCACGATTTTCCTTTCGATGAAACAAAGATTCCACTGAATGGCATTTATATTTTGTTTGAAAAAGGTGAGAGCGGGCACCAGCAAGATAGAATTGTAAGAGTAGGTGCGCACACTGGAGAAAATCAACTTCGTTCAAGATTGAAGCAACATTTCCTTAAAGAGAATAAAGATCGGAGTATTTTCAGAAAGAATATAGGTAGGGCTTTGCTTAGTCAGCAGGCTGACCCTTTTCTAAAACTTTGGGAGCTTGATCTGACCACGAGAAAAGCAAAAGACAAGTATTTTTCTTTAATCGATTTTAATTACCAACAGAGTATTGAAAAACAAGTCAGTCAGTACATTCAGAGTAATTTCTCATTCACTGTATTTGAAGTAAAAAGCAAAGAAGAGAGACTTGATGTTGAAGCAAAACTTATTTCTACTGTCTCATGGTGTAATGAGTGTAGCCCATCAAATAATTGGTTAGGCAATAGTTCACCAAAAGAAAAGATCGTGAAAAGTGGCTTGTGGTTGGTAAATGAACTTTATAAAACGCCGTTCGATGCCATAGGTATTGAGCATTTATCGAAGTTAATAAATGGCTAACAAGTCACTGCACTGGGGGAAAAAGGGGTCAGGGGTTAGCACGGAGAATTTATGAGTTGTTTGCCAAAACATGGAAGATTTGAATGTAACAGATGCTTTGTAAAAAGTACGCCGATAACTATCATACTTATTTATCTTTCTGATTATTGCGGTGTTGTTGTGGGTATGGTAATGGTAAGCTAAAATATGGATATTAAAGAGAATAGGTGTAATGAAAAAGATTAAAAATGCCAATGATATTCAATTTGGTTTTAGCTATGGCCGGGGGGGCGCACATTTGGCCCGGTCAATGATGTTGGAAGAATTGACATCATTATTGTCTTATATAGAGGATAGCCAAGCTTCAAAAGATGAATATTTCAAAGCAATTGTGGATGATAATTGTCTTCGTAAAAGATCAAGTAAAACAAGAAGTCTTACAGCGAGACACCTTGCTAATTTATACTCATTAGATTCCAATATAACGATTTTTAAAGCACTTTTATATTTTTGGAATAGAGATGAACTTGCTCGCCCTTTATTGGCAATTCTTTGTACAACTGTTAGGGATAATGTATTTCGGTCGAGTATACCATTTGTTTTTTCGTTTGCTGAAGGTCAAATAATTAGTCGTGAAAAACTTGAAAAATATATTGATAATCTTGAACCGGATCGTTTCAGCAAAGCAACGCTTAAGTCTACTGCCCAGAATATCAATGCAACATGGACAAAATCAGGCCATTTAACTGGGCGTATAAAAAAAATCAGAACGATAGTCAAGGCCACTCCTGGAGCTGTTTCATATGCATTATTGCTTGGATATCTTAAAGGAGCACGTGGTGAGCTTCTTTTCGAAACCGAATATATTAAGATGCTTGACTGTTCGGTGGATAAGGCAATTGAACTTGCTCAAGAGGCAGCACGGTCCGGTTGGATCGTCTTTAAAAAGGTTGGAAATGTAATTGAAACACTTTTCCCGAATATATTAACTGCAGAAGAGGTGGATTTAATCCGTGAGTAAAATTAAACGACTGATTTCTTCTTATAACAAATTTATTGCAATTCCATGGCGAAATGATGCTGCACCTGCTCAGAGAGTTATCTTCTGTGTTTACAATGAAAATGAAGAACTTCGCTTAAGAGCCAGAATCGATGAATTTGAAATTGTCACACGACAGGCAGACCATGATTGGGTCCTTTTTGACCTTACGGAAACCTTTGCAGATTGGCTTGCAAGCCAGAGATATGCAAAAAGTTATCTTCAAAAGCCAGAACTCTTAGCAACTTTGCTGCCAAAATATCTGACATATATAACATCTGAATTTGAAAAATTCCTTCATGATAGAGCAATTGATGAAAATTTTGTTGTTGCACTAAAAGGGGTTGGTTCCTTATTTGGATTCTTGAAGGTTAAAGATGTTGTCGATCAGTTTGCTCCTTTGGTTTCAGGTCGGTTGCTTGTTTTTTTCCCTGGGAGTTATGAAAATAATAATTACAGATTGTTAGATGGGTACGATGGATGGAACTATCTTGCCATACCTATAACTGCTGATAAATAATAATGTGAGAGGCCTTGAATGAATAACAGAGAAATTTTCCTGAAAGATCCGTCTGATCATAAGCTTGTTAATGAAGGTGTTGCCAATGTCAATGATGATAGAAGCACCCAGGCAATGGAGGTTCTTCGTTATGAGCTTGAAACATTTGTATGCGATGGTCAGTATGAAAAAGGTATTGAGCAGATCCTTGAAGCTTACCTAAACAATATCAATGAGGCTCAGCAACCCGGGGTATGGATCAGTGGTTTCTATGGATCAGGTAAATCTCATTTAGTAAAAATGCTTCGAGCCCTTTGGATAGACGATACCTTTAAAGATGGTGCATCAGCACGTGGAATTACAACCCTTTCACAAAATATAAAAGATTTATTCAAGGAACTCTCAAGCCAGGCAAAAAGGCATGGAGGATTGCATTCTGCGTCAGGAACCCTGGGTGCAGGCGCAAGCGGAAGTGTTCGTCTTGCACTTCTTAGGATAATTTTTAAATCAGCCGGTTTGCCAGAACATTATCATGTTGCTCGATTTATTATGTGGCTAAAAGCAGAAGGAATATATGATACTGTAAAACAACATGTTGAAGATAAAGGTGCAGACTGGGATGAGGAATTAGATAATTTTCATGTGGCAGAAGAGTTGTATGATGCTCTTTGTTCTGTGAAACCAAAAGTCTTTTCATCTTCCATGACTGCATCTGAAATCCTGACTCAACTTTATCCAAATAAAGAAGATGTCACAAACGATGAGATGATCAAAGCAATTAAACAGGCACTTACCAAAGAGGGCAAGTTTCCTCTTACTCTTGTTGTGTTTGATGAGGTCCAGCAATACATTGGCGAAGATAGTGATCGTTCAATGGTTGTCCAAGAAGCTGTTGAAGCCTGCTGTAAAAATATTGGAGGCAAACTTGTTTTTATTGCAACCGGTCAGACTGCAGTAACAGGTACTGCTAATCTTAAAAGACTGGAAGGCCGCTTTACAATACGGGTAGAATTATCAGATACCGATGTTGATGCCGTTATCCGTAAAGTAATTCTTGGAAAAAAACCAGATGCCATTAAAACCATTGATCAGATCATGAATGATAATATTGGTGAAATTTCAAGGCATCTGGCTGGTACAGATTTGGGACATTATCAGGATGATACCAAACACTTTGCATCTGATTATCCAATTCTTCCGGTAAGGCGTAGATTCTGGGAACACACACTGCGTATTCTTGATCAAACAGGTACGGACAGTCAACTTCGAAATCAATTAAGCATGATACACAAGGTCATCCGGACAAACCTAGATAAACCTCTGGGAAATGTAGTACCCGCTGATTACCTCTATTTTGATTCAGCCGATAAGTTGCTTCAGTCCCGAATTCTTCCACGTAAAATTCATGAAAAAACCATGAGTTGGCTTGAGGGAACCGAAGATGAAAATCTCACTGCACGAGCTTGTGGATTGGTGTTTCTGATTAATAAACTTGGAGGAAGTAACAAAGAGTTAGGAATAAAAGCCAATATAGACACTATTGCAGACCTGATGGTTGATGATATAACTCATGGAAGCAGTGCCCTTAGAAACAGACTTCCAGCTATTATGAACAATTGTGATTTATTGATGCGAATTGGGGATGAATATCGAATTCAAACAGAAGAAAGTTCAGCTTGGAATGATGAGTTTTTGAGTCAGAAACACCAGCTTGCCAATGAAGCACACAGAATAGAAACTGAACGGGAAGACCGCATTCGAAAGATGTTTCATGGAAAAGTTAAAAAGGTTTCACTTACTCAAGGCAATTCAAAAGTTAATAGAGAGTTTTACCCAGTATTTAACAGTCAGCTTCCAGGTGATAGTATTGATAAAATTTATATATGGGTTAGAAATGGATGGAGTATCAATGAAAACACAGTGCTTGCAGATGCACGTCAGGCAGGAACTCAGTCTCCGACAATCTTTACCTATATTCCTAAACGTGCAGCTGATGATTTAAGGCACAATCTGATCGCCTATAAAGCTGCAAATGGAACTTTGGAAAAGCGAGGTGTTCCCAAAACGCCAGAAGGAATAGAAGCCAAAGCTGCCATGGAAACCACAAAACAAACGTCAGATGGAAAAATTAACGAATTGTTGAACGATTTGTTTGCCGGTTCTCGTGTGTTCCAGGGGGGCGGGAAAGAAATATCCGGTAATAATCTTCAGGAAATGATTGTTGAAGCGGCCCAAAACTCACTGCAACGTCTTTACCCACAATTTAGCATAGCGGACCATACGGGCTGGGGAAAGGTCTATGCAAATTCAAAAAAAGGAGCGCCAGATGCATTAAAAGCGGTTGGAGATAAAGGGGAGCCTTCTAAAAATCAGGTTTGTAAACAAATTCTGGCATTTATTGCGGGCGGCAAAAAAGGGCTTGAAATCCGAACTCATTTTGAAACATCACATTATGGATGGTCGGGTGATGCTGTGGATGGTGGCTTGCAGGTACTTCTTATTGCAGGGCTTATACGTATTGATAAAATTAATGATAGTTCAAAAAATCTTCCAGGACCAACGGAACTGGAACGAAAATTAATTGGAAAAACAATATTTAAAGTTGAGTCCGCAACGGTTACAACAGCACAACGAATTCAGGTGAGAAAACTTCTTCAGAAATTGGATTGTAAGGCAAAACAGGGTGAAGAGATTGTCATTATTCCGACCTTTCTTTCAAAGTTAAAGGGACTGGCAGATGAAGCAGGTGGGGATGCACCAATGCCTGAAACACCAGATTTATCTGTATTAACTGATATTACACATGCCACAGGAAATGATCAGATACTTGCGATTTACAACAATAGAAATGAACTGAGTCAATTTATAAAAGAGTGGAAAGATATATCAATTCGAATTGAAAAACGGTTTCCATTATGGTTAGATTTAACCAATCTGCTGAACCATGCAAAAGGTTTGAAGGATGCCGAGATTTATAAAAAACAAGCAGAAAGTATTACAAATCAACGACATTTACTCTCTGATCCTGATCCAATAACACCACTAATTTCAAATGTGACACAGATATTACGTGATTCTTTAAATGACATGGATGTGCTTTATGTTAAAAAACATGAAGAGGGAATGGATCGATTACGAAATGATTCTAACTGGGCACAACTCGAACCTGAACAGAAAAATAACCTTTTAGAAAAAAAACAGTTAACACTATTGTTTAAACTGCAAATTAATGTTCAGACAACGACTGATATCATCAAAACATTAACCCGAATGTCTCTTACCATGATGAAAGACCGAATCGAAGCTCTTTCGGGTAGATTTGATCAGGTATTACAAGCTGCTGCAGAGGAAATGGAACCGGAGGTTCAATTTGTGCAAATTTCACGTCCGACTTTAAAAACGGAAGCAGAGATAGAAGAATGGATCACGATTATAGGAAAAAAACTAAAAGAGGCATTGGTAAATGGTCCGGTAATGATGAAATAAATTGATTTGAAGGATTTGATATATGCAGCCACTTGATAAAGCATTACGCAATAAACTGGAAAGCTCTGTTAAAAGTGCACGAGATATAGCAGAAGATGCAGCAAAAGCCGCTTTAGAACAATTGGGTGTTGGAGAAGCAATTTCATTTGATCATCTTTCAGAAGATGAAAGAAAACTAAGGCGAAAACTTCGTGTACATGGTAGGCAACTTGGAGATATCAGGGATTCAGAAAACCAAAAACAGGAAATAGTTAGACTTGTTGAAGAAATCGCTTATCAGCACTGGCACCGTATGCTTTTTGCCCGTTTTCTTGCTGAAAACAATCTTCTTATGTATCCAGACCCGGATGAGCCTGTTGCCGTTACATTGGAAGAGTGTGAAGATCTTGCAGCTGATGAAGGTGCTAACAACGGTTGGGAATTAGCCGCTCGATATGCATCGAAAATGTTACCACAGATATTCCGCCTTGATTCACCAGTATTCAAATTATCACTATCTCCGGAGCATCAATTAAAGCTGGAACAGCTTCTTTCTGATTTACCAATCGAGATGTTTACTGCATCAGATTCCCTGGGATGGGTTTATCAATACTGGCAGGCAAAAAGAAAAGATGAGGTAAACGCTTCTGGGGTTAAAATTGGAGCAAGGGAACTTCCTGCTGTGACTCAGCTTTTTACAGAACCCTATATGGTAAGTTTTCTACTTGACAATGCACTGGGTGCCTGGTGGGCAACAAGAAGGCTTTCAGACGAAGACCGGCAAATAGTAGATAGTGAAAAGGAACTGAGACAAAAGGCATCATTACCAGGTGTTCCACTTGATTATTTAAGGTTTGTTAAAAATGAAGATGGCAAATGGACACCAGCAGCGGGTACTTTCGAGAATTGGCCTAAACATTTAAGTAAACTTAAAACCCTCGATCCCTGTTGCGGGTCCGGACATTTTCTTGTGGCTGCCTTTCTGATGTTGGTGCCTATGCGAATGGAACTTGAAGATTTATCTGCAAAAGAAGCAGTGGATGCTGTTTTAAGGGACAATCTAAATGGGTTGGAACTAGATCAGCGCTGTGTGGAATTGGCTGCTTTTGCTTTGGCCATTGAAGCATGGAAATATCCTAAAGCCGGTGGATATAGAAAACTACCTAAAATGAACATTGCCTGTTCAGGGTTATCCATTAGTGCCAAGAAGGAAGATTGGCTGTCTTTGGCTTGTAATAATAATAACTTGCGTATTGCACTTGATGAACTATACAATCAATTCAAAAAAGCTGATGTCTTAGGAAGCCTGATTGATCCAGAAGCCAAACTCGCCAACGGAACATTATTTGAACATAATTGGGAGACTGTTGGTCCGTTGCTGACAAAGGCTTTGTCTAATGAAAATAGTAACGAACGAAATGAAATTGGAGTTGTAGCACAAGGCGTAGCGAAGGTTGCCGCTCTACTTGCGATGAAGTATGAATTAGTGGTTACTAATGTGCCTTATCTTAGTTTTAAAAAAATGGGAGATGAATTAAAAGAACACATAAAAGAACACTTCTACTACGCAAAAGGAGATCTTGCTAATGTCTTTTTAGAGCGTTGTATATCACTCTGTGCAGACAATGGGGCTGTTCAATCGGTTATGACTCAAAACTGGTTGTTTCTTAAAAGCTACAAACAGCAAAGGAAACGGCTCTTACAAAATTTAAAATGGAATCTGCTAATAAAACTTGGTGGTGGTGCTGAGGCTTTTACTAATGGGCCTGGTAATATCACAAATATTTGTATGATTACAAAGACAAAGTCTACCCCTATAGATTTAGATTCTTTCCAAATAATAGATGTTAGTAAGTTCAAAAAAACTGAAGAAAAATCAATTAAACTCAAAACTCAAAATTTTATCACCGAGATACAAAAGTTGCAGCTTGAAAACCCAGATGCTAGAATTGCATCGGGCATAAATATTGATTGTCTTCTTGAAAAAAAAGCAATTTGTCCTCGTGGAGTGGTTAGTGGTGATGGAGAAAGATGGGTTAAACGGTTTTGGGAAAATTGGGCCAACGAAGATTGGCATTATTTTCAAGGCACTGTCTCAGATTCTGAATATTATTCCGGGCGGGATAAAATTATTGATTGGTCTTTTAAGGGTCGTGGAATGCTTCGCCCTGGTACAGGAAACTTGGCTTTAGGTAAAAAAGGAGTTAATGTTAGTTTAATTGGGAAACTCCCTGTTACTATTTACACAGGAGAATTATATGATCAAACAACGGCATCAATAATCCCAAATAATATTGAGGAATTAGTTGCATTGTATCTTTATTGTTCTTCAACAGAATTTTATAAAAATGTACGAGAAATTGACCAAAAATTGAATGTAACACCCGCTACCCTAATAAAAATTTCTTTCGATCTCGAACACTGGTCAAAAGTTGCTAAAGTAAAATATCCTAACGGACTACCCAAACCTTACTCAAATAGTCCAAGTCAATGGGTCTTTCACGGGTATATAACAAAAAGTGAGACTCCAATACATGTCACTGTTGCTCGATTGCTCGGCTATCGATGGCCGGCTGAATTAGATACTGAAATGGAGCTTTCAAACGAAACCCGTGAATGGATAAAAAAATGTGACTCTCTGCTATCCTATGCTGATGATGACGGTATTGTTTGTATTCCGTCAGTGCGTGGAGAGGCTACTGCTTCCGATAGAATTCAGAATTTGCTTAAAGTGGCTTATGGCAATTTATGGAATACTGATATGCTGCCGAACCTTCTCAAACAGGTCAGTCATGCTGGAAAAAACCTTGATTCCTGGCTGCGAGATAAATTTTTTATCCAGCATTGCAAACTGTTCCATCACAGGCCTTTTATATGGCAGATCTGGGATGGTCTTTCCGATGGATTTTCAGCTCTAATCAATTATCACAAACTTGATTACAAACTTCTTGAAATTCTAACCTATAACTATTTAGGTGACTGGATCAGCCGTCAGAAGGATGATCTATCTTCAGGTATTGATGGTGCTGAAGAAAAATTTGCAGCTGCTGAAAACCTCAAAAAGAAACTGGAACTTATCCTGGAAGGTGAAGCCCCTCACGATATTTTTGTGCGCTGGAAACCCATTGAAAAACAAGCCGTGGGTTGGAATCCGGATTTAAATGACGGGGTCAGGCTTAATATCCGACCATTTATGACGGTTGGTGACATAAGAAAAAAAGGAGCGGGAATTTTACGAGATAAACCCAATATCAAATGGAATAAAGACCGTGGCAAGGATGTACCTTCGGCACCCTGGTATCATTTAGGCCCTGCGTATGATGGGAAAGAGGGTGACCGGATCAATGATCATCATCTAACACTTTCAGAAAAACAAAAAGCTCGTGAATTAATACCTAAAGATCTGGCTGAAGAAAATTGAAGGACTAAATTTAATGGCAACTATTTTAAATAAACTTGTTCAAACAGTGCGAGATGCTTCAAAATACAACCCGGATGTTCAAGTACCACCTGCTTGTATTCTCTGGTCTGATAAAGACAGGCAGTGGGAAACTGTTATATCCAGGCTTCAGAATGAATTACCCGAGCTCTTTGTCCTTGGAGATTATCAACCGGATAAACAGGTTGGACCAGCCATCTGGCTGAGATGTGTGCTTGCCGGTAAGGCTTTATTTAAAGAGAAGACCTCTCATCCAGATGAAGTGAGTGAAAAAATTGAAAAATTTATATCTACTGAAACCATACCCATATTTTATTTGCCTGGTGTAAGTCGTCAGGATTTACGAGCAGTTGAAAGCTCACCTGACTATTTGAAACCACTGGCAGAATTGCAATACCGTGGTGTTATTTGGTCCCAAATAAATGCCAAGGACTGGACAGTTTTTGCCTTTTTAAAATCAGATCAGGGGGGTCTTGGATTGGATGTAGCTCAGGACAAGACAGCTTTAAATGCCATGCAACTGGTTTTATATAAATTATTGGATGAAGATATAAATCATCTTACCGGAAAACATCTTGATAAAGACTATTTTAACACACTTCTAACCGGTGGAGATCCTGTGCGAGATGTGCTTCAGTGGTTAGATCAGGGAGAGGCTTTTAGTACGGGCCGTTCTGAAAATGAGTGGAAGGGGTTTATAGGAGTTTGCAAGTCACAATTTGCTTTTCATCCGGAAAAAGACGGCCCCATTGCCGGGGCTGAAAAACTTGCTCATCATGATGGCCCCTGGAAAGCAGCATGGGAACGATTTTGTGAAGCTCCAACTCTGTATCCAAATATACCCATTCTGTTACGAAAAACTAAAATGCCAGACTTAGAGTTGTTTTCAAATGAGAACTCACATGGTGCATGGCCTCAGTGGAATGAGAAGGAAGAAGAAAACCTACAGAAGGATCTTTTGGCATTAGATTCAAAGCCATCACATGAAGTGTGTATAATATTACTTGCTCATGAAAAAATGCATGGAAAACGCCGTGAACTTGTGTGGTCTAAATTAGGGGAAGCCCCACTTGCAAATGCTATGAAATGGATTGTTGACTTGATAGCTATTACAGAAAATTCATTGGGTGTTGGATCACTTGAGGATGTAACATCCGGTTACAATCAATTTGGCTGGAAAGCGGATGATTACGTATTAAAAATATTAAACTGTGTGGAGAAACAATCTCATCTACAAGCCGTAAATTGTGCGATACGTGCTATTTATCTTCCATGGTTTGAGACTTCTGCAAAACATTTACAAAAACTTGTTGAAGAAACAAATTACCCTGGTGGTTTAAAAGGATCACAATCTTCAGAAACATACGATGAAGGAGAGTGTGTTCTGTTTGTGGATGGTTTAAGGTTTGATGTAGCCAAAAGACTTACCGCAATATTATTACAAACTGGCTTTGAAGTTCAGGTAAAAGACAAATGGGCTGCCTTACCAAGCGTTACAGCAACAGGTAAACCTTCAGTAACTCCTGTCATTGATAAAATTTCAGGTGAAGATGTGAATGAGGATTTTGAACCCTGTGTCACAGAAACGGGGAAATCCCTTAAAGGCGGCTATCATTTAAAAAAATTAATATTGGATGCAGGGTGGACCTTTTTAGCAAAAACCGAAGAAGGAAAAGGCACTGGGAATGCCTGGTGTGAGTTTGGTGATATTGATCATGAAGGGCATGACCGTGGGTGGAAATTGGCAAAACATATTGATGGTATCCTAAATGAAATTAAGGACCGAATTGAACTATTGATTGAGGCAGGTTGGAAAAAAGTCAGAGTTGTTACGGATCATGGCTGGCTTCTGTTTCCAGGTGGGTTACCTAAAAACGAACTTCCTTCTGTTTTGACTAAAACCAAGTGGGGGCGTTGTGCAGTTTTAAAACCTGGTGCCCTTTGTGATGAAAATACATCCCCCTGGTTCTGGAATCAAGCACAGCAGTTTGTATTGTCAGATGGTGTTGGATGTTTCAGCAATGGTAAAGAATATGCCCATGGCGGTTTAAGTTTTCAGGAGTGTTATATTCCTGAACTACATATTTTCAAGGAAGACTCAAAAGGAAAAGATGAGTTAATTGAAATAACTGATTCCGTCTGGAAGGGAATGCGTTGTAAAATAGCCATGGACGGTGATGAGAAAGATATTTTCTTAGATATTCGAAAAGAAGCTGCAAATGAATCTTCAAGTATTGTGTTAAGTGTAAAACCATTGAAGGAAGATGGTACAAGCTCTGTGGTTATTGATGATGATGACCTTGAAGGTGAGGATGCAGTTATTGTGTTACTAAATAAAGATGGGCAAATTGTCGCTCAGGAATTTACTGTTATCGGCGGAGGAAATGAATAATGGAAATGGATCATATTGATAAACTGGCTGCATCTGCACTTGATGGTTATTTGGTTCGAAAAGATCTTGTTCGAACTTTCAGCAGACAGTTTCCTGTTCCTACTTATGTTGTTGAATTTCTGTTAGGCCGATATTGTGCAAGTACTGACCCTGAAGAAATTGAAGAGGGCCTTGAAATTGTACAAAGACAATTGAAATCCCGAACTGTCAAAGCTGGTGAAGAGGAACTTTTTAAAGCACGTGCCCGGGAAAAGGGATCTGTAAAAATAATTGATCTTATTAGTGCAAGGCTGGATGCAAAAACCGATTCATACTTGGCAACACTTCCAAGTCTACAGCTGCGTGATATCCGTATCAGTTCAAAATTAATAAAAAATAATGAAAGAATGTTGACCGGAGGATTTTATGCCGAGGTTACACTTGAATATGATAGTGCAATCGCTCAGGAAAAAAATGGACGTCCTTTTGGTATCGAAAATCTTCGGGCAATACAACTTTCAAAGCGTGATGTTCTTGATGTTTTGGCTGAAGCAAGAAAAGCATTTAATACTGAGGAGTGGGTAACATTTCTCTTAAGAAGTATTGGAATAGAACCTCTTTCAATTTCTAACAGATCGAAAGATGCTTTTTTACTCCGTATGATTCCTTTTGTGGAACGTAATTACAATATTGTTGAACTCGGACCAAGAGGTACCGGAAAAAGCCATCTTTTTCAACAGATTTCACCTTATGCTCATTTGATCTCTGGAGGTAAGGCAACTGTTGCAAAAATGTTTGTGAATAATAGTTCAGGGCAAAGAGGTCTTGTCTGTCAATATGATGTCGTTTGTTTTGATGAAATTTCCGGCGTTTCCTTTGATCAAAAAGATGGTGTAAACATCATGAAAGGCTATATGGAATCCGGTGAATTCAGCCGGGGTAAGGAGAGTATCCGTGCAGATGGCAGTATTGTTATGGTTGGAAATTTTGATGTAGATGTTGAACATCAGCAGAGAATAGGTCATTTGTTTGGCCCGCTTCCTCATGAGATGAGAGATGATACCGCATTTATGGATCGTATTCATGCTTATCTACCGGGTTGGGATGTCCCTAAGATAAATAAAGAACTCTTAACGGATCATTTTGGAATAGTAAGTGATTTTTTATCAGAGTGTATGAGCGAACTCCGTAATCAAAGCCGTGTTTCAGTGCTTCAGAATCGAGTTCATTTCGGTGGTGCATTAAGTGGTCGTGACACAACAGCTGTAAATAAGACTGTCAGTGGATTAATTAAGTTGATCTATCCTGGGGATGATACAATTGTACCTGATGAAGATCTTGAATGGGCTGTCCGAGTAGCCTTTGAAATGAGAAGGAGGGTAAAAGAACAACAAAAACGTATTGGTGCTGCAGAATTCCGCAACACTCATTTTAGTTATGTTTTTGGTGATGAGGGTATAGAAAAATTTGTTGCGACACCAGAACTTCATACTGAAAACAGTATTGGCGGTGATCCGCTTGAGCCAGGACAAGTATGGACAATTTGTCCGGGTACAATGGACGAGCATCCTGGTTTATACAGAATAGAAGTAAATGAAGGGCCTGGCACCGGTGTGAAAATATTAAACAAACCCGTACCACCAGCATTTAAAGAAAGTATTGGGTTTGCTGAGCAAAACCTGTATGCACGGGCATTACAACTTGTTGGAGATAAAGACCCGAGGCATCATGAATTTACAGTTCAATTAAGAGCTTTCGATGCCTCAAAATCCGGCGCAAAATTAGGAGTTGCTGCACTTATTTCTCTTTGTACGGCCCTATTAAAAAAATCTGTACGAGGTGGTTTGATTATTGCCGGAGAAATCAATCTGGGAGGGTCCTTAGAACCAATTCATAATACCGTTTCTATCGCAGAAATAGCGGTTGAAAAAGGTGCAGCCGCTTTATTAGTACCAATATCTTGTCGCAAACAACTGTTTGATCTTTCCGATGATATGGCAACTAAAATTGATATACAATTCTATTCCGATGCAAGAGATGCTTTATTAAAAGGGATATTAGAGTAGGCGAAGTACCAATTAAATAAATGCAAACTGGATTACTAATGCTTGTCAAATGCACAGAATGCAATATCACCTATAAGCTCGATGATTCCCTTATTAAAAACACGGGTTCAAAAGTGAGGTGTTCTCAGTGCAAACATATATTTACCATATTTCCTGATAAAAAATTATTGAGCACTCCCCCTATTTCCTCCAAACCTGTAAACCTATTGCCTCCAGAAACTGTTGCTATCTTCGATGAATCCATAGAGGACAGTGAATTCCAATTTCTGCAAGCAAAAAATCATACTATTAAAAAGAGAAGAAAAAAATTTGATATTTATAAAGATAGCTATGATTCTCCATCAAACTCAAGTACAGAAATTAATCAAACACCATCTATTCATAAAATTAAAAAAAATGTTCCTGATGAATCTGAATCCTTGGAAGACCAACAAAAAATCGAGCCTGAAAAAAATGCAATTGAAAGTAAAACTGATGATGAATTCCAGGACGTATTTGACAATGATTCGTTGGATGAATTCCTGACTGTTTTTTGCCCTGATGAATTTCCTTCCATTGAAAAAAATCACGATATTACCGGATTAGAAGAAGATGCTGCTTTAAATGATCAATTCATAGATAAGTCCAAACTTAAAAAAACAAAAACTTCACATTGGAAAAATTTTGAATTTGAACCAGATGAATTTGAAGATGATTTAAATATTAATGAATTTGAAGATGTTTTATTTGACACAGACATAACAAGAGAGCATAGGGCTTACCAGTTTGCAATGGATGTCGTGGAGTCACATGGCTGGAGTAAAAATGAAGTTAAATTTCTTGCTCAAATTTTTGAACGATTTGGTTGGACTTTTACACGGCAATCAATCATTGCTGAACTTGAGGCGGGAATGAGTTTTGATGAATTTAAACTTGCAGTTGAAATAAGAAAAATTTGGAAAGCCAATCCTGAATTTTCCATTGGATTCAGTTTATACAAAAGTCATGGAGATTATAGTTCATGTCTGCATTCCATCTATGTTAACGTGAATTGGAGCTTTTGTATGAAAATAATACGCAGTTTCAATTCACTGCCAGATCCTGCAGAAATAGACCAGCACTTTTTCAGACTTTATACTGAATGGGAGCAATATCAATCAAAACAACAAAGATATTTTTCTTTTTATAGTTTTATTCTTACACTGTTGGACCAAGAGAATATTTCGTTTGATATGCTGACTTGCGATTATACAAATATGCCAGGCGTAGAAAAAGGTTTTGATGTAGATATCACTTTTTTCCAATCTATGGGAAATGACTTTTACTATTAAAATATGGAAAGTTATCATTTATGAAAAAACAATTATTACCGATACGAGGTACCTGGGTTAAAATTGAAAGTAGAGATGAACCAGGGGTGGTTAGAGAGCTTAAAAAAGAAGGTGAAGATACTATTTTTCTTGTCTGGTGGTTAAAATCTAAAATCAATCAATGGATTGAACCTGAAAAATTAAAAAATGGATTCTTGTTAGGAATGAGTGTCCAGGATGTTCCTTTATCAAGGACCAGAAATACCTTGGGCGAAGGTATTGTTCTTGAAAATCGTATTATTGGAAA
>Ga0233437_1002642_pt1 | contig 26181 bp, 45 predicted proteins | sample SI_122_August201_FD_182714 | JGI IMG/M metagenome (GOLD analysis project Ga0233437, IMG submission 182714) | Seawater microbial communities from Saanich Inlet, British Columbia, Canada - SI_122_August2016_200_MG | ecosystem: Environmental > Aquatic > Marine > Inlet | place: Canada: British... | reverse complement strand
ATCATTTGTGCTACGTTAGATTGTTGTTGATTAGAAGGTGGTATTTGTGATGCCATTTGAATGATATTTAAACTGTTGCTTACGAAGATCTCACGCAAGAATGATATTGAAAGAAAAGCCCTTAAACCGTTTTTAAATTCCATTTGATTCAAGACGTCGGCAAAGAGTATCGGATAAACATATATCAATCGAAATTGCTGATCTCTTATTTGTACTGGTTGACGTAAACCAACAGTTGCTTTGGAATAATTCGCCATACCTGGTGTGTTCACATTTATATCTCCTTGCTTTTTAATTTAAATATTTTTAACTACTTGTTCAGTAGCTTCAGCAAATATTATTTGATCCTGAAGAATACTTAATCTAGTTAACGCCTCTAATGCATCTTGTTCTTCTTTTTCAAATCTTCTAGATACACTATTTTGTACTCTGACAGAGTTCTTACCAAAATGTACCATAATACTTTCTTTGTTTTTTCTACCTCTTTCTTTATATATAGCTTTAATAATATCATAATCAGACATATCCGATAAATCAACACCCTTTAAAGCCTGATTAAATATACTTGTTTTACCACCATGTTGTACACTAGTTGACCATAATACATCTTGTAAAACTTTACTTCTGTCATTTACATCTAATCCTAAATCATTTTTAACTTTTTCAGATAACACATCATAATGAGTAATCTTTATAAATTCATGTTGTAGTAATCCAAAGTCTTTATCAGTTTCAGCTATCTCTTTCCACTTCTCTGTAAATTTCGATGAGCCAGGTTGCATTCCAATAAATTGATTTGCATACCGTTTACCACTATTTGGATCTCTAAGAAATTGACCTGTAGTACCTCCAGTTTTACCTTTACTAGTCATTTGATATGTACCGTAAGAAACTCCACCGGCATCACCTTGACCACTTGATACTGTACCAGCACCATTTTGTCCTGATTCATATTTAGCTGATAGTAATCCTAATTCATTTTCTTTTAACATTTTAATTCACCGTTACTGTTATAGTTACCGTCGTTTTTTATGTGGACAAACATCTCCGAATAAGCAAAAGAAACACTTACTAGGATCAACAAATTCGTCATCTAAAGCAACTTCTAAATTATTATCCATATAATAATTTACACGATCAATTTTATTCTTAACATGATCCATATGTTGAGAAATATCAAAAGTACTTAGATCTAATAAAAGATTTGTCATAAAAAAGAAAGTATTATGTTTACTATTTAAAGTCTTTTTGACTTTCCGTACCACTTCAACCGCTTCATCTAGTGAATCTATATCATATGCTAAAATATCATGTGCAACATATATAAACTGTATATAATCAATTTTATAACTGTCTTGTCTTGGTCTGGGACTTCTAGTTACTTCAGTATCTGTTTTAGCTTCTTCTAAATAATTTTCTAAAATATATTTATAAGATAGTGTTTGATAGAAGTCATTAATTCTTGGGGTTCTAGTTTTGATAATCTTACGATAATCATTATACGGTAATGATTTTATTTCTACTAATACATTATTATTAATCATATCATCAATTCTTCCACTAAATCTAATTGATGGTATTTTTAAAGATATTTCATCTTCTGTAAACTGCTTAGTATTATCTTGAATGAACTCATGAATTGCTGTACCTATAGCTCCTCGTAATGTAATGGGAGCCCATTTATTAGCATAATTTCGAACTGGTGTACTGCGTAATTTATGAATTATATTTAAGATACAACTAGAAGATACATCATAAGAACTCATATACTTTTGGTTTATTATATTTTGTTTATTTGTATTTGATGTCTTTATATATAATTCTTTTGTAAATTCATCTAAGTCGAAAAATCTAGGGGCAAGATCTGGTTGTGGTTCTAATGTTGGTATATGTTGTGGTTCTAGTATTGGTTCTGGTACTATTTCTGGTTTGGGTGTTGGTATAGTCGGTTCTGTTTGTTGATTATTTGATTGATCTTTACCTAGAAAATTTTTAAAATCCAAATTGTTCGCCTCCACGAATATATGTGTGTTTACAAAATGTTTACTTGTATTTATATTATTTCTGTATCAACATAGAATAATTAAAAATAATTTATCCTGCTCATTAATAGATCTTGCCGTAATATTGACGTAAACACTAGAACAAGATATTTCTAGTTCTTATTCTAGTGTTTATATCGACTAATAATCAACCACTTGATTCTGTAACTTCTTCACCACGTTCTGCTAAAGGCATAGTAGTAGGATTGCGAGATTTCTCAACACCTTGCCTAAAGAAAATTCCACCTAACCCAACAAACAAACTTCCAATTAAAGCTGTAAGTCCTATGTCTCCAGCAAAATATCCACCAGCGGCAGTAAGCATTCCAGCAATTGCTAATCTACTGGTTTTTTGCTTATACCAAGGAACTAATTTTTCTTGTAATCCTGCCATTTATGTAACCTCTACTCTAATAGGTTTATTTTTTCTTTTTGTCATTTGGAAAAAAGAAATAACACATAACATCAATAACGGGATTCACAATTCCATCAATCTTATCCCAACCCTTTTCACCAAGTACTCCGATAGCAATTGTTTTTACTGTTGTTAAAACCATCTCTTTTTTTTGGGCTCCAGAGTCTGGTTCTTCGTCAAATGCTTTTTCAGCAATTTTTAAAAGCTTCGGTAATTGCGCTAAAATCTGTAATGCTAATGCTATCCAACCCATAATGTTGAGCCTCCATTAAAAAATTTAACACTTCAATTTATAAACTAACTTACCACCACATCTAGGACAATAAGGTTGTGTACGATCTACAGGTTCTTTACAAACAAAATTTGTATGTTCATATCGATATTCGTAATCGTCTTTTGTTTTAGGTTTAAGTAGTGTTTTGATTTTATTAATTACATTAGTCACATTTATAGATACTTTATATAACTTATGTCCTCGCCTACTTTCAAAATCATCCCATTTTTTATTTACACTATCCTTATCATTTTCGAACATTATTTGTCCTGTATATGATCTATCCACCATACATTAATAAATATCTCTTACGTCGTTCCTGATGTTTGATTGAACAATCCATAACATTCAATAAATCTTCTGTTGAAATAGGTTTATATAGCACTTCTCTAATACCTAAAGACATACAGAAATCTATTGGATATTCTTCATTATATCCTGTCATTACTAAAGTCACTATTTCAGGTTTATTGGCTCTTAATCTTGTGGTTAAACTTATTCCATCCATTTCACCACCAAGATTAATATCTGTTAAAACTACACCAATATCTGGATTTAATCTACAAGCTTCTATAGCGTCAACTGCACTATGAGATGTATAAATTTTATAATCTTGTCTCTCTAAAATTTCTTTAAATAAGGTTCTATGTGTTTCTTCATCATCGACAATTAATATACTGCACAATTTAATTTTCCTCCTGATATTTTAATTCCTCTTAATATTTTTTAGCTAAATCTCGACCAATTCCTTGTATTTCATAAACTTTACCATTACAATCTAAAATACCTTGTACTTGCCATCGAAAGAATTTAATATTACCATTAAAATCAACTATTCTATATTCAATAGTACAATTATGAGGTTCTTCAGATATTAATTTTTCCATACATGATTTAACTAAATCAATATCATCTGGATAAATATTATCAATGAAATCTATATCATCACAACTATAAATATCATCCGTTCCACAAAAGACTAATGAATAACTTTTATTAGCAAAAAGAACTTTTCGATCTAAATCACATCTAGCTATACAATCAGTTTGAGATTCTATTATAGCCTTTAATAATTGATTTTGATGGTCAATTTCTTTTTGTAATTTAGACTGTATAGTTACATCTCTACCAACAGATTGTATTTCTATTACTTTATCATTTTCTAAAATACCCACACCATAAACATGAAAAACTGAATAATCATTTTCATCTTTACTATGAACTGTCAAAATACGAAACTCAGTTTCTGCTTTATATGGATATTCTTGAATATCATTATAATACTTTTTATGTTTCTTAACATCATCTGGGTGTATTTTATTTACTGGTTTTAATTGCCCTTGATATTTAGTACTACCAAAAAACAAATTACAATAAATGGAATTAGCATACGAAATCTCTTTATCTAAATTATAACGAACAACATAATCTGTTTGTAATTCTAAAACACTATCAAGAAGATCTCTTTGATTTTCTAATTTTTTTTCATACTCTCGTTCTTTAGATATATTTGTAGATGTTCCTTGAAGTCCTACAAATTTATCATCTTCAAAAATTGGTGTACATGTTAGTCTAACTGGAATTTTACTTTTATTCTTATGAACATAATTAAGATTAAATCGAATAATCTGTTTTTTTTGATCTGTAACTGATTTTTTATTAAACTCATTAAAAATAGTCCTTATTGTTTTAACTGATTGTTTATCATATCTTTTATCTAATTGTAATTCCAAAAATTCTTTTGGTGTATAACCAGATAAATCTTCGATAGAAGGTGATATATAAACTGTTTTTAAATCTGAATCAGTTTTCCAAATAACATCTACTGAGTTATTAGCTAATAATCTATATTTTTCTTCAGATTCTACTAATTTCTGTTGTGTTTTTTTAATTTCAGACATATCATACAAAGCTGTTATTCTTATATTATCAATAACTTTAGCTTGTATTTGGCAAGGAAAACTGTCACCATTTGTACGCAATGCTACAGACTGATACAGTATTTCACAATCAGATTTAATGTTTCTATTAGTTAAATCTCGATAATCTGGATGTATAAAATCTACACCTTTTTTTCCAATAGCATCTTTACGAGAAATACGAAACATTCTTTCAGCAGCTTTATTTAAATCGATACATATTCCATCTTTTGAAATAAATATAGCTTCAAATGTAGCATCTGATAATTGTCTGTATCTTGATTCACTTTCTTTTATCTTCTTTTCTGCTTCTATTCGTTCAGTGATATCTTCATGATTTCCAATTACATATAAAGGGTCACCATTTGTTGATTGTTTTATAGCTTTTCCTTTAGCACTAATCCAACGATAATCTCCAGATTTTGTTTTTAATCGAAATTTATTTTCATAAATAATACTCTTACTCTCAATATATTTCTCAACATTTTTTAAAGCAGTTTCTAAATCATCTGGATGGATGAGTTTTTTCCAATTATCTAAAGATGCTTCAAATTCATTAGGTTTATATCCAAGCATTTCATAATATCTATCACTAAATAATAATTCATCTTTTTCAAAATTCAGATACCATATGCCGTCTGTTGTTGCGTCTAAAGTAACAGCTAATTTTCGTTCTGATTCTCTCAAAAATCTTTCTTTATTTTCTAATTCTATTAAAGCTTCTTTTTCTATAGTTACATCAATTACCATTCCATTTGTATAATCTATATCTGGATCATCAGATTCAAATCCCGATGATGTGAAATGAACATAAATATATTTATCTTTAATAGGATGAAATATACGAACTATTTCATTAAATTGACGTGTTTTACTAAAATTATTATGTGCTTTTAAAACTCTATCTTGATCATCTGGATGCATATTTGCCATCCATTCATGAAAACTATTCTCAGGAGAAACACCTATAATATTAATAAGTGAAGGGCTAGCGAATACTAATTGTGTTTCTTTTTGTTTGGTGTTAACATCTATTTTAGTTATCAAACGATATATAGCAAAATTAGTAGCAGTTTCTACCAAAGACTTCATATGATTTCTACTGGTTTCTAATTCATAACTTTGATTTTCTAAATCTTTTGTCAATTCTGTAATGTGTTTATCCATCTCTACTAAATCATTACGACTACTCTTAAGACTTTCGATTTTTTCTTGTAAATTTGCTTGTTTACTTTTAAAACTAGAAACTGTTACCCCATTAACTTTTTCATTAAATAGTGGATCTAAGAAAAATCTATCAATTATTTTATCTAAGAATTTCATTTAGTAAGTACCCCCACAAGCCATTTACCAACAATTAAAATTGCTCCTCCTCCAACGGATATTGCCGCCGATAAATAAATAACCTTTTTTGATAGATCTCGAAGTCGTTTATTATGATCTTTTTCTAATCCATAATGTTCTATATATATATTTTCTACTGAAGATACTATTCCAACACATGCGTTAATAACACTTGATAAAGAAAACAAAATTCGACCAAGATCTGGATTTTCTGCCATTTCTTCTCGTCGTAATCTTGAAGTAGCATCTTTCAGTAGATTTTTGACTGTTTCAAGATTTGAACTCATTTTGTTTTACCTAAATTATATTATGTTTGCTTAAATAGTATAAAATCATAACCATATCCAAACCAAGAGATATTAAAAAAATAAAAATTAAAAACATATACATTTTCTTAGCTGAATCTCTTAACGTTCTCATACCATTAATAATCTGGTTATGATCATTCGTATTTTGTTTTTGATATGTTTCAATAACATCTACAGTTTGTTCGCTCCATTTTTTAAATTCACCATTCATAAGTTAACCTCTAAGTCTAATTATAAGTCTAAATTTAAGTTTAAGTCTAAATAATAATCTAAAATGTAGGGCAAGATCTAGACACAATTCTTAAATAATCTCCGGAGATTACTACAAATCCTCCGGAGACTAAAGACTTATTTAGAAGTCTTTATGATTTCTCTGGCTACAATTATTGCTTTAGAAGTATACTTTTTCATCAATTGACGTTTGAGTTGGAGATATTTCGTACGCGCAGTCTTATATCTTTTATATCCTGATGGGTTTTCTTTCTTAGCAATCATCAGTGATAATCGAGCAATAAGAGCAGTCAATTTACTTCGTTTTTTCATTGTAACCTTTGAATTTCTTTTAATAGACATGTTTACTCTCCTTTAGATTTAATATTTTTTTACTGGTTTCCAAACTGGTTTCTTATTTTGAAAATTGTTTGAACGTGATTTTGAAGATTTAAAATTAGAAGCTTTCTTTTGCATTCCATAAATATCATCCATTAATTTCAATTTACAAGCTTTACGTTTACTTGGTTCATCTTTATATATTAATCTTACTGATGTGTTGTAAGCATCTAAAACGTCATTAAAATTATCCATGAATGATTCACATGATCGACTTATACTAGTTTTAACTATCACTTTCTGATACATCGAAAAATCTCTCTCTAATGGTAATTTTGAGAGATCTCCAGTATTTTGAAGACACTGAAAATACATAGTTGCTGCTAATTTAACAGTATCTTCTAGTGTTTCAAGATAGCATTCACGTATACAATCAAGTTTATCTTCTTTATTAATACTCATAAGGAATCTGCCAATATCTCTTAGAGGACTTCCTTGTGGCATTTGATAAAGATAATCCGAAGGACCTGCCTTTTCTGGTTTATAATCACATTTTAAAAGACACTTGTTTGCATTATTGTGAATAATCGAATAAGCCATTCTTGTAGTATCACCAACTTTAGAAGCTTTTTTACCAATAACAGTAAAAATCTTTAAAACTCCTGTTACTGTTTTAATAGTTGCTCTAGATACTGTTCGTCGAGCACTTGGCCAAACCATTACTATAGCAAATGCTATCAATATAGGTATACCAAAAAGAGATTTAGCAACACTTCCAATTACTCCAGCAACTGCGGTAATGATTGTAAGTGTTACACTACCAATACCTTCATTAACAACTTCTAATTCAGATTCATCAATGACACCAGCACTATGACTATCAATGGCAATGTCAATATTAGCAAATTCTGACAAATCGGTATAGTTTTCAAAACTTAAATCAAAATAAGTTTTAAAAATCCTCTGTTGGTCATAAACATTTGCATCTGTAATTGATTCATAAAGTGAAGGATGTTCTGACTGGAGAACTTTAATAGTGTTATAAAAATTCTCAGCCAGCTCATCCTCTGTTATAATATTTGAACCCTCATAAAGCCTATTATCAACAACATAAGCTTTTGATAGTTTTTTAATATATTCGAGTTGCACGCGATCCCTCCTTCAGCTTCGGGTTTAGCTATAATAAATTTTCATATCTTCTTTCTTCTAGTTTTGGTTCTATTGTTGGTTCTTGATATCCGGGATCTGGTTCTAATTCTTGTTGCATAATTTGTTGTGGTTCTTGTTGTAATTCTTGTGTATTTATTAATTGATTCATGTCGTCATCACTTATCACTTCTACATTATCAGCAACATCCGATTCGGAATCTACATACTCTAATGTTTGACATTTAAAGAGTCCACCAATTATTCTTTGTTTAGAAGCTACTTCAACAGCATAATCAAACCATTGATGGAATTCATCATTAGTTTCATAAAAGGCTTTCATATCTTTTCGATACATAGACTTCGATTCAAATATTATACTATCTGGTGCTTCCTCTTCAAACACTATTAATTTCACTTGTGGACCACTCTTTTTTATATTCAGTGGATATGTCAAATTCTTTTCTAATTTCTTATATATCTTATTTTCAGATGGGCACATCTCTGAAATAAATCTATACTCACTCCAGAACTTGTCAAATCCGTTAATCTTATCGAATATACAAGTAATAGTATATTGTGATGGAGCATACTTATTCTTTTCAGTAGTTACATTAATTTCCCAACCATCTATACCCATTCCGTCAGCGACAGTGATAGTCTTTTTCTTTGAAAAATATAACCACTGTCCTGTCAAGTGATTTAATGAATTGATAGATGTTGCCGCTCGATAATCATTAAAATTACCAACCGATTTCTCTGATGGTTTATACGGACCGTCTAATGCTATTTTCAAATTTGCTCTTACTTGATCAACTACTAAAAATGTAATTCTTTTAAAAGAAATCATTGGAGAAAATTTTTCTAGCTTAAATGTTAACTCACGAGCCTTAAATCCAATTTGGCTATTAACATCCTCAACAGAATCTGTTTTACTACTTCTGGTTGCAGATAAACTATCCCATATTACCATTATACAAAATTCTTTTTTCAGTTTTTCTTCAAACGCTTGTTTGATTGCTGCCAATTTCTCAAGTAGATCGAAAACACCTGCGATAGTCAAGATTACTGGTTGATACTGAAATGAACTATCTTTAAGTCCAAAACTATCAAGTCTACTAATAGTTGTAGAAATAGTATCTTCATCATTCTGAGTTATATTTCCAGCACCTTCAATATCTAAATAAACAACTACACCATTATCATGTTTTCCTAAAAATGCTTTACTAAACTGAAAGCAAAAAGTGCTCTTCCCAGTTTCTGGTGTGCTCGATAACATAACTGGTTTCGATGATACTATTCCTCCACCTAACAAATAATCTAATGGTACTATACCTGTTGGTGTTACCAATGGCGGCGGTGCTACATACTGTCCAAAATCTCTTTTAATTATTTGTCCAAATGCATCACCTAAGGCATGACTTAATTCAGTAGATCCTTTATCATCATAAATACTATTAGTAGAATTTTCATTAGTTGTTTTCTTTTTTCTTGCCAATCTTATGTGCCTCCACTTTTAATAAAAATTACTTATATATACTTGTCAATATCATCTTTATTTTTTACTTTATTGCCTATTTCATCATCAATCTCTTCATCTTCAGCATCAGCGTCTACATTTTCTATTTCATCATCATCAATCTCTTCATCACCCATATATTCAAGATCATCATCACCCATACTATCAAGTTCATCTACAATTTTATCTAATTCATTATTAGAAATGTTTTTAATTTCATTTAGTTCTTCCATATCTAGTTTCCACCTTCGAATAATTGGTTTTCCTTCTAAAATTGTTAGTAATCGTTTATTATCTGTTGTTACATTTTTTTCTTGCGTCATATTAATTACCTTCAAGAATCAAATTCCGTTGTTTCTAGAGTTGTTAAATCACTAATTTCCTCTGGAGACTTATTAGATAATACATTATGTAAATTTCTAAAAAAATCAACTGATGTCTTATCTTGTTTATCATTCTTTAAAGCTGCTAAATTTATACCATATTTTTTATTAATTGTATCTGTTGTGTGTGAATAATATCTTTGTATTGCCATTTCATAAGTCTGATAGACTTCGTATAATTTAATTAATCTATCATAGTTATATGATAAAGATTTAAGTAAACCTACTCTCTCGCTAGATGTTTTTGCTGCGTTTGCTTTTTGTTCAATCGCACTATTAATTGTCTCGAGATTTGATATGTGATTTCTTAATTGATCCTCAATAAGGATCAAATGTTGAATCCTCTCTGTTGTTCTTATTTGTATTTCTGAGAATTCTCGATCGGCATTCTCAGTTAATGATTCATACTTTTGTAGTTCATGATCTTCCGTAATTATCCCCCTAATAGATTTAATTTGTTTTCTTTTCTTCTTTCATTCTATTTAATTTAGCAATAATCTCATCTTTATCTTCACCTTCAACAAGTTCTTTTTGTGCTGTTTTTAATGCATCATCAATTGTGATATCTTCATCAATTTCAATTAACATTATTATTAAACTCCTGTATATCAATACTAGTACTAGTACTAATGTTAGTATTAGTAAATGGTTGTTCTAAACAAAGTTTTACGAACTTTCGTAACTGATCTATGAAACTAATATGATTAATTTTAACTGTTGAAAAAGTAATAAGATTAATATATTCACCAGATAATACACTTTTGACAAAATTCTTAGCTATCTGATCTAGTATATCATGTACATAAGGATCAATAAAGAAATTCTTAAAAGGTATTGATAATTCTTCTTTAATAACAAAAATTACATCTTTTGGTTTAATAAGAAAATCATTATAAGGAATACTACGTGAACCTTGAATGTGAGCGCATCTTAATAATTTATATATCAATGGTAACTTCTTTAATTCATCAACCATCTCTGGATTCTTCAAAAATAAATCATCATCAAAGAAATTAATCATTTGATATTCAATATTCTTAATAGTACTGTCTGGAGTTTTTACATTTTGATAAATATTTTGAAATTCATTATTTGTAATGATGTTCTTAAAGATTTGAAAATTATAACTCAATTGTGATAATACTGTATGCTTTTTCTGAATCTTTTTAACATGAATATCATACAACACATCTTTATAGATTGATATTCTACTTGATACTTTACTTTCACGAAAAATACTATCATCATTAAAGTTATATTCAATAAGTTCTTGATTCTCTAAATTCCTGCGGCGACGGAAATAATACTGGAATACTGATCTGAAGCATACGCGATAGAAACTTTTTATGTTCCCTAGATCTAATGGATTAAATTTTTTAATTCCGTTTCCTAGGAAGTCATAAAGCACATCAGTTTTGATTACATCCTGATCAAGGTACAATGAATTCACATGTACATTAATCAATCCATGAGATCTGTTTTTAAATTCTTGATAAGTCTGTCGGATAGTCTTTTGTAAAAATTTTTTAGCATTTGGTAAGAAGCGCACTAATAAGTATAATATGTTTGGAAAGTATATACTGCTACGGAATTTATTATATGTAAAATGTAATATTTCTTTATTATATTTCTCTAATGATCTAGCAGTTTGATATAATAAATACAATTCCCTTACTATTTGAGATCTTGTACATAATTTTAATTTAAATACATTATTAAATCCTATTACGTATTCTTTAACTTTTTTTATTTTTATTATCTGTGTTTTATTTTCTTTTATATCAGCGAGATCTCTTCCAAGATTGTCTAATAAGAGTTGATATGTCTCTAATGTATCAATATTTTCTCCAACATTAACAATAGGTATATCAGTATCAGGTATTGGACAAAGCAATGCCTCCTCCTTTTCAAAATATTTGGTATTGTGTTTATTAATATTATTTCTATATAAACACAGAAGGCATTGTGAATTACCGTCTGGCGAAAAGTATTAGATTGTCGAATTTAAAATTCTTACCTAAATTAAAATTAAATATTCTTGTTTCATAACTACCAGTAATAAACATATTTCGAAAGTATGGTGCAAGACATGTACGACCAACTTGACGGTACATCTTATTTGAATAAATGTCTATATTTGAATCTCCAATAATACAGATGTGTAACATTTGATTAATCTGATATACTGGTTTTTCAAAGAAATTTGTAACTATTTCATTATCGAAATAATGTTTTGAATTGAGAACCTCTTGATTCGACATAGGAAATTTAGTATCAATAGGACGCATTTGAATAATATAATACCGATCTCCAATTATCTCGACTACAAAATGCCATGGTAAAAACATACTTGGAAAAGTAGAATAAGTAGATCTAAATCGTTTAATAACTTCAATTGTATTAAACTTCGATGTGTCAATTCTAGGTTTAGGTCTAATCGGAAATATAAAATTATTCCAAGTATCTTGTATTACAACACCTTGTGGTCTTAATATTTTATTTAATTTATTTGGAGAATCTTTTGATGTCGATATCAGAGGTATTTCTTCAGGTAAATCTTTTGCTTCCAAAAGTTCTTGAATTTTTCCAAATTGAATTATCATAAGCGTCTCATTGATTTAGAATTTAATTATTATTTCTTACACCACATCTCCATTATCACTACTTAAAGTCTCACCATTTACACTATGATATTCCTTTTCATGTTTTTCTATAGTGTATTGTAAAGCATTACATCCATCACACTTTATTTCTTCACCAGCATGAAGTGTTAATATTTTCGCGGCTTTAACAGTTATATCTAGTTTATCAGTTGTAATACTTATATTTTCTTCAGCAGACATTTTTATATCTTTTTCACTACGTATATGCAATCCTTCATCATTAAGTTCAATCGTCACCCATTTCTCATCGTCTTTATAATAATGAATCCAAAGTTTATGACTATCTGTATTTATAGCAATTATATCTTTTTTCTTTGATCTTACGATTTGATAATAATCATCTCTAGAACTTCCAGGTTCTTCTGGTAAACTTTCTGGATAAAAATCACTAATCACTCTATCAATATAACCAGATGCATAATCTTCAGAAAAGAATTTTACTATCACTCGTGTATTAACTAATAATGGATAATAAGAACCACCAGGTTCAGATGTTCCTGAATTAGTTATTGTTTCATCATCAGTAACTTCAGTAGATTTAGTGTCTCTCCACTTGTGTGTGTGATTTGCACAAAGAATCCCATTTTGATCTGTATCATGTATTGTATACATTAACTCTGGTATATGAACGTAATATCTTCCACGATTTTTTAGATCATCTCCTGCAATGATTGTTCCAGGAAATTCTCTATTCGTAATTCCAAGCACTTGTTACTCCTATATCTATATTTGTTATTTCAAAGAATGTACTAATTATACTTCTATTAGTGTTTGTATTTAAATTTTCAGTTAAATACTCTTTTTTAAGTTCTTCTGTTGCGAATTTAACTTTCTTTGGATAGTTCTTAAGATAATACTTGAGTAATCTTTTCGCTGACGGTTTATTAATAGGTCTCCAGAAACTAGTCATAACTGTTTTAGTTCCCTTATCCGGATCTTTAACTATTGCAAATGTTGCTATATTGTGAAAACCATTCTTATCAACTATTGTTTTCCTTACATATTTAATAACGTTTGGAGGTTTTTTATAAGTCTCTATTATATAATTCTTTTTAACTTCTATCTTAGTAATCTTTTTTAGATCCATTATTGGGTGCCTTTATATTTGATTAAAACTATATGCAAGATCTGGTTTAATATTCTTTTTTTCCATCATCCTTCACTTTAAATATTTTAAAACTATCTTTTACGCCTATTTTTTCTTTAGGTGCAAGATCTTTTTTTATATCTTCAAATTCATCACCGTCAGATTCGCCAAAATATGCTTCAAAGAAATCATCCATTATTTAAATTTAACCTTCCTCATATAACCAACCATTATCTTTTCTACATCATCTTGAATTGAATTATTGATTGTTGGTACATTTGCAAACATCTCAAATGGATACTTAGTGATTGTAGTTAACGCAATAAACATATCTAATGATCCATAAATACAATAAAACGCATACTGTTTATACTTCTTGAGTAAGCTAATTGAAAACATATTTGGATCAATTGATATCACATGACAATCAATTAGAATCTTTGCAAAATCCTTAACGGATGTGTACTTTTCTATATCTTTAAATAGTGGTTTGAATTCATCAATTAAATCTTTTTCTTCTTTAAGTTTGAAGATATTTCGTAAGATCTTTATTGTAGCTGCGGATGTTTCTCGAATAAAATGACGATAGAATACATAGTAAGAGAGCATCTTAATATAAAACTTTTGTTTCGGAGTATCAATATTCTTAGTGTCAATGACTGACATAAATATCTGGTATAAATATTGTGCTAACATTTGTTGTAATTTTGCATCTTTCTTAATATTAGTTCTATTTGAGACTACTGCAAATCTAGTAAAACCAAAATAAGTAGCATAAATACAATCATCAATATTGTCAGATTGTCCTGTTTTAAGATCAATTCCAAATTCTTTGGTATCAAGATTAATATATTTTAAAGCTTCACTCTTAGTTATAATCTTTACAAAACTTAAACCTATATCTTTAGTAAGTTTATTTTGACCTATTGTAACTAAATTTCTATTAAAAACTTCACTAACATATTTCTTAACATTATTATTTGGTAGTTTATTTAAATATAAAAGAAAATCTTCATCAAATTTAGCATAGAATATTTTGTTCTCCTTATCATTAGTTTTCCTCTTATGAACAAGTACATTAGATATATCTCCACGAAGAATATCTTTCAAAGTTGAATTATATGATTTTATTGCCATTCAAGTTACCTCCATTTCAATTTTTATTCCACGTTCTAAGATTTACTAGAGACTTTTCGTATTACATCTATCGATGGTGTAATTATTAATGAATCTTTAATGTTGTCTGGCAAAAAATCATGAATAGATCTAATTTTGTTTACTGTCATAATAACTGGATAAAGATATTGATAGTTTTCTCCATACGTATCATAACAAAACATATAAGGTCTCATTTCCCACCGACTTTTATCAAATAAAACTGTCTTAAATTGATCGTCTTCTATTAAATATTCTTTATATCTGAAGAATTTATTTTCGAAAATATGTTTATTATATTCTTTTAATACATTTTTGACTAATACAGGTGATTGATTTAGAAACTCTGTTAAGCTTGATGATGACATTGTATTTACTCCTACTCTTAAGACACTTTTAATACTAACATTAGATCTTAAAGGATCAAATTTATTTTTTTTATATTCTCTATTTATATATAGAAATAATAATAGTAATCTTATTTTTAATAAAAGGAGAAATATAATATGTTATGTTGGTCAAAAAATAAACCAACTAATGTTGGACGTTATTGGTGTTGGTTAAATAATCAATCAATTATTGTAAGAATTTGGAAAAGTACAATAGATGGTAAATTAATCACAACTGGAGGTACTTCAATAAAAGATCATTATTACAAAGATGCTCTTTGGTGGTCTGAAGAAATCAAATCACCAGATAATCCTAAAACGTAAGGAGAAATATGTTATATTGGGTAAAAGAAAGACCAACCTCTGTTGGAAAGTATTGGTGTCATCAAAATCGACACTCAAGGATCGTAACAGTTTGGAAGTATTCTTCTGAACCTAATGGAGATCTTTTTACAAATGAAGATGGAGGATGTTTATTAAGCGATAGTGAATATGATGATGCTCTTTGGTGGCCTGAGAAAATCAAAGCCCCAAAAGCGCCTAAAACGTAAGGAGAAATATGATGTGGGTAAAAGAAAGACCAACCTCTGTTGGAAAGTATTGGTGTCATCAAAATCGACACTCAAGGATCGTAACAGTTTGGAAGTATTCTAATAATGGAAAACTTTTCACTTATGGAGATGGAGGATATTCATTAAGTGATCATATTTATGATGATGCTCTTTGGTGGTCTGAGGAAATCAAACCGCCTACGAATCCTGATCTTAGTAACATAAACCCTAAAGAAGGAGAAACAAGACATGCTAATGGACGACAAAGAATTTGAACAACCTCTAGAGGAAGTGATCAACAATTTTGTTTTACCTAATTGTGGTCTACAAGTTAATCCAGTTATCATTGATAAGTCTGGTGTTGCTATTCCATTAATCCTCTCAAAACCCGGTGCTGGAAAGACCAGTATCATGAACCAGAAATCTGTAGGTTATAATTGGGGAATGATTACAATTCAACCGGCATTAAAACCGATTGAAGAGTATGGTGGTATCCCTAAGTTTAAGTATTTCAAATTTGATGCAACTGATCCTGATAATAAAACTCTAGGTACTATTTGGTCTATTCCAGAAGTGATTGTTGATCTATACAAACTATCTAAAACAAAAGATTTAGTTTTGTTTTTCTGGGATGATATCCATTTGTGTGGTCCAGAACATCTAGCTCTTATGCAAGAGTGTTTTACCGAAAGAGCAATTCGTGGTTATAAACTCCCAAGTAATTGTGCTATCGTATTAGCAGGTAATCCTTCTAATAAAGCTGGATTTAGATCTCTATCGTCTGCTATTATTAACAGATGTGTTAGACTTCCTGTGTATGCAAAATTTGAAGATTGGAAGAATAACTTTGCTGTACCGAATGAAATGCATCATTCGATTATCAGTTTTCTTGGTCACCCAATGTATACAAAATTCTTCCATGAAGAAGAACAAGTAGACATGCCGTGGTCATCACCGCGTCAATGGGCAAGATTAAGTAACTTTGTGACATCTTATGAAGAAGGTACTGGTAAGATGATGCCTACAAACCAGTTATTGTTTTATGCAACTGGTCATGTCGGTAGTGAAGCAGCATCTCAATATATGAGACATTACGAAATCTATTCAAAATTTGATGTTGAGAATGCGTTTAATGATTCAGAAAATTTTGTGGTTCCTTCTGATGAACTAGAAAGATATATCTTTGTTTTTGCGGCTCTTGATTATATCACCAGTCGGAAAAAGAAAGACCAGAAAGAACTGGCTATTCAAGTTTCGAATATTGAAGAAAAGTTCTTAAACGTAGATGAATCTTTGGGATTACTTCTTTTGAAAGAGATCCTACTCGTTAAGAAAACGAAGGCTCTTAAAATTAAAGTTGATAGTCTTATGAATGATATCTTTAATGAACTAAATAAGAAATTTCCTGATCTTCTGAAGAAGATATTGGATGAAAGAAAAGAGATTGATGATGAATGATATTGTTGGTATTTGTATCATAATGTTCGTAATTATATTTGTAATTATATTATTTCGCAATGAAATAAGAGCTTGTATCTTAATGGATCAAATTTATAAATATATTTTTAGAAGGATATGAATGATGCAACTGACATATGAATCACTTGACTCTCTTGGACGTAAACTTCTATTAATCAAAAAGAAAAATATTAAATATAATCAAGATCAAGTTTTAAAGGTTTTAGAACTTCTTGAAGATGAAAAACTGCATGCACAAGAGATTGCAAAACAGACCGAGTTTAGTGCTCGCCAAATCAAAAAATTAAGATATATTAAAAGACATATGATAAAGGTTGAATTTGATGTTTTAATGACTACTAAATATTACATATCTTCTATTGAAAAATATATTAAACATCGTATTAAAAAAGAAAGGAAATATAATGACAATAAAAGAAGACTTCGAAAATAACGAATGGTTAAAAGATTATGCTGACACTAAGAATGATGTTATAAATGATATTGGATTTCTTACTAGTTATATTAAAGATCTCCAGTCTGATTATAAATTAACTGTCGGTTATGATTGGAGAAATGAAATTCGCGAAGCTATCAAAATCTTAAAAAATTGTATTAGAAGGTTAAAAAAATCTCATATAAACATAGCAACAATTAATAATTGGAGTGTTACTAGTGGTTCGAACTCACCATATACTGCTCCAGAGTTAATTGGTATACGTGTTTGTGGAAATGTTAAAAATCACACAATATTTAAAGATGGTCATAATATAAAAACATCAAAAGTAGAAAACGTATATTATCGAGAGATATATACTTTTTCTGGTAGTATATACCGACTTGGTAAAATCGATCCTGTATACCGAAAGTGGTTAAAAGAAAATCGACCTAATTGGAATTGGCGACAACCAATTACTTTAATGTAAAATCATATAAAGGATAAAATATTATGAATGTAAACAACAATGATATTGGTGAAGGAATTAAAAATATGGTTGATAGTATGAATGATGAAGAAAAGAAAGATACTCTTGAAAAATTAGGGCGTGCTCATCTATCAACTATTGGTAATAAATCTAAAATTGCTAGAAAGAAAAAGAATAAGACTCAAAAGAAATCTCGACGAAAGAATCGAAAATGAATAGAACAGAAGAATTCATCCGAAAAGCTCGATTAAAGTTATCGAGCGCAAAATACAGATTTCTCGGATTATGCTTGTACCCAATCAGAATCATGAATGTTATGAAAGATGAACCTGTTGAAGGTTGGGTCAATTATGAATCTAATGGTAAGAAATTCGAGAATCAAATATATATTAATGAAAAAGTAATCGATGAACATCCGTATTACAAAACAAGTAATATGATTGATATTATGTTTCATGAGCTTTTTCACATATTAAAAAGACATGATGTCCGACGCGGAGATAAAGAATTTGCTACTTGGAATGTCGCATGTGATCATGTAAATGATTTAAGTTTAAAGAGACTTAGATTATCAGAACCTATCAATAAATGGAATATCATCGAAAGACTGGAACACAAAACAAAAATTCAATCAGAAGAGGAAGTATATCGATGGTTGATGAAGAACAAGAAAGATGATGGTAGTCAAGGTGTTTCAGTTCAACAAGATTCAAATGGAAACATTAAAGTCGATGATGATTCATATGATACACATTTTGAAATTCAACCAGATTTAAGTCCAAAAAAAATTACATCTGAAGAGAAACAAGTAGTTGAAGATTATGTTTCCCAAATTAGAGCTGTTTATAATATTGAAAAAGAAAAAGGATCAATTTCAAGTAATTTAACTAGTATATTTGATGAGTTGCTTAAGGTAGATATTCCTTGGGAAAAGTTATTAGAAAAAGCAATTAAAGCTAAAACTACAGAGAAAGCTAATAGACGTAGTTGGAGAAAATTGAATAAATTTTACGTAAATTTAAATATTTCTTTACCAGGATTCATTCCTAGTAGAGAACAAGATGCTGTGAGTACACTTATAGTACATATTGACTCCAGCGGAAGTATTGATAGTAAAAATTTACGTAAAGCTGGTTATGTAATAACCAAATCCGCTCAACATTTTGATAAAGTGGTTTTAATAATAGCGGATGTAGATATTAAACAAGAAGTAACATTCAACAAATGGGACTACAGCAAGATTATGGATTATTTTAAGGAAGAAGGTATTACAGGTCAAGGTGGTACGTCCCATAGACACGTATTCAAATATTTTGATAAATACTATGAAGAACACGCAGACAATTTAAGTTTGTGTATTAGTATTACGGATATGTATAGTGATATTGAATCATATATTGAAAAGACAGAGTTTGTTAAAGCTATACCCTTAATATTAATTAACACTTCTAATAGTAAAAATATTAATATGAAGAATGTTACTACCATTATTTGTAATTAAAATTATGTCTAAAACGTAGCGCAAGATCTGAAGAGCTAGTTCCAACAGAAATCTCGAGACTGTTGGAACTAGTTATACTTAGAAAGGAAAAGAAAATGAAATATTATTTAGTATTAATCGCAATTCTATTTCTGTCCGGATGTGCAGACAACGTTTCATTCCAAGAAGCAGCTAAAATGACACCAGTTGGATTTTGGTATGGTCTCTGGCATGGTATGATTATGCCTATTTCTTGGGTTATATCATTATTCAATGACACAACAACAATCTATGCTATCTATAATAATGGTGGATGGTATGACTTCGGATTCGTTTTAGGTTGTGGAGTGTTAGTTGGATCATCTTCAATAATAGGATAAACATATCAAAATTCTCAAATATGAAAGGAATATAAATTTATGCAAGAAATAACAGTTGGTGAATGTAATCATAGACCTAATGGGAATAAACGAAATATAATTCCTATTAAAATGGAGTTATGTGCAGACTCTAGAAAAGAAGAATGTCCATATTATGTAAAAATTAAAATAGATACTGATGAATTTTCTTTCGAACAAGGCTTTTGTGCCTATAAATTTAGGAAAGATTTAAGTACCAATAAAATTTAATAAATGGCAAGATCTAGTATATATTGTACTAGATCTTGCCGAACATTTTTTTAATAATTTATAATTTAAACAGTTGATATTTTGCCTAGCGTTTTATCATAACCTGTTTTAGCCATAGTCTTTTTCATATGTTGTTGGCCTTTTTTCACTTGTACAGCTATATTAGTATTTTCCGCGCCTTGTTTAATACCTTTTACACTAGTTTTTAAAGCATTCGCAACAGATCTCGGGTTTCCAGTAATTTTTCTTTTTTTATCTCTATTTTTATTAGGCATAACCGCCAATGTTGGAAGACCTGGTAAATTATGATTCATTTCATTAAATGTATTTTTCTTTTTTTGCCAAGCGGCTAGAGGTTTCTTTTTTTGTGTAGTAGTTGTATTGTTTTCTTTACGATTTTTAATAATCCTATTTGCAAGATATGCACCGGTGGCAGCAGCTAATAATCCACCACCGATTTTAGTATTTGCTATATAATTTGTACCTGTACCAATAGTATTTGCTGCACCTTTAGCAACATTTTTACCTACATAACCAACACCTTTAAGACCACCAACTAAACCACTTGTAGCCCATCCTTCATTAATCATTATAGATCTCCTTAGATCATTAATTACTAGTATTAGTGTTATCGATAGTTAACAATAACACTAACACTAATATTGATACTGATAATAATATTGGAGACCAATTAATTTTACAGATAATCATTCATCGCGTTTTCTGGAGTAAGAACCTCAACAATTTGGGCTCTTTCAGCATTGGCGGCGGTGACTTCATGAAGAAACTGTTCGGTAGCTACTTCGGAAAACAGACGGATATTTTTAAACATATCCTGAACATCTTCTTCAATAAAAATAGTAGGATTATTGTAAACATACTCGGCTAGAGTATCTTTAAATTTGTCTACTGCTTCACCGGTCTCGGTAATCAGTTCTTGATTTGTTTCTACAAAAAGTTCCATCTCTTCTGATTCCATCAATTCTTTAAGATCTGACATAGTAATTTTCTCCTGTAGATTTTTGTGTTTATTGTTTTGTTTGAAAATTTTGATTATTAAATACTTAGATTAAGCTTTTGCTTTCTTAGCTGCAGCTTTCTTCTTCTTTGCTCGCAACTTCCTTGCCAACATTACTGCACCAACACCAGCGCCGAGTCCAGCAATTCCAGCACCACCCCATTTAGACATTGTCGCTAATTTTTGTGCTGCTAATGCATCCTTTTCTCTTTGTGAATGAGGTATACCACCTTCATAACCTTTTTTACCCATCGATTTAACCATATCACTCCAACGACCTTCTTCTAAATTCTCTTTTTCATCAGTTACAGGTGTTGGTGTTGGTGTTACAACTTTTGTTTCTTCAACAGTTTCATTCAAAATGGTTTGATCTAGGGCGTCATTCAAAATTTTATTAATGCTTCCGGACATAATTATTTCTCCTATATAATATGTGGGTTTAAATGTTTGTAATTTAAGATTAAGCTTGTGCTTTTTTAGCAGCTTTCTTCTTCTTTGCTCGCAACTTCTTTGCCAACATTACTGCACCGATACCGGCGGCGGCAGCGGCAGCTCCACCAATACCCCATTTAGACATTGTCGCTGTTTTTTCTGCGGCGGCGGCGGCATCCTTTTCTCTTTGTGAATGAGGTATACCACCTTCATAACCTTTTTTACCCATTGATTTTTTGGTTGCATCTACTCTACCTTTTACAGCATCTGATGCAGCAGCATATTTTTTACCAATATAATCAGTAAATGCATTTTCATTCATATCCGCTAACTTTTCTTTAATTGCCATAATATTAGATCTCCTATTTGTTGTTTGTATTAATATTATTATTTATTTCTTTTTAGCAGCAGCTTTCTTTTTAGCACGCATTCTTTTTCTTAATGCATATGCACCTAAACCAATGGCAGCGGCAGCAGCAGCTCCACCAGCTACGTTCCAAGGTTTTTCCTTAGCATACTCAACACCTTTTTTAGCATATTCTTTTCCTGATTTATAAGTATCTGTTGCAAATTTTGTAGACTTATCAAGAAGACTAGGTTCTTTTGGAACCTTTGGAGCCTTTGATTTTAAAGGACCTTCAGTTGGTTTTGTTGGTTCTTTAAATTCTACTTTCTTTCCAGCAGAGCTATTTTCTTTATATTTTTTATTTATTTTAGATTGATTAATAGTGTCTTTTGATGTTTCCCCACCCATAGCACGTCCATCTTGTGCTCCTGGTTGCATGGGCATATCTCCATCTTTCATAGGTTCTTTAGGTGAAAAAAATTTTTTAACATTACTACCAGTTTTTCTTGCCCATTCAGGAATCCAACCTTCATCAAAAGATTCTGTTTCATTAAGTTGTTGAAGTTGTTCTCTAATTCCCATAATCAATACTCCTCATAATTAAATAATTAAAATTTAAACTTCTTTAATTTTTTCTCCTTACGTTTTTTATATTTTCTATAAAGAGCATGAGCACCTAATCCTAGTGCAGTTGCTGCCATAGCTCCACCAATCGCTTTTGCCGGAGTAAAATCTGATGGTTTTTTAGTAGTTTCCGGTTTAACTTTAACTTTAACTGGTGTAGATGTTGGTTTACTTTTTTGTTTAGGTTTATTATACCAATCTCTAGTTTTATTGATAGCACCTACAACTGGATTAAAATGAGCTGCACCTCTCATTAGAAAGTTACCAACATCTTTAACATATCCTGAAGCACTTTCTACATATAAGTCTTTATTTAATTGTTCTCTTAAAGTATTTGCCATATTAGTACCATTTATAGTGTGACTTTTTTTTCAAGATAATATTTACCTTTACCTAATTTATCAACCATATTTAAAGATTTAGGTGACATGGATGCAGCAGTTAAACCTGTTATTTTATTTTGTATATAAGGATTTACTAATACTGATCCTATTTGTCTAAAAGATTTTGTATCTTGAAGATCATCTCTTTTATCATCTAATTCTTCACGTCGTCTTTTATTTTCAGCTTGAAGTTTCTGAAGTGGTGTTAAAGGCTGTTTTTCTTGAGTATTAATATTCTCGAAATATACTATAATAGATCTGCTCATTTAAAAGCCATCCCCGCTAATTTAGAAATACCTACTCCTGCGGCACCAATTAATCCCATTCCAAGTCCACCACCGATACCACTAGATAAATTTCCTAGTATAGCTCTTTTAGTACCTGTACGTTCATCATTGGCTATTCTTTTATCTGCAATTCTTTCCTCGGAATCAATTCTTAATTTCTCTAGTGCTGCCTGAATCTCTACTTTCTTTTCTTCCAAAGATTTCTGCTTAACTGGATTTAATCCTTGTTCACCTTGTTGTTTTTGTACATTAGATAATTGATCTTGAAGTGTTTTTGCTTTAGCAGCTACTTGCGTTTGTTTTGCTTGTTCTTGAGTAGCTTGTGCTTGAGCTTGTGGTGTTAGTTGTTGAGCCTGATTGGGTAAAACAGCTTCTTTAAAATAACTGTAATACGTTGGATCTTTAGAGATCTGTGATACACACTGTTGTAATACAGTCTCTCTATCTTTCATAGTTACTTCATCTAGTATATCCTTCATCTTTAAAGGATTTGTATTTACTTTTGTTTCTAGATCTTCTTTAATAATTTCATTAATTAAATGTTTTGTGTTTATCATCATACACATACCTCTATCTCTATCTCTATCTCTATATCTATCCTCATTCTAATATATTATAATGATGGTTTAGTTTTATAAAGTTCTCCAGCAGTTGAATCTCCTCCTTGTGCCATCTTTTTCATCACGATCGGAACAGTTGATAATCCTAAACCTAAAGTTCTAAGTGGACCACCAGTTTTAACATAATTAAGACCTACTTTTCCAATAGTTCTAGCTGTATTTGTTAATCTTGCAGCATTTGCATAAGGATAGATTTTATCTGCTTGTTTATTCATTGTTGAATTTTTAAAACTAGAAACTTTATTATAAGATGAATGTGATGAGTCTTTCGGAAATAAACTAAATTCTTCATTTAAATCTATCTCAAAATATTTTATAATAGATCTATTCATACTACACCTATGTTTATGTCCTAAATAATTATATATTATATGTTCTTAATGATTCTTTTGGTTTAGGTATTGATTTAGGTATTGAATCTTTTAATGGTTTAGGAGATTTTTTAAGCATAGAATCGTTAAACCGTTTATATTTTTTATATTTCATAGTTTTTTTAAATTATCTTTCAAATTACTCATCCAACCTTCTTCAAGATTTTGTTCCGTCATATATTGAACGACTGATCTGTTTGTCATAATATTAACTCCTAAAAGATTTAATAAGACATCCCTCCGCTACCGCTGTCAATTGATTGTTTGCTGTCTTAACTTCTTTAACCGTGAATGGAAATTCATAATCATTAAATATGTTTGTCACCAGATCAATGAATCCATCGGCTAAGGATGTGCCTCCGGAGACAATAATAGGAATGTGTTCAGGAAAATCTACTTCTATTTTAGAAAGACTATTAATTATATTAGATGTTACATAATTAATCAAATCTTTGTAGTAATATATTAAAGCTTCCCTGATTCTTTGTTCTTTTTTATTTCCAATTTTATAATTTGTTAGATTAAAATCTTCTTTCTCTTTAATTAAATTAACTCGATTAGAAATTGTTCCAATAGAGTTACCGGCATTTAAATCAATCCAGTCACCGCCTCTTGAAAGAGAGAAAGTTAACACAGGAACAGCTTTAAATACAACTGCAATATTAGTCATTCCTGCACCAAATGAAATACCTATTCCTGTAAAATCAGTATCTTCACATTCAGAATAAATTACTGCTGTTGCTTCATTAAGACTAAGAGGGATGTAGTTTAATTGTGTGACTATTCTTTCAAAGACATTTTTATGATAACTAACATCCATATCTGAGTCTAATGGGTTTGCAGGTATTGAATAACAACAAACCGGCTTTAATTTAGGATCTATAATATTAGTTGTATTGTTATCCCCAATTAACTTCTTAATCATAGTTGAAATTATGTCAATACCATCTATTTCATTTGAGGAGATTAATCCCTTATTCATTGGTCTAGATACTGTTTTATTGAATATATTAGCGAAATTGTATGCATCTTGTGATAAGATATAAACACTTTCATCTATTTGGATATGGGAAATACTTTTTAAATCCATTGATCCAATACTAAAATTATCTATTTCCAAAAACACATTTCTTAAGGCGCAAGATTCAATAGAGTCATCATTAATCGTGGCAGCCACTAAATTCATTGTTCCAATATCTAGACCTACGTTTTTTGGTTCTTGTTCAGGAGTTGGAACAAATGTTTCTGGTAATGGTGATTCTAGTTCGACTGGTATTTCTGGTATTTCCGGTTCTACTACTGGTGGGATTGGTGTTGGTACTTCTATTGAATTGACTGCACCAGTATCTGATTGTTTAACCGAAATTAGAGGTGGTGTTAAATTTTTAGTTTCTTCAGCCATTTAGATTGCCTCTAGATTTATTTCTCTCTACAAATATTATTAAGAATTAATAGTCTAGTACTGTCTTTCTTTTTGATTTATCGAATATATTATTTCCTTTAGATTGATTATCTCTTGAGAAAATATCTAGTACAGTCTTTCCTTTAGGTTTATCGAATGCACTAGTTCCTTTAGGTTTATCGAATGCGCTAGTTCCTTTAGATTGATTATCTCTTGAGAAAATATCTAGTACAGTCTTTCCTTCTTCATTCATATATTGAACGACTGATCTGTTCATAGATTTCTCCTACTTCTTAAAAGAATCAAATGTTATTGGTTTATTATTTGAATCTAATTTAGGTTTAAGAATATTTGGTGCTTTCGGATTTTTTATTGGCGTAAATGGACTTTTCCAACCACCATTACTAAATCTTTTAAAAGTAGCATCTTTCAATGATTTAAAACTATATTTCTTTTCTTCT
>Ga0233437_1002641_pt1 | contig 26185 bp, 22 predicted proteins | sample SI_122_August201_FD_182714 | JGI IMG/M metagenome (GOLD analysis project Ga0233437, IMG submission 182714) | Seawater microbial communities from Saanich Inlet, British Columbia, Canada - SI_122_August2016_200_MG | ecosystem: Environmental > Aquatic > Marine > Inlet | place: Canada: British... | reverse complement strand
GTTGATTCTGCACTTGCTTTCTTTTTAGCCATGGGGTTCTCCTTAGTAACTCTAACTCCAGTTTGGCTAAAAAGCCTCCATTAATATTTCACTATATTTGTCCAATAACCTTTGAGGGCAAACACTTTCGGTTTACGCAATGTGCAGTCTAAACGTTACATTTGGTTGTCATTTTCAAGCAGTGGCTTCATACTAGGAAAATATGCGGCCATATATAATAATGCAGTAACCGCTTTTCAAGCAAAACAATAAATTCCTGAGTTTCTGTTTTTTGAGATACTTCTCTAGTTTCTATTCTCTTTGAATGGAGTGTTTTTTTTGCTAATAAATTGTGTTTTGAGCGATTATGTTTTTTGCACTTTTAGTTATCTAGCATCTCCTTCTTAGAAGCTGACAACAGATCTTCCCAGCCTAAAATCAATCGAAACCCGCCAATAAGACTAATAAAAACTGTAACTAGGCGCATTAAAAAAGCCGCAGCTACGGCTTGCTCCAGCGTGGCCCCTTGAATAGTAAGTAAATAAATTTCACTGCTTTCTAGAATACCAAGCCCATTTATAGCCAGCGGAAGCAGGGCCGCGAAGTAAGAAAGTTCGGCAACAGCCGATGTTTGTAGAAAGGAAACCCGGATGCCAACGGCATAAACAATAATCCAAAAAGATGCAAAGGCCAAAGCGATTGACATCCAAGAAAGCATCAGTGATATTAAGACAGTTTTTCCTGAAGTAAACCATAGACTGATTGGGTTCCAGATTTGTTGAATCCGCTTTTTGGTTTTATTCCGACGAGTTATGAAAAATGCGCTCATCAATGTCAATTGTTTTCCTTCTCTAAACAAATGGTTTTGGATATTTGGCAAGGCAAGAGTTATTGGGAGAATAAAAATCATACTTACTAAGTTAAATATCCGATCCGCTACTACAGATGCAACTGCTATAGCCCTCTTTGGTTGCCTTCTAGATACTCCTGCCATTTTTACCGCATCACCTCCTATTGTTGTCGGCAAAAAATTTGAAGCAAAAGATCCGATAAAAACTAAATCCAGGAGATTCAAAAAGGAACTATTTACATCTAAAACATGCAATAGGTAATGCCATCTAATCGCAATAATCACCTGTGAAAGCGCAAATGTCATCAAAGAGGCCACTAACATCCACCAAGGGATTCTCTGTATCAGAGGCAAAATGAGAACCCAATTGACCGTAGAGATAATCCACCCAATCATAATAATTGGAATAACGACGCGCAATATATTTAAGATTGTTCTTGTATATTTTTTCTTTTTTTGCATCAAAAATCATTTCGTTGACGTGTTATGCATAAAAATTGGCTAATCCAAAATTGATCTAACCATAGCTTATGACCACTCTGGTCTGAAAACCAAGAGAGTATTTTCACAATAGGGAGACTCCAATATTTATTACCCCATAAGAGAGGGAAGATTTTCTCTATTCTTAAATTCAAAGAGAGTAAGCCTTCTATTATTTCAGGAAGAGATAGTATGTTATTCCATTTATTATGTTCTTGGATAGGAGCTTTTTCATAGCCTTTTCTATTGGTAAAACTAACTATGCAGATGCCTCCTTCTGAAAGCCAGTGCGTTGTAACATATTGAAGGAATTCAGCCCAATTATCCAAGTATTCTAATAGGCCAGATATTACGATAATATCATAGGGAGCATTAGGTAGTTCGACTTGTGAAATGTTTTCGAAGTCACATGCTCTGACAATAGGCCAAGATAATTTCTGAGATTTATTACCAACGATATCGAGGCCATAGTAGGGATAGGAAGGCCCAAGTAAATGTGCTAACAATGCTTTGCCCGCTCCAAGGTCTAACACAGACGTACCAGTTGGGTAATCCTTGATTGTTTCAGCCACTAGTCGCATGCGGGCATGCGACCAATTGTACTTTAGTGTTTCTTGCTCCCAGTAAATTCTCTTTTGTTCACTCATAAGAAAAAAATAATAATATTTCAATTATCCAATAGGGGTTTTCTTAATACCAAAATAAAGGGTGTTTCCCAGTGTAGGCGACGCCCAACTCTAATCAAAATTTCAATTAGACCAAGCCGATGCAAAATACCTGTCCATTTTTTTAGCCGTCCTAGTTGCGCCCACTCCGAAAAAGCCAAAGTGCGTAATCGTTTTTCCCAAATATCTTGCCCTAATCCTAATGTTTCAACTTTTTCATCTAGTTCTTCGATCCATTGCTTAAGATTGCGATAATTAATCAATTGCAAGTGATCTAAAAATGCAGGATTTCGCCCTAATAAACGAACATATAGTTTTGCCACCCATTTTGGCAAATAGGGAATCCATAAAATCGCGTAATGTCCTTCCCACCAAGATCCGTAATTAGGGAAAGAAAAATACAAATGCCCTCCTGGCTTCAGAACCCGCACGGATTCTTCAAGGACTCTTTGTGGGTTCTGAACGTGTTCAAACACAGTGAACGAGCAAATTAGATCGACTGAATTAGATGGTAGAGGAATTGCTTCTCCAACAGATCGTGAAATACGATCTGTTGGGAGATTAAATTCTTCTAGTAAGTCGCGGCAGATTTCAACGCGTTTTTGATCTGGTTCAATGCCGTATGCTTCAATACCTTCCCATTTTAGGGAATAAGCTATTAGACTCCCAAAACCACTACCTATTTCCAGCAGCTTTCCATTTTCTCGAGGCAGCAAATTCGCAAACCGTCTAAAGAGTTCTCGAGCACGATTTAAGTTTAAATAATCTCTTGCCAGTTTTGTTAGGTCTACCTTAACAACACCTTGCAATTCAACTTCTCGGTGGCGTATCACCCGCTCAATTAATTCATCAGACACAGGTGGGATATCTGTGAAGAAAGTCTCTTTCATTTCTCAAATATTTCCTTTAGTATAGTTTCATTTTCCTTGATTGCCATTTGTACTGCTTCCTCAACATATTTTCTCTCTCTAGGCAAGTTACTCAAAATAGACGTAATCTTAGGTTTTAGTATATCTGAAGAATCAATAAATTCTTCCAAGCTTGCAGCATAATCTGGCAATCCTAAATGCTTTAAAATATCTTCCCCTTTGAGCGTGTAGCTTAGATTTATGGATGGAACGCCCATACGCAAACCGACTAATGTTGTATGCAACCGCATTCCAATTGATAAGTCTAACTGAGCCATAAACTGAAAATAAGAAGGCATACTCATATATTGATCAACTAAAATCACCTCGGGATCGTCTACGAAGTGGTTTTTAATAAGTGCTAACCATTGGTTATCATCTTCCCATGAGACTGTGGCTGGTTGATAGGCTGATACTAATAGAATTCGTGCATTATAAGCAGTTCTTAAATATTGGATATTTTCAACGGCTGCTTGTACAAGCTTATCCATCTTCTCATTAGCCCGTTTTATATAACGTTCTTTAGAAAGCTCAAAAGGTAATATGCTTGATGAAAAATGAAACCATAAGCGGATATTATAGCCAACAATTGGATGCTGGACTCCTTTTGTTAGTTTATCAATCCAAGCTTTATCATTTTTAGATATTTGGTTGGCATTATCCTCGAGATCGGGCAAGAATATGGAATCGTGCCCTAAAATATACTGAGGCTGATCATTAATTGACTTGAGCAACTCCAGTGTAGCCGGATCTCTAGCTATAAAAAGCTCAACTTCTTTTAATACATTATGCGCCAGTTTATGACCAGGTGAAGTCAAAATAGGACCTGCTCCTTGAAAAAGGCACCATATACGTAAACCTAAAAAGCGATATAAAGAGAATTGCACTTTTAAATAAAGCAATTTCATTAGGCTTGCATCGTCTTGAAAATCTAGCCCTACACCCCATATTACTAAGTCAGATTTCAAAAAGGATTTTAGTCCAGAAAAAGAAGGAAAAATGTTTTTGAAGGGCAAGTACGGTAATTTTTGCATAATCCCATTTGGGATATCTTCAGGTGTATGTGCAAAAACAGCATTTATTTTTGCATTTTTTGTTCTTTGCAAAGCACCTAAAAGTGCCCATCTGCTGGCAATATCTCCGCGGTTGCCGAGAATAACGCGAGGGAAAATAATTTTCATTAGAGTAAAGTCTTCTTATGGTTATTTCGCATTCCCTCCTGGGTTTTGTGTTGAATGATTTCTTCAAAAAAGGCTAACCTTTTACATTCTTTGACTTGATTATCAATATGAGGAGCTATTAGTTTATGGTCTACGCGTCTGCCGCGCATTTCATAAGCGAAATCACGAATAAGTTTGCCGTGTGTGAGAATATTATCTTCAGTGTTAGGAATTTTCAGGATGTAATCAGTTTCAACTTTTTCAAGATCAGTATCTTTGTAAGCGATAATCGTGGGCAAGCCATAAGCGAGGTATTCGCGACTTTTAAGAGGAGATGCTTCTGTAAGATTAACGCGGTGTAATGCCAAAGAACTAATCGCCACATCAGCAAGAGAAAATAGGGTCAAGTATTCTTCAGAAGAGAGGTAGCCATGTGAAATGAGATTGTCTGGCAAAGGTTCATTTTCAGGTAAAGCCTCATAGCCAATCAAGTTTATTCTTATATCAGAGAAATTTCTAGCAAGAGAAACTATCTTATCCACACCATGCCAAGAATGCCCATGCTCACCAATAAAAATAATTCTCGGCAAGCTGTTGTTTGGAGTATCTAAAGGGGTAAATTTATTCAAATCAATGCCATTAGCAATGACTTTCGTTGGTTTCCTGAAGTTTCTAAACACAGATAATTTTGCTAATTCTTTAGAAACGCAGACTAATCCACTTATAGATCTTAGCAAAATCCCGCGCGTGAAGCGATTATATAAGGAATAGACCACTCCCAACTCTTTATGTTGTTCAACATCGTTCGTGTTGATTTCTTCAACCACAGGGGCAGTATATGCGAGGCGATGAACGGGGTATACATAGATTCCATAGCGTAGATAGATTAAGTCAGGGCGATAGCGTTCTACTGCTCGAAGCATTTTTTTTGCGGCGCGTACACGCCCAATTTCGCGTTGTGCGAATCCATTTTGGGTTGGATAAAAGAATTTGTCGCCGGGAAGAAAATCTAGGCCAGGTTCATTTGCAGTGTGCATAAAAAGGCGGACATCGTGCCCCTTAAGTTTCCATGCATTCAAATGACGATGGATTTTCTTCCCAACGCCGCTAGAAAAGGTACGAGGCCAGTGAAGGCTGACATAAGCTATACGCATCAATTAGTATTCTGCTCTATACAATTCTGACCAACGGATCAAATTGATCCAACGCCAAAAACGAAAGTTGAATGGTTTTTGACCCGCCAACATTCTTCTCCACTCATCTTTGATTTCGTGAAGGTTCAGTACTGGAGTGCTTGATGCAATAGAGCTTTCGAATATGCTTTCCACCCAAGGACGAAGAGACATGAGCCATTCATGTTCTGGTGTAGAAAACCCGATTTTATCCTTTCTGTCCAAAATGGGGCGGGGGACAATATCTCGCATAGATTGTCTGAAAATTGTTTTAGTCGTTCCTTCCATATCAATCAGATATTCTTCTGGTAAGGAAAATATAAAGTTAACTAAGGCTGGAGTTAAAAACGGGACACGACTTTCTACTGAATGAGCCATGGAATTACGATCTTCATAACGCAACAGCATTGGCAAACTGGTTTCAACTACGCTTTGATACAGCAATTCACGATATACCTCTTTGCTTTTTGTCCTTTGATCCCCTGCATACAAAGAATATGCTTTTACGTTGCGTTCCTTAAACCAATGCTGATTTAACCAATCGGGCATAAGGCTGTTTCCACTTAATTGTTGTGCCAAACCATGTAGTCTGCGAGGTAGAACCCAAGCACCCGCACGAAACAACAATTGGCTTCCGCCGAAATAAGGCCTACGCCAATTGTTCTTCAGGAATTGAAGAAAGTTACCTAAGCGACGTTGCCGGAGTAAAGAGACTAGATAACCGGATAAAAAATAATTATATCCCCCCAGAAACTCGTCTGCTCCCTGGCCATCTAGCATAACTTTTATGTTATTTTCTTGTGCAAGACGGAAAACTCTATGTTGAGCATAAATACTGGTACTCCCAAAAGGCTCGTCAAGAGTGTATATAAGGTGATCAAGGTCATTTACCAGATCAGTTGGCTGCGGACGAGTCTTGTAGACAATAGCCTCAGATTTTTCTCCAGCTAGATCAACCCACTTCTCCTCACTCAAGTTTAGATCATTTGCTATATAACTAAAGCTATGGAGATCAAGATTTTTTCCTTGGACATGGCGCATTGCCCCAACAATAGCCGACGAATCAATCCCCCCCGAAAGGGCTGCTCCAACTGGAACATCACTGCGAAGATGTATATGGATATTTTCCAAGAAGAGATTACGCAATTGTTCTGTGGCATCTGATAGCGATATGTCCAAGCGCGTATCCATATCTATTTGCCAGTAACGCTCTATCTGCGGTGAACTCTGAGACCCCAACGAAATTCTCATATAATGTGCTGGAGGAAGATGTTGAATATCATTCCAAAAAGTATCGTCTCCATGATCCGTAAGACCATATCGCAGATACTTATATAATGAATTAGGATTGATTTGACGTTTTGTGTTGCCTAATTCTAGCAATGCTTTTGCTTCGGAGGCAAATGCAAAAGTATCATTGTTTATTGTGTAGTATAAGGGCTTGATTCCAAAAAAATCTCTAGCTAAAAACAGCGTTTGTTTTCTCATATCAAAAATGGCAAACGCAAACATACCAACTAGCCGAGGCAGTAGATCACTCCCCCACTGAAGATATCCAGCCAGCAAAACTTCGGTATCAGATGTTGAGGTAAATGTGTGCCCTAATTTTGTTAGCTCTTCCCGTAATTCTAGGTAATTGTAGACTTCTCCATTAAAAACGATCCAGTGACGGCCATCCATGCTGGACATTGGCTGATGTCCGCTTGGAGAGAGGTCCAAAATTGATAGCCTCCGAAAACCAAAGATGAAGTCAAATGGTTGTCCAAAAAACTTTTCAATTCGAGGAAAATTCAATCTTTTGTCGCTATCAGCACCAAGACATGGAACGATCTTATTACGCGATCGATTAACAAGCAAATACCCTTCGTCATCAGGGCCTCGATGACGAAGGGTTGTTGTTGCTTTTTGGAAAGTTTCCAAAGGTATTGGCTTGGCATCTCTGTGCCAAAGACCTAGTATTCCACACATAGTGACTCTCTTAGCTTAAAACCTTTTCAACTATTTGCTTCAATAGCTTCTAAGTGTTCGTTATGCTTTCTCATACTTAATTCTATCAGGGTTATATTTTGCTTGGTCCACTCCACTGTTTTCGCTAATCCATTCCGGATGCTAATTTTAGCTTCAAACCCAAGTTCTTTTTTAGATTTTTCGGTGCTGCCAAAACGTCTCCCAGAATGATCCCAGTCACGACCGGGACGAAAATCAATGGGAGCTTGGTTGCCCGTTAGTTCATTGATTATTGTAGCTAACTCTAAAATTGAGGTTTCGACACCACTGGCCAGATTATAAACATCACCTGATGCTCCTTTTGTAGCACAGAATAACAGTCCATCAACTATATCCTGAACGTAAATGAAATCGCGGGCGGCACTGCCGTCTCCTTCTATTGGCAAGGATTGCCCTTGAATTGATTTGAATATAAATGTTGGTGTTACATTGCGCCAAACTGTCGCCGGAGTGCCCCTCCACTCACCAGCCCCTAGTATTTCTCTGGGCCCATACACATTTTGAAATCGAGCACGCACTGTTGGTACACCAAGGCGCTCATGATAATAAACAGCATAGTATTCACCTATAATTTTGGATATAGAATAAGGACTATCCATATCCAAAGAGATAGGTGCATCTTCCTGTGTTGCTTGGGCATTTTGGTCGGTTTTTTCAGCCACAGCACATCCCGCAGCGGAATAAACCCATTTTTTTAGTTGCTTAAAGTCCTTTACACGTTCTAATAACTTCAAGGAAGTTAAAGTATTATTGTCATGGTCTGCCAAGGGATTTGCTATAGAACTTTGATTTCCATGATAGGTACTAAGATGGAAGATGTAGTCATATGTATCATGGATTGTAGCAAGAACTTTATCGTCAGAAATAGATCCATGTGTAAAGCGAATTCGCTCATCATTAGGAATATTGCTCCTTTCAGCAGAAAGAAGATTATCTACAATATGGACTGTCTGAATATCATAAGTCAACAAACGGCGTACCAAATTGCCTCCAACAAAGCCCGCACCACCTGTGACTAAAACACTGACATGTGCCATTTCGCCCTTAAACATTACTCATCCTCCCCTTTTAAGTGGGTATATGTTTCGCTAATGCCAAACTCTCGGTAGTACGCAATAGTGCGAGCAACACCATCCGCTAGAGGGGTGGACGCCTTCCATGAGAAGTCTTTATTTGTTTTAGAGGGATCAAGAAGAATAGAAAAGACATCGTCTGGGTTTCGCTCGCGTACATCAACAGGCTCTGGCAATTCGACCGCTAATGCGGCAACAGTGTCATCAAATAATTCCTTGATGGCAAAGTCACTTCCAGAGGAGATATGATAGTAGCCTTTTTCTCCAACTCCAGCGAGAGCTTTCATCACAACTTCAACCAAATCATTAATGAAGATAAAATCTCGTCGCGTATCCATAACAAAACATTTCTTGTTATTCGTTAAACGATGATAAAAAGTTGGAAGAGGTCCACTTATGTTTCGTGGCCCATAAGCGTTCGCAAGTCGGAATGAGAGAAAATCTAGTTCGCTCAACGATATGTAATGCTCTCCCGCAGTTTTGCTGATTGCATAGCTGCTTCCTTGTGGGTTTAGCGGATGCTCAAGCGTTATTGGTTGTTCGATCGGATGGAGACCATAGCAAAGAGCGGTTTGAAAGTAGATTAAGCGCTTAACATTCAATCGTTCAGATGCCTGAACGATGTTGGCTGAACCGACGACATTTGTTCGGCTATCTTCTTCCCAGTTATTCGGGTCTTTATAAGAGGCTGCAGCATGGACTACTTTGTCTGGTTTGAAATCATCAAAGATTTTGTTTACCAAAGCTGCATCAGCAATCGTCCCCTCAATTACGGTTAGGTTAGAATGAGGGGGTAGGTTATCTCGTCGACCGGTAGCGTAATTGTCAATTACCAGTACTTCGTCTCCTTGCGCGAGAAGTTTATCTGCTATATTGGAGCCGACAAAACCTGCGCCTCCGGTGATTAGGACCTTCATTTTATTCTCCTTATTTTATCTTTATTTTCGAACATAGAAACTAGTTTACTATTTGAACTCGGTATCTCTCCTAAAACTTCGCTCTAAATGGAATCTTCATCACCTAATTCTTCGGTGGGAGTATTTTTTTTAGGGCAGATATTTATTTGGATAGTTAGGTTATCAATGCCTTATATTCTGCCTCACGGTCATGGAACTCTTGTTGCCAAATCTCAAGGGACAATAAGCCCCATGCTTTGCGACCATAGCGTGGCTCATCATCTAACCTATCAGACACTTTTTTATTGTCTACCAAATCACGCTGAAGAGCTTTAGTAGTAGAGAAAATATCGTGAACAAACTCACGCGCTTCGCCTGTTAGCCAATCTGAAAGCGGGGTAGGGAATCCCATTTTATCTTTTCGATTCAATACAATATCTGGCAAGTAAGGTTTAACAACTTGATTGAGGATATGCTTCATATTACCATCTTTGAACTTAATATTTGCAGGTATTGTAGCTGCTAATTCTACAATGGGGTGATCTAACAAGGGCACACGTGATTCAAGCCCATGCGCCATGCTCATACGATCTTCCACTTGCAAAAGGGCAGGGAGCAGAGTCTTGAAATCAAAGTGAGTCATCAGATCAAAATAAGATTCTTTGCCCACATTGTTTCCATTAAAAATGCTGAGGAAAGTCTCACGAGATGAGTATGGTTCTAATGTGCCCCAGCGGATTTCATCATCCAAGTTTGGCGCACGATTTACCAATTGAAAATAACGACGATCCATTGATTCAAATAGGCCTTTTTGCCAAAAAGCTTTTAGCATAGGTGTATAGTTTTTCAAAGACACCAAGTTTGGAATAATTGATTCATAAGTAACCACAAAATTCCCGTCATTAATGGAACCATCAATAGCACCTTTAATGCATTGCTCAAAATAGGCTATTAGATATCGTGTATATCCTCCAAATATCTCATCGCCCCCCTGCCCCCCAAGGACAACTTTTCGATGTTTGGCTGCAAGTTCAGAAACCATATATTGTGAAAATGAGCCTGGCCCTGCAACAGGATAGTCCAGATGATATATGACTTTGCGAAGATTTTCGATAAAGTCTTGTGCTCCAATATCCTGCTCAAAAAGAGGGAAGTTTTTCTGTTCAGCAACAGCACGGGCAAATCTGCTTTCGTCAAATTCATGACCATACGTTGAGAACTTGCCCGTAAACCCTACCATCGAATCTCTATCTTGAAAATCTGTTGCTATGGAGGCTATTGTGCTGGAATCTAAGCCTCCGCTGATATAAGCTCCAACTGGCACATCGCTACGCAAGTGGAATTCAACAGAATTGGTCAACAAGGCTCGGGTTTTTTCTTCAAAATATTTGGCTGTATGGCCATAATCAGGCTCAAAAAAGACTTCCCAGTAACGTTGGGGCTGGATATTTCCATTCTTAATAAATAAATGATGTGCTGGTAATAACTCTTTTATCCCCTTGAACAAAGTTTTCCCTGCCAGACAAAACTGAAATGTTAGATAATCCTTGAAGCCATCTAAATCCGTTTCTATTTGATCAACAAAGGGTAGTAATGCCTTGGGTTCTGATGCAAAATAAAATACATTCTTATTAACCATGTAGTAGAAAGGTTTTATGCCAAAGCGATCTCGGGCACAGAACAAAGCTTGCTTTCTCTCATCCCAAAGTGCAAAAGAAAACATACCACGTAAATGATTTACACAATCTGTTCCCCACTTGCGATAAGCCAATAAAATTACTTCAGTATCTGAGTTTGTTACAAAATTACCTTCCCCAAGTTCCTGACGTAATTCAATGTAGTTGTAAATTTCACCATTATAAGTAATCCAGTTTCCTGCTCGGTCTGTCATCGGTTGGCTCGCGGAATCGGAAAGATCAATAATACTTAGCCGACGATGTGCCAAGCCTAGATGCCTTCCTTTATGTTCCCAAGTACCTTTGCCGTCGGGACCACGATGACGGATTAATTCTTCCATAACAGTCAGGCGTCGGCTCAAATTGGGGGTCGGTTGATTTTTTAGGTTATAAATACCAGCGATGCCACACATAGATTCCTTCTTAATAGCTTAAATTTATGAATTAGTTAATTGTCTAAGAGATCTGTGAGAAGTGTTCTCATTTCTTTAGGGAAAAGATGTAGCAACGTAGGGAAGGTGCTAAAAAAATATTGCCCATCCAATCCCATATCCGTATTGTACCTTGTGAGTTTGTGATCTGCTAGTCCAAGATAGGTGCCAACGGGAGAATGATCCCATGTTATAAGCCAGAGCTTTTCTTGCTGGGAAATACGTTCAAGTTGCGATACAAATAGAGCCGAGGTTCTAGAGGCTTTGCCTATTGCATGCTCTTTTTTCACTTGGCTATCATCATTTAGGTAGCTTGTAAATACTATTTCTAATTTATCAGTATCAAGAGATGTCGCTACCCCGAAGGGAATATGTGCCACTTTTTTTGCTTGCAACAAAAGGATAATGCTTATCCGATATATATCTCTCCTAAAACTATTCAGAGATATGTAGTTCCAGCCTTTTTTCCAAGCATATACTGCTAGCAGCTTTCTCAAACTTCTAAACCGAGATATTGTCCGTAACTCTGATTGCAGTTGCCTTAGCTTTTTAAACAACCCAATAATTTTTTTGGAGGATAGCATTAAATAGCGTTCATGATTAGGAACGATTGTTCTTTCCATATAGAAAAAATTTTTTTTGTACAAAACTGGCTTTGAAATTCTGCTTTGCCTAATAGGTCTAGTGCTAAATTCATTCTCCAAGATTTGGTCAAATTGCTTTACGAAAGCCCGATAGCTGTATTCACCGCTGGCAACCAAGTCCTGATACGCATTGTGAGCAAGGTGTTGACAGTATTCCTTATCTCGCATTTGGATAATCACATCAACGATATTTGAATAGTCTTTTTTGACGCAAAGATAATGTACGTTGGGTTCTAATATTCCACCATAATGCCCTTCGTGCATCACCATTGTGCATCCCATGGCTGCAGATTCGAAAATACGAGGCGATACAGTGTCGATTACAATCTTCCAATCTACATCTGAAAAAAAACGGGATTTCACTTCACCATAACTTGCATTGGGGTAAATACGCAAATAATGCTCACAAGAACGGCGTATTTTGCTTGTAAAATCAATAACGCTGGCACCGCTTGGAGAGCCTAAGGTAAGACGTGAAGACTTCAGAAATTCAACCCAAGCTTGCCCATAAATTCGATCTTCTTCACGAACAGAGATATCACTTAAAAAATCATGTTCACGGGTTATTTTTTGAAAGCGTTGAGCGATAATCGTTTTCTCTCTGGCTAAATCGCCCAAGTAATATGGTAGAGATCGTGATCTGTAACTAAGGTCTATGGGGCGCGGGGTGTTGAGATCTAGCGAGATATTTTCTAAATAAGAGGGAACGTAACCGGGCAATACTGTATATGTTGCCTGCAAAGTAGGGATGACTTTCCTCGGATAAAAAACCTCATGATCTTTTTCTGCCACGCATGTAAACATCAGGTTGACCCCAAGTTCGCTCATCAGCTCGTTGAACATCCGTACGTCGCGGTATTCATCTTGCAAAAAGAGTATTTTTAATGCGGTGGCTTTGCGAACCTTTTCCCGGATTTCAAGAGACAACGTTGGCCCAGGCAAATAAAGACTCCAAAAAAGGAGAATTACATCAAAATCTGAAAAATCTATATTTCTGTCCAACGCTTGACAATCAAAAATATAGTAGTATTCATGCGCTGAGTATTTATTAAAACTAAACAGAAAATCACGGATCACACTTGCATTCTGTCCGTCAAATTCACTAAGAACAAGGATTTTTAAAGGGGTGTCTGACATAATTATTTTCTTAAAATTGCTAAGGTAGTTTTTATTTGCGAGATTTCCATGAATTTTCCAGATTCATAATCAGGGTTTTAAGATGAGATGGAAGAAGATTAAGAAATCTCAGGTAGGTAGGGTATAGGACCGCTCCTCGCATGAATGATTTTACCCATGCGAGATTGCTCTCCAATTTATTCATCCACCAAAGAAAGGGAATGGTGGTATTTTTTTTGCTTGTATTTCCACTTCGTAAGGATATTCTAAGAATTTGCTCGACAAAATGGCTATATGTGTATTTTTTAGATTGTACAATGTCAGAATATGCGTTTTCTACTATCTTCTCACGTTCGGTATCATTTTTTATTATCCGAAGCACATTATCGAGATTGCTAAAGTCAAGTTTTAATTCTATATAGTGTTTTCCGGCAGTTAAGATTCCGTTATAGGAGCCAGAGAGCAAGATCTGACAGGTTTTTGTGGCACATGCTTCCAGATGGCGTGGGGAGATGGCAAAAAGGCTTAGAGACCCATCTTGATCGGGGAAGCACGCAAGCTCAACTTCCTCGAAGGTAGCATTAGGATATTGCTCCAGATAGAGATTTGTTTTTTCACGAAGGGTTCCATCCCAATCTAGAATACTAGCTCCACCTTCTACCCCGATAGTATATTTGCAGCGCAGTAAAAAATCGTACCACGCATCTCCAAGTATTGTATCGTTAGGGTGAGTTGAGATGTCTGTATTCAGATCTTCTGTTTGGATATCATCCTGAAAACGTTCGGCAAGCAGCGTTTTCAGGAAGCCATGTCTCCCTAGCCAGGGTTCAGCTTGCCATGCACGATAACCAATGTCAATATTTTTCTTGTCAATAGTTTGGGACAATCGCTTGATTCGCGCCATAGTTGTTTCTTCAAGGTAGCCTGTTAGAACAGGGTGGAATTTCACTTCTTGAAAATCAACTGTTTTATAGATTTTTTGCCACTCTGACGGGGGAGACACCGAGAAGACATGATCAATTCCAAATTCATTGATAAAGTCACAGACTACATCTGTTCGATAGAATTCATCTTGGGGTAAGGCGATTTTTATTGCCGGATTACCCTTTAGAAGACGAACTTTTTCAACGATACGTGTAAATGTTGGCAAATGCCAGCGTGCTGAAAGAAAAATAGTATGAAAAATAATCAGATCAAAATCAATTTTGTCAATGTACTTGGGGATATTCTGCACAGCCAAATCAAGGTAAAAACATCGCTGCCCTGAGTGTCTCTGAAACGAATACAGGTGATCAATGATCGTTGTTCTTGGCGGATATTTGCCGTAATAAAAGATAATTAGGATGTTTTGCATATTAGTATTTGACCTTACCATTCCAGATGTTTTGAAATCTCCAGTAAAAGAGACTCCCGAATATCTGGACTTCGATCTGAGAGATATGACACTCATTATTCAGTTTCAAGAGAAAATTACCTAACATATCGATCAGCAAGCTAAAAGTTCTTCAAGAATAGGCAAAGCTTGTTGTGGGAATTTCCGAAGAATGATCGAAAGCGCCTCAAAACCATAATACTCTCTTCTATTTATAAACAATTCCACCTTTGTTTGCTTCCAGTAATAAACAAGGGAATCCCCAACTCCAGAATATTCCCATTCGATTATCTCCAATAAATCTTCTGGTTTCGGCATTTTAGGATGTGGGCAAATAATATCTGTTCTTTCAGAATCGTTTAAATCACTTCTAAGGATCGGATAACTTTTAAAGCTGGCTTTACCACTATCAGCATCGAAATTCATTTCAAGTCCCAATGGAGTGGTCAACTGAATTTTATTGGTTCCCAGTTGGTGCAGGAATACTAAGCGAACAATATCCATAAAAAAGGCTTTTGGAGGTACATCTTTCCAGACTCGGTTTTGAAAATATTTAAAACTAAGGCGTCTTAAGTTTGGCATCTTAATTAAGGGAAGAAGTTTTGTTACCGTATTTTTTATTTCTCCTACTTTTTGAATTCTCAAAGCGAAAGGGATAAACCAGAATTTACCGTGGTAAGGCACGATTCCTTGGTAATATTTTAAATAATTGCGAAGATAAAAAGCTGGTTTGGAAGTTCCCTGCACCTGTATAGAGGAGCTGCGGTGTTCAGCCAGGATATTATCAAACCTCCGGATAAATGAACGATAGGAATACTTTTCACTGGCAACTAAATCGCGATAAGCATTTTTTGCAAGTTGAGAACAATGCTTACCGTCACGCATCTGTGTTACCACATCGTTAATATTTGAATAGTCTTTTTTCACACTGATATAGTGTTCTCCTGCCTTCAATATGCCCCCATATTCTCCTTCATGCATAACCATTGTACATCCTAACGCGGTTGTTTCAAAGATACGAGGGGAGACAGTATCAATGACAATCTTCCCATCCACATCTGCAAAATAAATCTGCTTTACTTCCTCGTAGGTTGCGTCGGGCTTTCTTTGCAAATACTTTTCACTATTGCGAAGTATATCGCCTGTAAAATCGATCACACTGGCACCGCTCGGTGTCCCTAGAACAAAACGACTGGATTTCATAAACTTTACCCAGCGATTCCCATAAATGCGATCTTGCTCGCGTACCGAAATATCGCTCTTAAAACCGTATTCAGTTGAAATCTCCTGGAATCGTTCAGCAACGATTTGCTTCTCTCTGGCCAGATCCCCCAAATAATAGGGAACCACGCGTGAACGATAGCTAATATCAAGAGGTCGGTGGTTTTGGGTTTCGAATCGAGTTTTTTCCAGGTAAGGAGGAACATACCCGGTCAACACGGTATGAGTAGCTTGAAGACTCGGAATAAGGTTAGGGGGATAAAATATCTCATGATCCCTTTCCGCTACACAGGTGAACATAACCTGAATATTCAGATGTCGCATAATTTCATTGAAGGCTCTAACATCTCGATATTCATCTTGCAGGAAAAGCATTTTTAGTGCAGTGCTCTTGCTGATTTTAACGCGTGCCTCTTCAGATAGTGATGAGCCTGGCAAATAGAGACTCCAGAAGATCAGGATTACATCAAAACACGAAAAATATGTATTCTTATCTAAAATTTTACAATCAAAAATATAGTAATACTTATGTTTTGAATAGGCATTAAAACTAAAGAGAAAATCACGAATGACATTTGCATTGCGACCATCAAATGTGCTAAGCACAAGGATTTTTAAGGGGTTATCAAGCATATAAATTTAGGGGAATTTGTTCAAAAATAAGCCAAATCGGCATCTAAGCTTAGTGCCACAAGGCTTATTGTTCAACCTTTATCCCCCGCCTTTTTAGGGCCAACTTGGCCCGTATTCAATACTACCAAAATACATAGATGGGCTAAAAGTGAACACCAGATAGTTATTATCATAGATAGTGAACATGCCACAGATTGACGAGCTTGTGGTTGAAAGTTAAGGCCGATGGTAAAACCCACAAATGTCATTGCTAATAATGCCATAGTGATCAAAGAATTTTTGAATATAGTATTTCCCATTTATTGATATTATCTGTTTTGAGTCAGTAACTTCGAATAAATCTGGTCGAATCGCTTGGATCCAGCTTCCGCTGAATGCCATTTGAGCGCAAACTCACGGCTGCGCTGACCAATCTCTTCCCTTTTGGCAGGGTGCCTAATCAAATCCACTAACACATCATAGACGGTATCCGGCGTGGCACTGATCACAGGTAATTCATCTACATATTCGGGAATTTCTCGCCGCATACTATCCAACCAAGACGGGCGCAGGTAGCACACTGCTGGTTTGCCAAGCATCATGGCTTCACGCACATTTGCGCCAAAAAGGCCAAAGGTGAGCATGTCTACTACAATATCTGATTGAAGCTGGTAATAGCGCACATCTTTGCCTGGAATATCTTTAGCGAAAATCAGTTCAATGGGATATCCTTCTGCCTTTAGCCTTTCAATGAGGGGGATATATATATGTGTAGACTTTATATTATGCTTTGTCTCTGTATCTGTGCGTAAATCATAATTTCCTACAGCATGATAGATTTTCGCCGTTTCAGCTGGATAAGATAGGCGAAACTTATCGGGGATAGACAAATCTGGGTTCCAAAAATCCGGATCAAGGCAATAAAACTCCGGGACATCATGTACTCGAGGGTCATCATTATAGTCTAGACGGTTTCCTCCGTTATTAACCTGATAATCTGCGAAACTGTTCCGCAATTTGCCCCAGGCCAGATTGCGTTCATCACTACAAACATCAGGATTATTTCGCCAAATACAACTATCGCAAACCGGCTCTTGGTTCCACGTGGGCCAGGTTCGAAAAGATGTTTGGGAGACGCCATCCAGGCATCCATTATTGGAATAGACTATTTTCTTGCCCAACTTCTTAAGCAACTTTATTTCTGAATACGCAGGAAACCCCCATTTTATTATTAGGTCATGAAGCAAATACCCAAATACAATACCATGGGCGTTGCTGAAGTGAAAAATATCATAACGAAATAGTGATTTGAAGTAAAACCAAAGATGTTCCCACTCTCTAAGTCGAGCATGATTATACTCAAACTTGAAATCCTCCCCATGGTAAAAGCCCTGGCTTGCTACACTGCTATCCCAATTAAGTACGTCAGCTTTCCAACCCAATTTACGCAATGCGCGAGAGAGGTACCAAGTATTATAGTAGGCTTGACCTACAAAGAGCACTCGTCTCTTATTTTTTTGCGATTTACTCATAAATACCTACGCTACTTTTTTTGACAATAATGCCATTTGTTTCAAGCTCCCATTGTGGGGCTAATTTAAACATGCCAACTCCATAATCTTCTGCAGGAGTTCTAACTTCGAATTTATAGGTGTTAAGCAACGCGGCGAGTTGATTATTGATATAAGTATCAGATACAGTAAGGCTAATATAGTATATGCCACGAACTAAATTAAGATTTTCGTATCTGATGCGAAATACTGCATCATTATTAATTTTTGTTTTTTCTGCGGAGAAAATATTTGAGATCAAAACATGGGTGGAGACGTTTGATATGCTCAGTGTAAGAATCGGATTCTCAATTGGCCGCCTGGTCCTTATCTTAATTTCAATATCCAGGGCATCTCCACTATTTATGATTTCAGGATGAACAACTTCAATATTTTCAATATTGTCATCAACAAAATGTTTTTCTCCAGGCACCTTATTTTCCTGAGCTACAAACTGTTCATAGGCTCCACAAACTTCATTTGCATCCCCATCCTTTTGTATTTTTCCGTGCTCAAGCCAAATGGCTCGATCACAATTTGTACGGATCGCATATGGATTGTGTGTTACCAATACAATGACCCCACCTTGGCTTCGGAACTCTGATATTTTACGATAACATTTGATGGCAAAATTCAAGTCCCCAACAGCAAGTACCTCGTCTATTAGAAAAATATCGGGCCAAGTATGGATGGCAACTGAGAAGCCCAGCCGCGCTAACATCCCACTACTATAGGATTGAACAGGGGTATCAATAAATTCCCCGAGTTCACTAAATTCGACGATTTCATCATAGAGATTTCTCATCTCGCGATTGCTCAAGCCAAAAATAGCTCCTGAAATAAGGATATTCTCTCTGCCAGTTAAAATAGGGTTAAATCCAGTCCCAAGCGCAATAAGAGCACGTACAGACCCCGTCACTGTAATTTTTCCAGCTGATGGTTTGATTAAACCATTGATTAGTTTTAGTAAGGTAGTCTTGCCTGCCCCATTATGCCCCATAAGGCCTATCGATTCGCCTTGTTTAACTTGTAAGGACACGTCTTTAAGTGCCCAAAATTCAGAAGGCCTAAGTGTATTTGTGTCTTTACTCATGCCGAGCATTTCTTGCCCCAGATCCTGAATGCCATACCAAAGCGAATGCTTAAGACTACGGCTAAAGCGTTTGGAAATATTTTCAATATTAATCAAAATAGGTTGTCCCATTATGCATCTAACCTTTCAATAAGAATTGGCAGAGCCAAACGATAAATAATCCATCCTATAAGTGTAAAGAACAGAGTTACTAAGAATATAACTACAGTCTCACTCAGAGTTTTTGGTATACCGACATAAAGGAGATCGCGGATTAACTCAAAAAGAGGCGTGAGTGGATTATAGAGCATGATTTGCGCCAAAATACCTTCTGTTGGGGCTGTGTATACAACTGGTGTTATAAACATTAACGGACTTATGATCACCCCTAATCCTTGTTGGATATCCCGATAGAGAATTCCGACAGGAACCAATAACACACCGATTATTGTACCCAATAACAACAAAACACTCACAGGAAAAGCCACCAATAATGCAGTCCAATATAGAGGAACTTGAAAAGCAACCAGCATAATGGCAAGTATGACAAGCTTTATTAAAAAACTGAAAAGCACCTGAACAATACCTGACAAAATTAGGGCTTCTTTGGGGAAATTTATTTTGGAAAGCATGTTCCGGTTTGTATTTACCTCCGTCAGTGGCGCATTCAATGATTCGACAAAGAGTTGCCAAAAAGTCATACCAGTCAGTGCGTAGACTGGATATGGAATATCCCCACTGTCTGTAACGATAATCTGAGAATAATTCAAGAATATCCAGAGGGCAGAGGTTATAATAGTTGGTAAAACTGCCCACAGATAGCCAAGAGCAGTTTGGCGATATTGAGCTGAGATATCACGCACAATTAATTGCCAAGCCAAGGGCCACGAACTTCGAATATCTTGGAACATAGCAGAAAATAATTGGCGTGGATGCTTAAGAGGTGATTCAGATGTATATATTACAGTTTTCACTACATGTAACTCCTTGATGTTCACAATAGGGGCGTATTGCGATAGTTTTTTTGCCAGTAATGTGGTGGAGTATATCTAATTCCACTCACATAGATGTCTTCTGGTCATTACACACTGCCAATCAACTGACTCGTTTGCTCAAAACCACAATTCATAAGAGTGTCTAAAATTGACATTCCGGGCACAAAGTCTTTTGCTTTGTGCTGCGAATATTCTGGGTGCTGAAAGTCTTGGTATATCAGTTTGATACCAGAACTTTCATACTTCTCATCTTCTTGATATCCGTCAGCCCCACCACCACTTAGGTAGGTTGTCCCGCCAACTGCTTTGACCATTTCAATCAATAAGTCAGTTGCATGGCTGCCGACATCCAATGATGATCCCGAGATCAATTTGGATATGTCAAGTTCCATGGCAAGGGATAGTGTTCGGATTGCATTGATATTATAATCCGCCAGCGAATTAGTTGGATAGTTAATAAGCATTTCCAATATGGGGAAAACTTCCTTAAAGAATGGCGTACGCCCATAATTTACAGTGAAGGTTCTCATCATTTTTTCTCGCCAAGGAGTATTGTTATTGATTTCCATTTCATAGATACACCGCGTACCATGGTATGCGCGTACGATTGGCATTGTCACCCAAGTAGGTGAGTTATTAATCAAAAGTTGAACCCGGTTGCCCCAGCCACCGCCAGTTTTGGAGAATTGAACATTGTCCAAAAAAATGAACTTATCAGAGCGGGCGATTTTGTTAAAATAGCCTAGCCAAGGGAAAAAATTAGGTTGGTGAATTGCTATAAGCTTAGACAAATATCACCTCATCACCACAAGCTCTAACTGTTGTTTGGCAAAATCTTCTAATATAAAAAACAGGTCGTTCTGTTTGATATGATTCTCTACGCTAATCTGTACAGATGCCACCTTTTTCTTCCAGTCAATCTCTACCAGTCCACAATTTCCAATCAACTTTTCCTTAACAGAGTCATATACATCGAATAATAAGGGGTTATTTTGAGCTTGGGAGTCTCTCGGTTCTAAATGGATAGATCTAAACTTTAATAATTGACCACCAGGCATGCCATATTTCATGTTAATTACTTCTGAAACACTCAGGTATTTATCAATCGTTATTTTCTTTCCGTTTTGAATATAAAACGCACCAGGATGCGGTTTTACAAGTGCCCGAATCAGATTGTAAATATGTAGCACGTTGAGCTCCCAATTAATTTGCCCATCCTCAGGATGCCGCCGCCGATAGTAATTTGCGATACTCTCGTCTTGCGGCTCACGGAAAATTGATTTATTGAGCAAGTCGGGGAGTTCGTCATCCAGCATAGCCTCGGTGGCAACTCCAATGCGCTTCTGAATATCACACCAAGTGTCATCAAAGTAAATTGGTACACGGCGTTGGACAATGATGTCACCAGTATCAAACTGTGCATCCATGTAGTGCATAGTAACACCAGTTTCCACCTCGTTGTTGAGCAGTGCCCATTGTGTAGGGTTGCTACCCCTGTATTGCGGAAGCAATGCACCGTGGATATTCACTGCCCCAAAGGCTGGAATGGCTAAGATATCGGAGCGTATCAGCAACGAATACGAATTTACGATGATTAAATCAGGAGATAAAAGACGTACTTGTTCTACAAATTCAGCATAATTAGGCGATGATGGCCGAGGTTGGATTAAAAACGGGACAGAATATTCTGTTGCAATATTTCTCAGCAATTCAAAGTATTGTGGGCGAATTTCTGCAGCGACTATTCCGCACACTTTTTTTTGGGGTAATGCTTTAAGTGTCAGGGATATCCCGGCAGAATCGCCGAATAAAAGAATGTGTTTTATCATAATAAAAAGCTACATTTCGATAGAATTACGCCAAGCCTGAGAAAAATTTTCCAATACCTTTTCAGGCATTCCTAGAGGCATGGCTTTTTGATAAAAATAGTTATGAAGAGCTTCATGTTCACACTCACGGATAATATACTTCCAAGTTTTTGAAAACACATCTTTCATATTATCTCCACCAGCGACCCAATTAAGTGGATGAAATAAAAGCTGGAGTGAGGAGTTTGCTTGAGATATTATTTCTTTGAATTCTTTGTGAGAATATCGCATATTTGAGTCAGAAAAATACGGAGTTTCTTTCGTGAACTGATCAGTATAAACATTTAAAAGTCCTGCAACTTCTAAACTTGCTACATCTCCCACTAAATAACCCGGATTATGCCAGGAAAATACTGGTTCCAGTTTTGGAATTTCAGATTGAAGGAATTGAAAATCTGTAAGGATTTTTTGTCTAACACTTTTTATGTCTGTTCCTTGAAATGGTAGAGCAAAATGAAATGCAATTTTCTGATTCAGTAATAATAATGAGCGCATTTTTTCTAAAGCCCAAGAACTGAGAATATTATAGGCTTGAGAACGCAAAAGTACAAAAAAAGTACCGCTGACGCCCAATGAGTGGTTAGCCTTGCCCATTTCTAGTGCCATTTCGAGAGAATAATCTACATCGTGACGCAAATAAATACTTGTTCCTTGGTCCTTTGGAAAATCTTTGAAGCCTGAAAAATTGTATCCCTTACTGAGAGCCAACTCTAATAGTAATTTATAATTATCTAAAGAATATGTCATCATCCCCCTCTTTCATTTTGCAAGGCCATACCAGCCTCTATTTTTTTACTTTTCATATAGCTGTGTCCGCTGATCTTCGTTCCATCCTCAAGACCAACTTCTATAATTTCCAGTAGAGCCCCATCCGCACAACAAACTATAAATTTGTTTTCTTCCATAGACCAAGATGTAAAAATGCTTCCTGGAACTGGTTTTGAACATTGCCCTTTATAGATTTTGGCTTTCCACAGATAAATTTTTTGGTTTCCTAGGTAGGTAAAAGCACCGGGATATGGATGTGTTTGCGCGCGTATCCAGTTATAGGCTTGAAGCGAAGATAGAGAATTCCAATCAATCCCCCCATCTTCAGGTTGGCGTTGAGAAACAAAAGTGGCCTTGGAATGATCTTGTTGAATACGCGGGACCGTACCATCAACCAGACGTGGAATATATTCTGCCACTAGCTCTAATGAAGCTACAATAGACTTTTCAACAATATCAGAAATTGTTTCTTCTAAGGCAATTTCAAACTTAGATTGTCCAATAATATCCCCATCATCTACACCATCATCAAAGTGGAACAAACTCACTCCCGCATTAATTTCTCCGTTTATTATTGCCCAGACTAAAGGCGCTCCTCCACGATATTTTGGTAATAATGATGCATGCACACCAACTGCCCCCAAAGGTGCAAGTTCTCGTAAAGAACGAGGAATCATGTAGTACCAACCAATGGCTATAATTACATCGGGAGCAAGCTCTACCAAGGAATCTTTGTATTTAGGCATTTTTTGTGTTACGTAGGTAATTGGAATAGAATGTTTTTTTGCTAAATCATCAAATGACTTAAACCGCACATTTTTAACAGTTGAATTTGCCCAAGAAATATCAAATTGTTGAGGAATGGAGTATATTCCAACAATATCTTGTCCAATATCTAGCAGTTTTTGACAACATTCCCATCCTAAATCAGATGCTCCCATAAAAACAATACGCATAATTACTTACTCCACCATATATTTTCGTAACCACCATTCCGCGCTCAGAAACGACCAGATAAGTAAACGCCGATTATGCTTTCCTTCTATGTGCTCGGAAAGTAAACTGCGTACAGTTTTGCTGTCCATATAGTTAAATATCTGTGCATTATTATCAAAGAATAATTGTCGCAAATAGTCAATGCTTTCACCTTTGAACCAGCTACCATCAGGGCCTGAAAACCCTTGCTTTACAGCTCCTGTTATTTCCTGAGGAATATATCGTTCCATAACTTTGCGTAAGGCTAATTTTCCATCTTTGGTTTTTCCATAGTATTTCAAACGCTTTCCTGGTTCATTCTCGTTCATACGAATCACTTCGCCGAGATTCGAAAGTTTTAGCTTCACAGGTAATTGCATTGCAAAGTCTACCAAATCATTGTCAAGAAAAGGCACTCGTGTTTCCAGGCTATGAGCCATACTTAGCTTATCTTCTAAAACAAGCAGGCCATGTAAGAAGGTTTTTGCTTCGAAATATAGCGAGTGGTTAATATAATCCTCTGGTTTTTCTAATGAAGTATTTTGTTTCTCAAATACATCTCTAAATATATCTCGTGTCCAAACATGATTGATATCGGCCCAAATAGGCGCAAAAAGTTGTTTCAATTCAGTGTTTGGAAGCAGACGCTGCCAATATAGATAGTATTTATCAATATAGTCTTCGAAATCTCGGTTTGTAACTGCTCGGTAATAACGCCAAGGATAGCCAGCAAACATTTCATCTCCGCCAGCCCCTGAAAGGACAACCTTAACAAATTTGCTTGCTAGCTGGGCAGCATAGAAATTTGGATAGCTTTGTCCTACACGTGGTTCTTCAATATGCCAAGCCATTTTAGAGAGTACTCGCTCCATATCGCCAGCTTTCAAAACCATCTCATAGTGCTCGGTCTTGAAAAGGTATGACATGTGCTCTGCCTTATTGCGCTCATCGAAATTTAGTTCTAATCCAGATGCCGAGTGTAAATCAAAACCACAAGTAAAGGTTTTTAGATAGGGTAGTTGAGTAGAGGCAATCGCTGTGATCGAGCCAGAGTCCATACCTCCACTTAGGTAGGAACCAACATCTACATCGCTAATAAGTTGACGATTGACTGCTTGCTTAAAAAGCCGATCTAATTCTTCAATATATTCGCGTTCATCCCCTGTATTATCAGATTCTCGAAAATTAAAGTCCCAAAACCTCTGAGATTCTCCGTGGGTTGCCCCCCCCAGAGATATCCGCATATAAGACCCTGCAGGTAAAAGTCTTACTCCTGCAAGGAGAGTGCGATCTGTAAAAAAATTCTGAAATGTAAAATACTCTATTAGCCCTTCTTTGTCCAATTCAGCTTGACTGTCTGGATGAGCCAAAATAGCCTTGGATTCGGAACCAAACAAAAATGTGTTTCCTCTCATTGTGTAATAGAGAGGCTTGATACCATATCGGTCGCGTGCTAAGAAGAGTTCTTGTCTTTGGCGATCCCAGATCGCAAAAGCGAACATGCCGTTGAAGCGTTCAAGGGCTTTTTCTCCCCATTCTGCATAGGCGTATAGCGCAACCTCGCTGTCTGTGCGAGAGCGGAACTGATAACCCAAAGCCTCAAGTTCAAGGCGCAATTTCTGGAAATTATAAATCTCACCATTATAAGCAATAATATATTGCCCATCTCTGGTGATCATCGGTTGGTGTCCAGCTGGAGAGAGATCGATAATTGCTAAACGTCTGTGCCCCAAGCCGATAAAGCTATCGGTATAAAAACCTTCTCCATCAGGACCACGATGCGCGATAGTATCTGTCATTTTACGAAGAATGACGGGTGAGACAGGCGCACCGTTTAAATTAAAAATACCTGTAATTCCGCACATCTCAATCTACCTTACCGTACCATAAAATGTTTTCAAAAAGGATATTTCATCCATATAAGTGAAACCATATGCTTCCATACGATCTTGGGCATCAATATCAAAAAAATAATTGCCCTGAAATGGAATTTGTATTACACGACGATACCATTCTCTTTGCATATTCTCGTTTGCAAACAATACTTCAGAGAAAAAAGCAAAATCATAGCCTTCGGCTGTAAAAGCCGACACATCAAATGTACTGTCTTTAGCCAAAGGTTTGATTTCATAATCTCCACTATCAACAAGTCTTGAAAATTCAATAAAAGAAAGGGGGACTTGGTCTTTCCAAAAAAAGCTATTAGTAGACAAATCATAAAGTACCCATTTTGAGAAACCAGGATTCCAAGCCTCTACTAGAGAATGACCATCATCATAATAATTCAACTCTTCTTTTGTGAATCCCCCTACTCTTCGGGCTTCTATCCCTTGCTCTTCCGCTAATTTAATCACTAAGTTTGAAACATAACCACAGGTCAGAAACAGTTTGTTATTCTGAGCCTTCTTTTTTAATGCGTCTACTGTCTGATAGTTATCAACATTACCATGAGAGACTATCCAAGCAATAGCTGATATGAAACGGTCTGTATTTTTGTGATTATAAACAATGCGTTGCTGGTTTTCAGCTTGCGGATAAACAAAGCGATATAATCCTTCTTGTTCAAGGTGATAGACTGCATCTTTATATGTTCCGCCTCAGGTGAAAATGGAAAAATGGACATAAAAAATAAGACACTATCCTAGCCCGCAGCTGAAGCTGTGAGCAGACTATTCCTGACGGGGGATGATGTACT
>Ga0233437_1002635_pt1 | contig 26225 bp, 28 predicted proteins | sample SI_122_August201_FD_182714 | JGI IMG/M metagenome (GOLD analysis project Ga0233437, IMG submission 182714) | Seawater microbial communities from Saanich Inlet, British Columbia, Canada - SI_122_August2016_200_MG | ecosystem: Environmental > Aquatic > Marine > Inlet | place: Canada: British... | reverse complement strand
TTCAATGTTATATTTTTCGATTGATACTATCAACTTACAATGATAATAGTTTTGTTTATTAAACATAAAAAACAGCACAAAAATCACGCTTAACAGCAATAAATGATAGTCTCATGTAGCGGAAAGTAAGATCCTGCGAGAGTTGCAGTCCCAACGTAACCGATATACACCGATGCCGTGATAATAATCTCCGCAATAGTAGTCATTTTTTCTTTGACAAGGTAATAATCTAATAAAACAAATACCATATTATGTTCAAGAGTTTTTTCTTCGATTTTTTATATTATTCCAATTTTATTTGGATTAATTGTTAAAATATCGTCATTCAGATCTATGCTTCCTTTAATATATTTAAATTTTTTATCGAAAATACCCAGATGTTGCATAATAACATCTGAAATATTACCGTTTAACTTATCGTTTAATATTTCGCTTTCCGTTATCCATTCCACATATAAAAACCAATGTTTTATAATGTCATGATCATAATGGAGTGGCGGTTTAACTGTCAATATTCTACTTTCAGGATTTATGGGTTGTTCTGCAAAAGGTAAATGTCTATTTGGGTTCAAATAATATGAAATATATTTTCCACAATTACTCCAAATGGGAAATTCACCCAAGTAATCACATATTTTTTCCATAGTCTCGGAACATAATATTTTGAATCTGTTCGTTTTGTAATAATATGACATCAATATAAATTTATCATTAGGACTCCATGAAAGAACCCAATCATCGTAAATTATTGATTTTTTGATGGATATTTTCATGGTAGTAATATCAAATATTTCAATGTTCTTGTTTTGTGAATATTTGTCACGCTCATACACAATTATAACCTTTGTTTGGTCATTGTTCCATGCTTCATAATGAACTTTGCATAAAAACGTATGAACCAATTCTAACGAACCGTTATTTATCATGTATAATTCACTTCTACCTTCTGCCCAATTATAATATGTCATTGCAGTGTAATTAGTATTCCATTTTACATAAAATTGATCCAACTGATTATTTAATACAATTGAATCTAAATCTATTCTTTCATATTCGCCTGTTTCAGGACAAAATGAATACTTCTCGTTTTTCATACATATATAAAATTTTTTGTCTTTGTCACACCATTTTATTTGATTTACATAATAAATTATTTTTTGGAATAAATCACCACCATTCACATATTTAACGTAAAATGTGGATGCACAATGATGGTTAGTTCCAACTGTATATGCCATATAAATATTATCTGAACTAAATGTTACATCATTAATTAAACTATTTGGCATCAATGTGATTTCATTATTTAATAAATTAATGATTTTATCCTCATGTATAAATACTTTTGTATTGGTGTTACGAACATACAATAATGAACCGCTTAATACATATGGTTTATGTTCAATATTACGGAAACCTATATCACTTACTACTTTACTCATCTTTGAATAGTACATGTTATATGAGTATTGGCTTTTTGTTTTTCAATTTTTTTACAGAAAAAATTGAAACGAAAATATCCATGTTTATTTATCATAAAATAAACATGATTAAAGGAAGATATTATAAAATTAAATTCAATAATGATGATAATGGTAAAAACGCACGTTCCGAAATGTTATATTCTTCGAATCGCATCGGAAGAAGATTCGGTGTAGATATGTATTTGACACATGCTAATAAAACAAGAACAGAATTTGCATATTGGATATATTACAATGAACCAAAAAAAATGCGTGATTATCTTATGTGGTATGCAGGTATTGAATCGGTTATTGTTACTGATATTGATAAAAAAGTGATTTTTCCTGATAAAAGTATAGTCAATCACGATGATACAGAATTCGGTAAATATTTAAACGATTTGTTTGATTTTTAATAATATATTTTAAATTCCAATATATGATAAACTAAATCTCTTATACAAAAAAATTGTAAGTTTTTATTATTACTGAAATAAAGCGAAATCAATAGAAAACTAACCATAAATAAATCAACAGGTAAATTGTCACTAAATTTTGTTTTATATCCATGATATTCGAAAATGAAAAAGAAACTAATTATTCCCGAAATTATACTTAATGGTATAGTTAAGTTGGTTTTTTCTTGTGCTAGTAAAATAATATAATAATCAACCAAATTTAACCATAAATAATTTTTTTGTTTAATAGATATTTCTTTGGCAATTGAAAAATACCTAATGTAACGTCTCAAATGGAATATCGTGATAAAATATAAAATACTCATAATACGAATATTTACCGCAGGGGATGTTATGATGGGTAAAATAGATAATAAATGCGACAATTCTCCTTGGAAACTCCGCATGGCTACACTTGAACCATTATGATTCATATTTATATATAAATCATAAAAAAATTTATTCATCATATATCATTTTTTTTATGTAAATTTACATCCTCCTTGTGGATTGCACGATACATTTAAACTCACTATATTTTTGGGTAAATATTTTTCTTTAATGCATTCTATTTTATTATGTTGTAAATGTAGGAGAATTAAAGAACTAGGAAAAGTATCTTCCTCTATCATAAAGATTTTATTATGATCTAAATATAATATTCTTAAACCTTCCAAAAATATATTATGTTTTACATATTGTATTAAATTATATGATAAAATAAGTTCATCTAAATTCTTAGGAAAACATGGAAAGCGAAGTCTTCTAATTTTATTTGATGATAAATCTAATATTTTTAAAGTATTGGGAAAACTATCGTTAAATATTGCTGGAATTTCGTTATTATCCAGATATAACTCACATAATCCACTTGGAAAATATATATTTTTACATTTTTTAATTTTGTTATTTCCTAAATATAATATTTTCAATTTTGATGGAAACATATTATGACATAATGATTCCAATTGATTAAATCCAAGATCTAATTCCTCTATATTTTCTGGAAAAACATGTTTGTTTATGGTGTGTATTTGATTATGTTGCAAATTTAATACTTTTAATTTGCTTGTAAAACAATTGGTCGATATTTCCTGAATATTATTATATCCTAAATTCAAATAATTGAGATTTGGTGGTAACATATTAACATCAACCGTTTCAATTAAATTATTTGATAGAAAAAGTTCGGTTAAATTATATAAATGACTTAAATCATGTATATTTACTATTTTCTTAGATGATAACCATAATTCTTCGTGTTCTATATTCATGAATAATTATATATGGATTATATTACTTTATATTCGATTTTTTTTTATTTTTTGGTTTTTTGGATTTTTTGGATTTTTTGGATGGTTTGCGTTTTGTTTTTGAACCGCCACTAACCTGATTGGTGGAAGATCCAGTTCCAGGGATATTTGGATCAATATTCCAAGATGCATTTGATGAATTTGATGAATAACCACTCCTATCAGTTTGGTTTCCAGTTTTGTTTCCAATTTTGTTTCCAGTTTTGTTTCCAGTTTGTTCTGGCAATCCTTTGGCAGTGGGGTATTGTTGGTTTCCTGTTCCTGCAATAATACCATCGCTCATATCTCTAATCATTCCCCGCTTTACATTTGGTTTGTGGGCATTTAGATTTATTAATGGTTGGGAGACGTTTGTTGGTCGCTGCGTCACACTCCGTGGAGGACGTATTCTGCCTGTGAGTGGAATTTTTTGTTGGTTTCCTGGATTACTATTTTCCGTGCCGTTCAACCCTGAGACTGTTTCATTAGTATTAATTCCAGATACCGCATTTCTGTTCGGTGATTTTGTGCCTATTGTATGATTTGGTGGATTAGCATTTGTTCTATTACCTAAACTTGGGGATAGTTCAACACCATCATGTCCAAATTTGTCACTTGTGTTCGATAGTTTTGTTTCTGCAATTGGTTTCCCTGACTCAATTTCTGAATTTAAATCTCCCAAAATATCTTCAATTTTTGGTGTATTGTCTTTACCCTTAGTAGAATTAACACCCGATTTTGTTTTCGCATCGTTATATTCGTTTATGAAACCCCTTAATCTAGCATTCATTTGAGTTGTACTATCTATTACAGTACCATCAAACTTAGTTTTTTTATCGATACGTATTTTTCTTAAATCAGCACCTTGTAACTTTGTGCCCGTCAAATTTGCACCTCGTAAATTCGCACCTCGTAAATTCGCACCCCGTAAATCAGTATTGGTCAAAAATGCATATGATAAATCTGCATATTGCAACTTAGTTCCAGCCATGGTAGCACCATTTAATTTAGAACTATTTAATTTTACATCATTCATAGTGGCATCAGTGAAATTAGTAGGTTTCATTAGCGTCAAACCATTCATTAAAGAATGGGTTAAATCACATTTAGAAAAATCACAGCCATTATACCTCCTTGCGTTGGTGTTTATGAATTTATCTTTATGTTTATATTTATCTTTACTATCATGTATGGTACTCATCCTAGAACAGATAAAATTATATTTATCGTAAATTTTAGTAAAATTAGTTTTGTCACATGTGGGAGCAGTGTCATTATTATCCAAACATCTATTAAGTTCTTCCAAATTTTTTCTACTATCCTCATCAATTTTTACATGGAAATATTCACATCTATTATTGTACTTTTCAAGATATATTTTTTGTCTATTTTTTATTTCTTCTTGAATTCTCGCGTGTCGTTGTTGTTGTTCTGGTAAAATTGTTCCGTTTCTAGTCCCCTTTGGAATATGAGCACTGGAGCGTTTGTGTCCTTGCATTTGTTGATTTGTTATTCCGCCACTCGATGAAACAGGGGCACGGGGTCGAGTGCGTCCTTGTTGTCCTGTTTTATTACCCGATGGAACAGGGGCTCGGGCTCGGGATCGGGTGTGTCCTTGTACTGTTCCATTACCCAATGGAACAGCGACACGGGATTGGTTGTGTCCTTTTGTGGGTCCTTGGTGTCCTTTTGTGGGTCCTTGGTGTCCTTTTGTGTGTCCTTTTGTGTGTCCTTTTGTGTGTCCTTTTGTTTGTTGTGCTGTTTCATTTCTTAATGAACCAATACTATCTTGTTCAATAGTTGATTGTTCAGTTGTCTTTATCCCATTATGTTTTATCGGGGTAAGCACCACCTGCCCTAATGCTCCTAAATCTGCTCCTTCTGGTACTCCTTCTGGTGGTGCTAATCTCGATTCCTTACTTTTTTTTTTATAAGGCATTATTGTTTATATCTATAAATAACATTAAAATAATTAAACAAAATATACTATTAAATATATTTTCATGTAGATATTCTATTATTATACGCACATAACTGCCTCAATGATTCCTCATTATTACTGATGATGTGATATGTTCCATCGCTTCTTACAAATTCATAAAAATCCGCACTATTTTCGTGTGGTCTAATACTAAATGTATAATTCATGTGATAATCATGTACATCATATCCAATCTTGTCTCTCGTTTTCCTTTCAAGATAATCTTCAAATGCCTCTGCTTGATAATCATGTGCTTCATACACAACGAATTTAGTCGGCTCATTTATCATAACATATGTTTTCACAATTTTCTGTGTTTCTGTCATCTTATATAATCAATAATTTTACAATTGGATATTTTAATATCAATTTTTTTGTAATAGTATATAAATGGAAAACGAATTAATGGCGGTGTCGTCCATCGATGGTAGGTATAGACAGACAACAGAATGTTTAAGTAGTTGTTTTTCTGAATACGCATTATTTAAAGATCGCATATTCATTGAAATTGAATATTTTAAATATCTAAGTAATATGAGATTACCACAATTACCATCATTGAATAACCAACAATTACATGATATTGATTATATTTATCATAATTTTGATATTGAAGAATGTATGATAATCAAAAATATTGAAAAAAAAACGAAACATGATGTAAAAGCAGTTGAATATTATTTACAACAAAAATTTACTGAAATCAATTTAGACAAATATATCAGTTTCATTCATTTTGGTTTGACATCACAAGACATAAATACCAGTTCAAACATGATTGGTATGGTTCGTGCATTAAACATAATTAATAAATACTTAGCATCACTTATCTGTGAATTGGATAAAATGATACATAAATACAAAAATATCGTTATGTTATCCAGAACACATGGACAACCCGCTGTTCCTACCACCGTTGGTAAAGAACTAAATGTATTTAAATATAGATTAACTAAAGAAATTAGTACTCTGTCTAATATCAAAATTTATACAAAATTTGGTGGTGCTGTTGGTAACTGCAATAGCCACAAAGTCGCCTATCCAACAATCGATTGGAATAAAGAATTTGATAAATTTGTTGAAACATTAGATTTACACAGAAGCCAAGTTACCACTCAAATTGATAACTATGATACCATTGCGTCCGTTCTAGATTGCGTTAAACGCATAAACTGCATCATTATTGATCTAAATGTAGATATGTGGTTATATATATCATTGAAATATTTCAAACAAAATGTTGCTAAAGGAGAAATTGGTTCATCAACAATGCCTCAAAAAGTAAATCCTATTAATTTTGAAAATAGCGAAGGAAATTTAATAATCGCTATCTCTCTATTAGAATGTATATCTAGAAAATTACCTGTATCAAGAATGCAACGTGATTTAACGGATTCTACTATCCTGCGAAATTTAGGTTCTGCTTTTGGTCATTGTATCATAGGATATACATCAACTATTAATGGACTAAAAAAAGTTGATGTGAATGTTGATGTTCTAAATGAAGATCTAGAAAATAATTATTCTATTATTACCGAAGCATTACAAACAATACTAAGACGTGAAGGATTGGATAATGCCTACGAACAACTCAAAAATTTAACATTAAACCATGATAAATTAAATAAAAATATTATAGGAGATTTCATAAATAAACTGAATGTTACAGATTCAATAAAACAAGAACTTAAAGAAATTAATGTCTTTAATTATGTTGGCTATTCAATTAACTAGTCATTAATATGATAGTCAAACATACCATACAAAATTTAGTTAATTTTAATATATCATTTATATTTAATATAAATGACAAAAAAACCCACATCTCAAAAATCTAGAAAAAAATCAAGGAAAAAATCAAGAAAATCTAAAAAAATACGTGGTGGGGCAAATCCGAATAATGATAATAACGATGATACTAATGTTATCAAAGATTTGATGGATGGTGATACCCATACAACTTATGAAGAAGTAGAACTTAATTTAACTGATATATCCGAAATACAATTCAAACAATTATTATTGATAAATGCCTTTCATGAAATATATTCTAATATTCTCGATACCGAAGAACCACATGTCGATGAATTAATTAATAAACCTGAAATACCCATTGTTGAACGTGGAACACCTCCAACACCCGAAACCATCTTATCAAACAAAAGATCTAGAATTGGTGGTAGTAAAAGAAAAATGAAAGGTGGAACAATTGATGTCAAGCATTATATGTTATTAGCATATCTAGATAATATTCATGATTTTAATAATAATAGTAGATGCAAGATTAAATATGAAAATGGAGAAAATATGAAATCCAGAATAAAATCAATATATAACAGTATTGGTTTATCGGATAGTGATATAGATATGTGTAATTTGACAAATGAAGGATTGATATTATATAAATTTATGTCGCTAGACATATTTAAAAATATATTAAATAATATGAAATTTAAAATGAACACAAAGTTCATAACACCGTCCATGGTAACACCACGTAAAAGGTCTAGAAGTGATGTCAATAATTCTCTAAAATATATTATTCAAAATATAAATATACCAGAAACTAAGTGTATATTATACGATTCTCCTGTTCCAAAACTAAAATTAAAAAATGGTGTCTCCACAGTAATTAACATTAGAACAAATCCAGAAAAATACAATTCATCACCAGAAAAATTGTTTGATAGTGGAACTAGTTATACCAAAGGAACTTGTGATAATAAAGACTTTTCGATTAATTATAACGCATATCCATTATTAAAATTTAACAACAATAGCGATTCCAATATTCCTGTCATTTTCCAGAAAACACTCAATGGTTTAGAACTTAAAGATAATCCAGATGTATATTCACAAAAAACTGGTTTTAGTTTAAGACAACTCAAGGAATGGATTATCAAAAACGATGATTATTTTGTGAAATCTGGATCACAAATTCAAAATGATTGTCCAAAAATAACTAAATTAATAGACCATATTTTACGTGTAATTAAAGACGATCCAAATAATCACATTAATGGACGCTTGACAAACGATGTTGATTTAAAAACATTCATAGCCTTATCAATAAAAAGATTGGGTGATTGGTCAATGGTTGAACAATGCAAATCAAATAAATATGTGTTCATCACCAATGATACCTTATGTGCATTATATGGTTTATTAAACAAAATAACCATGTGGTTTCATGTTCCAAGCACATATTCAGGAAAACTTGTCGAAGAAGGTATTCTTCCCTCAAATGAAAATAACATGGGTTTGGTGTGTTGCCATGATACTGAAACAAATAGTAATATTGGAACAAATAGTGGTATTGGAACAAATAGTAATGCTAAAACAAATAGTAATGCTAAAACAAATAGTAATGCTAAGACAAATAGTAATGCTAAAACAAATAATAATGTTGGATCAAATAAAGATTTAGATGCAAAATTAGATGAATTTATTGTTAATAATAAAAAATATATCAAAAATATTATTATTGAAAATAAAGAAAAATTTATAAATAATAAAGTTGATTGTGATTTTATTTGCGAACAATTAAAATGACTTAATTTTCCAAATAAAATTCCCTATAAAATTTAATATGTAAGTCAAATCCGAGACTAACCTGTTTATTGGATGGAACAAACTCAATATACATATCTCCAAAATATATTCTTGGATATTTTTTTTCAATATTAATATTACAACAATCTATCGCATTTTTTATGAGTTTCATTTCATTGTCTGTCCAATCTACATTGGATGAACGAGATATTGATGTATTTATCATTTTATATCTCATTAATTGACGTTTAAAAAATGTCAAACGACATGGTTTTAATTCTAATAAATTAAATATTATATGACTTAACACATAATCTTCATATAATGGTGCTACTAAACCTTGTTTCAATAAAATGTTTGTTTTTGATGATATATAATTATGCAATTTCATAATAACATTCTTCCTAAAAAATAAAACCTGTGTTGGATTATCACATTTGGTTTCCTCTCTTTGTGAAACACTGAAACCGACGTTGTCGTATCCTAGTTCATTATTTATCAATTCTATAACATCATTATCATACCAATTATGTTTATTTCTATTAGCAAAAAAATCCCATTTCCTGTTCAAAAAACAATTTGTATGTCTTGTATTGAGTGTTAGACATCTACGATCATCTTTGATAATTATAATATCTCTACTATTTATTACATTTTTCACACATTGTCTATTTGCTTCACTAATTGCATGGAATCGAGTCCATCCAGACGTTTTTATATTAACATCTTTAATGTTAATACATGTAATATTACAATACATGTTTTTTGATTTCGATGTAACTATCCTATTTATATTTTCAACAAAAGAATCTGGTTCGTTATGCATCACAAATGTAATAAACATATTATAACTATCGCAAATATTAGCATTTATCAATTTGGTATAAAAATCGTTTCCTACATTATTTCTCTTGCATAGCAACACAAAAACATGGATAACATCAGAAAAATGGATTTGCGTTTTTTCTGTTTTTTGGCGTTTCGGTTTTGGATTATATCCGTTTATTAGACGTTTCATTATACATTTAATTTGACTATTTGATTAAACATAATCAATTTTTTTTTATAAATCTATTTAGTTTTCTATATAAATTGTTAATTTTTTCCTGTTGTCCTCCTTTTTCAAAATCAATAATAAAAATTTCCTTAGGAATTATACGTTTATCTTTAGTTTTAAATCTCTCGTTAAACCTCACTATTAATTTACTAACTTTTTCTCCCATGATATTATTCGATATTTTCGATAAATTCGGTTCAACTAAACTATCACAAACACGTCTCAGTAATTTAATAAACATACGATTATTTTCATATAATTTACTTTGCTTACTATCTGATACATCAGGAAACCTAGGTGCATATACCTTTGCATTTGATTCTACGAAATCACGTAAATTTGCAAAACCTCTATCATTACTCCTGTGCATTAACTCTTTTAGACTAACTATGGAAAATGCTAATATAATTTTTAAATTACCTTTGGATTGAATATTGAAATCATCCTTTGTTTTCAATACCTTCTTGTTTGTTTCCTCTTTTATCATCTTATTTTTGCTATAAGATAAAATAGACTTGTCTATTCTTGTTCCTATTGATTCATAAATTATAATAGGTGTTTCTTTATTTATATGTCGCAATAAATCATGATCTACTACTATGTCACACCTAGGTGTCATGTTTGATACACCTAAATATTTTTCTATTTCTGATATTTGTTTCCTACATCCATCGTTTTTTCTCACATCAAAATATATTTTTTCAAATTTTTTGAAATTTTCATGTATGATTTTATTGATAATAGTTTTATCATGTGTTACTAATTTATATTTTTTATTATCATTGTAAATTATATTTACATCAGATAGTAGTTTTCTGATTTTTTTAATATATATATCATCGTTTTGAACTACCGTATCAATATCCAAATCATATACATCATTATCCATATTTATTTTTTTATTTTCCATCTGTTCTATTTCTCTCAATGCAATATTTCTTAAATAAGTCTTACCTGAACCCGTGGGTCCTAATGTATAAACTAAATACCTATTTTTCATTATAAATTATCATTAGAAAATTTAATTATAAACTAGATAATTTCATCACAGACATATGATTAGGTATATCAGTTAATAAATCAATATATTCATCTTTTATAAATATATCAAGATATAATTCTGAATTTAATATGTGAGAATTGGATGTCAATTTTTCTAAATTCATTACATGTTCTATTGCTTTAATTCTACCATTTACACCACCTAATTTTTTCTTCTTCTTATAAGGATGTTTAATTTTCCATTCACACTGTAAAGCCATTATGTGATCTGGAAAACCACGTATAAAACAAATAAAATCCCACTTACGTCCCGATGTATAAACTGCACCTCCCTTCAAAAAACCATTATGTTGTCTTAATCTATGTTCTAAATCAATGGTATAACCAACATATGTTCTATTTCCATTAACTTCTTTTAATATATATACAAAAAAATCATTTTTGAACATATATATTTTTATTATATAAAAATATAAATATAAATTTATTTTTACACAATATTGTTAATTTGTGTTTCGGTCAATATGGAACTTAAAAAAATATCTCTATTGGCTAATATTGACATAATATTCAAAACAAATTCCAAATCATCTTCCGATAATATTTCAAATTTATTAATCGTAGTAACGTATTTATGATATTTATCTAACTTCATTTGGTTGGATAAGTAAATATCCAATGTTATTTTATCTAATAAACCATCATTGACAATATTTGTATATTCATCTAGAAAAATAGATATTTTGTTTATCATACTAAGAGATTTGGATACACATTTCCTTTCGTTTCCGATTGTTGTTAATTTTTTATTGTATAATATACAATTAATTTTAATTAATTTATCTATCGCTTGTTCTGTAGTTAGGATCGCCATGTTGTTACATCACTATTTATAGGTTGGATTATTTTTCATCAATTTTTTCACAAATATGAATTCTTTTTTCGTTCATCAAAAATTATCTTCAACATATTTCTTTAACTTATCATATATACACGTTGAATCATTATCCTTGGTTAATTCGTTGATACGAGAACCTTCCAAAAGAAAATAATCATCATGTTCATATATTTTTTTATCAACAACATTATAATAATACATGATTGACATTAGACGACATGCAACGTCCATTTGAACCATATCATTGTAATTAAGTCCATTTTTCTCGAAAAATATGGATAATTCTTTGTCTTCTTCAGTTTCTCCTTTTTCTCGTTTTAATTTATTTAATTGCAAACTGCGTTCCTCTATTTCTTGTTGTTCTTGACAAAATTTATTGAATTGTGATTCAAATTCGTCTAGTTTGTGTTCAGACATTTATTTGTTTTATTTATTTAATATAATTTCTTTAAGTGTGTTTCATTTGCTTAAATGTGTTTCATTTAATTTTTCATTGAAAATTATCTTTAACATATTCTTTCAACCTACTAAATATATTTCCTTGTGAATTTTCTTCAGTTGCTTCCTCAATGTGCGAATGTTCCAAATGAAAATAACCTTCGTGTGCATATATTTTTTTATCAACAACATTATAATAATATGTGGTTGATTTTGGACGATACTCAACATTAACGTAAATCATATCATCGTAATTAAATCCATTTTCTTTGAAAAATTCAGTTAATTCGGAAATTCTCTCGTTTTCTCTTTTATCTGTTTGTAATTTAGTATATTGCGATTTGCGTTCGTCTAAATCATAATTATGGCTATATTCTAACATTTGTTTTGTGTTGAATATATTTAATGTGTTTTCTTTATATTATTACTTAAAAATGATTGGATAAATATAAATATCTTCTTCTATGATTAAAACTAAAAATTCCACTGTTTATCCAATTGATGACATTCCGAGATCGCCCGATATTATCAAGAAAAAAATAAAAACTAGAATAGATCTGTCGCATGTCGATCTAATATATGGAGATGAAAAATCAACCCTTTCGTCCAATGATAAATCAAATCGTATAAATGATGAACCACTATCTGTTGATTCAATGGAAAATAATAGTTTTAAATTTTCTATAGATGAAGAAATTGCTAGAACAGAAGAAGATCCAACTATACATAGACAATATTGGATCGTAATATTATCAAAAATATTTTTAGTTTCATTATTTTTTGGTTGGATGATGTTTTATATCTATTATTGGTTATGGAAAGGACGGAAAGAATATATTTGGTTAAGTTTGCTTATACCAATCGGAATTTTTTTTCTCTTGTTTCCATTAACATCATTCTTCAATTCTATTTTCAATATTTTTGGTTCTGTAGGGTTTCTTACTAAAAATTCAAAATATTTCTGTTGTCATAAAAAAATATCCTATTCATCATCTCTACCTAGTGTAACTATCCAAATACCAGTTTATAACGAAGATTTCGATTCAGTATTATTACCAACTTTCATCTCCGTTATTAACGCCAGAAATGCTTTTATGAAAGAAGGTGGATTGTGTAATATTTATGTTAATGATGATGGACTTAATGTTGTTAGTCAAGAAGAAGCACTTAAACGAACTGATTATTATGATTCTAATAATTTTGGTTATGTAGGTAGATCGAAAGATGGTAGAATAGGCAAATTCAAAAAAGCCAGTAACATGAATTATTGTATCAAAGTATCAAAATTTTATGAAAATGTTTTGAAAAAATATAGAGAAGCATCATTCATTAGGAATATCATGGAAATTAAATTTAGTAATATATTATATGATGGAAATATAATTTTAGGAGATATAATATTATTGTTAGATTCAGATTCACGAATACCTATTAATTGTCTTCATGAAACCACTCAACTTTTCATAATGCATGAAGATTTAGCCTTTACTCAACACATGACTACACCACTTAATATTACTAAAAATTATTGGGAAAATTTTATTTGTCATTTCACAACTATTATTTACAAATATGGAATATTATATGCTACCGCAGGTGGTGATGCACCACCTCTAGTTGGACATAACGCTTTCTTAAGAACATCGTGTCTTATGGAAGTATATAAAGATAATAATGGTAAATTATGGTCAGAAAATCATGTTAGTGAAGATTTCGTTTTGTCCATGGATCTACTAGGTAGAGGTTATAACGGAAAATATTGTTCCTTTACGGGAAATGAGTTTTTGGAAGGTGTTAGTTTAAATTACATTGATGAAGTTATTAAATTCCGAAAATATAGTTATGGTTCTAGTGAAATATTGTTAAATCCATTCTCAGATATGTTTGAAAAAGGATTTTTCAATAATGTTGTTAGAAAATATATGAAATCTGATAATATTCCTTCCAATAGTAAATTTATGTTAATTGGATATTTAGGAACATATTTTGCTATGGGAATCGGTGTTATTATGATTTTGATAAATTATATTATTATTGGTTATCTACCACATCTAAATTTTTTATTGACAACAGGTATGGATATTATCATACAAAGTGGATTGTTGTTTTCGTTGTTAGTTCCTATTGGAAGCAGTTTAAGTCAATACAAAGTGACTAGAACAGGGTTATTCAAAACATTGTGGTATAATATTAGATATACCTTTTTTTATATATTTTTCTTTTCATCTCTCAATTATCAAATATTTCTATCACAATTTGGACATCTTATTGGATCAAAAACAATCGGTTGGGGTTCAACGAACAAAAGTAATGATAAATCTGGACGGATCGGGGAAATTAAAAAAACATTGAGGTTTTTCAAAGGACAATTTATTTATTTCAGTGTTATTACACTTCTTACATTGGTAAATTATTATATTAAATCTCCTATTCAAGTAACTGAAATTTATGCTGTATTTCCATTATTACTGATGTGTTCATGTCATTTATTACCACCGTTTTTACTAAATCCAGTTATTGTTTTCGGAAAATAGTTAATATGTTTATTATATATAAACTTATGACTCACAAATTTTTACAAAGATACCATTCGCTTTTTGGTGAAACCGACAAACAATATGGAGAAACTACCGCTGATAATATCAGAACATTTGCTGATAGTTGTGTTGATCTAAATGAGGTAAATTTGGAGAATAAAATCGTTTTTTTGTGGGTAATCGATATGCAAAAAGACTTCATAGATGATCCTTTTGAGGATGAACCTTTGAAAAAAGACGAAAATAACGTTAGTTTGGTGGTAGAATCAAGAAACAAACAAGATGATAAGATGCTGGATATAGGAAGATTCGCAGTATCCGAAGGCATTCATTGTGTTGATGATGTTATTTATTATATTGATAAATTAAACGAAAAAACCGACTGTGATCTTAATGTAATAGCAAGTAGAGATTATCATCAAGAACATGATAAAAATCCCACTCATTGTTCTTTCAAAAAATTAAAAGAAAGTGATCCTCCACCCTTTCCTGCACATTGTGTTCAAGGCAGTAATGGAACATTATTAAATGACAAAATTAGTGAAAAATTGAGAAATTTGAAAGAAAATAAATTAACGATCATTTTCAAAGGATGTAATGGAAATACCGAAAGTTTTGGTTCATATCCATATTCGTGCGTAGGCGAAAAAAATATTGAATACACTGATGGTAGGCAACAACATTCATGTGGAAAAACAAGTTGTAGCATTAAAAAAGAAAATAAATTACCCAATACAGGTGGTTATTATTTTCGTGATAGGAATCAAAATCAATACATAGATCACAACGATCCTATCAATAATTCATTTGCAAAAACAACCAGAACCACCGACTATCAACGTGGGGGATATAACGGAATTCTTGGATCTGTTACAGAAAAAATAACTGATGTGATAAGACAAGAAAGTCAAACAGGATTGGTGTTAGCCGACGGAACAACTAGTGTTCCAAAAACTGGAGGTGTTGTTCATTTCGTATGTGGGTTAGCAGGTGATTACTGTGTTAGAGATACTGCCATCAATATAAGAAACGGAAATAAAAAACATGAAGTTTATGTTCTTGCAGATGCAACCAGATACGCCGCCTTACCTGCATTTGTCCTAAATGGTTCTAGTCCAACCGAAAACGTATCCGATGGAATATTAAACGGAATCAAAGGTTTCACTTTTAACCAACAACCATTCGAAGGCAAACCACAAGGTGACTCATTTTTACTCACCTATAAAACTGAATCTGACAGTGACACGGAACTAACAAATGGACAACAATTTTTAAATTATTTCTTAAATAATCCTGTGGATACAACTAATAATTATGGACAATATGAAAGTAATCCTATTAGATTTGTCATGGATAAAGCACGTTCAGAAATCCAAAACTCACTAATAAATCCTCCAAATAAAAGACAAATATCAATAAACGAAAACGTTCCAAACACTAACACTCCAACCAATTCACAACCAACCGACGCAAATACCCATACAGGTGGTAAGTCGAAAAAACCTAGAAAGAAAAAAATATAATTTATTGGATTACCAATTCATTATTATCACGTAATTTACTCCTTTTGTTATTATCTAAATATACATAACTTCCATAAATATTCACTTTGCATGGTTTTGTGAGTAACTTACATTTAATTTTTAATGATGGATATTTAACTATATTTAACATATTTTTAACATTATTCTTGAAATTTATAATAGAACATATTTTATTATTGTGCAGTGTTGTTGATACACTAGACAAATTTTTACTTGAAAACAAAATTGTATGTGGCTGTTCAACATAAACTAATAATTCTGTTCCATGGATAGTTTGTGATTGGTTTGTGCCAAAATCGAACTCAAATATCAAGGATGCTAATGCGTCACAGTCTTTCAATACTAAATCTATCATTGTTTGTTGTTCGTCGGGTATTTTTTTATCACTGATTTTATGATAGTCAGATGCATGTGTTGTGTTTGTTAAAATACATAATGGTTCATTAGGATCATAAATACGATTCGCAAATTTAGATCCAAACATATGTCTTTGTCCATTAGTATTACAATAATAAGAATTTGCAAAGACATTAATAATACCACTTTCATTATTTTCAAACATAACTTCCAATACACAATTTATTCTACCATTTGATATTTTACATAGTAAATTACTACCAAACGAATAATAATATAAATTTTTGTTTTTATTATCATAACCAAATTTGTTCAACATGGTAACTTTATTCATGAAATCTCCATCATGATCAAACATACAAGATCCACCATTCACAACTAATTTAATCCTTGAAATAGGTTTATCACACATTATATACATATCGTGTGTAACTCTACTATCACCAAACATATTTTCCACACTAATATTATTAGTGTTCTCAAATGTCATTTCTTTTTCGTTCAAAAAACTAGTTACAAATGACGAATGGTATGCTTTTTTGTCATCATTATCATAAATACCTACCACATTAATACATTTATTGCTTTTTATTTTCAATATGCACTCAGAACTCACACGTGATGACATGAAATTCGCCACAGTAATGACATCATCCATATACAAAATTATATCATTATCGTGTTTATTATCTATTTTATGTTTATCTTGTATGATGAATTTTAAGATTGCATTGCTTAAACTAAAAATATCACGAGTATCACCATTATTGTTAGTAGTCAAAACAATATTTTCAATATCGTCAATTTCTGCATTTCTCAAAATAAAACCCGAAATATTTTTATTTATTGAAATATCATAATTATGTTCATTACCATAAGAATCCATTTTGTCCAAAATTTCCTGATGTGTCACATTATTTTTTTCATCAAATGTGATAGATCTCATCACATTACTAAATTTATCTAATAGTAGATTATCCATTATATTGTATTTTATCACTAAATGTTTATATTATATAAACGTTTAATTTTGATGGCTATTATAATGAATGTCATTGGAATATGTGGAAAAATTGGTAGCGGAAAATCTACCGTTGCTAAACAATTAGTTGATAAACATGGTTATACAGAATTTAGTTTTAGCACTGCACTAAAACGTGGTATATGTCAAATATACAGTATCGATGAATGTTTTGTATTTGGTTCTCAAGAAGATAAAACAACGAACATACCTTACTGGAATACTACAGGACGTAAATTATGCGAAATCATAGGAACGTTTTTTAGAACTATCGATCCTGATTTTTGGATTAAAAGACTTTATTTAGATATTAGTAGGTGTAACACACAAAAAATTCTTATCAGTGACATTAGATATGAAAATGAATTGGAATTTGTAACTAAAACTTTAAACGGAAAAAACATTTATGTCAATAATAATACCATAAATAAATTCTCTAGTGATCATGAAAGCGAAAAAAATTACACAAAACTCTCAAAATTTTGCGATACCATTTATAATAATAGTTCTATCAAAGATTTACACGATGAAATAGATGGATGGTTAAAAAGTCATTAAATAAAATTGAATATAAAATTATCTCAATAATATATCATTGATAATACTATGGACAATATTTTAGTTAATAATTTTATTAGAGTGATGGATAATATTTTGATTGATGAAAAAAGCATTTTATCCAGATATATAAATCATCATATCACGCTTAGACGTGAAGGATATGAGATGGGAATATGTGATGATTGTGAGGGTTATTATTGGTATGATCCGTCGCTAAATGATCACAAACTAGATGCTTGTGCCGATAATTATTGTTGTTTTAAATACTGTTGTCCTGATGGATGCAATAGAACACTAAAATGTGGTCATAAAATACATACACACTCAACATTTGTTGAGGGTCCAGAAGCATTAGTCACGTGTAAGGAATGTGGTAAAAAAGAAACTATTTATTATATGTGGTATGGACTAAGTATGACTGAACACTATAAAAAATATGGTGATTAGTGACGTTTATAAAATTGTTCTTCTAAAATAATATCATCTTTATTTTTATTTCCTTCTAATTCTGTTTTCTCAATTTCTTTTTTTGTATCTGGTTCTTTTAATACTTCTACCATTGCTTTTTCCTTCTTTTTTTCAGAAATTGCTTCTTTAAAAATACTCTCTTTTTCCATGTCATCAGTATAAATAAACTTGAAAAAAATATATTGGATAAAGATAAAACATAATGTTAATGTTATGATGAACGATAAAAAACTTGATAATAATTCGTTTTTTTTATTTCCCATTATCTTTTTCATTGCGTATTCTAACAATATAACTGAAAAATTTTGGAACTGAAACGCTATGATAAACGCAATGGTATATGAAATAATATCAAAATCAATTAAAAAATGAACTATGTTTGAACGGAGACTTAACATTTTTTTCTCATTTTCATCCTTGGTCGTTGCTTTATGAACTACCTCCATCGTTTTTTCTCCTGCTAAAGTTTTTACAGTCATTAATATAATAATTAGTTATATTAAAATTTATGAACGAACATAAAAAATATTTAATAAAAAAGTTATAAATTGTTTATAAATTTTAGGATTATCAGGAGTGGGATTCGAACCCACGAGTGCGAACACATTGGAACTTAAGTCCAACCCCTTAAACCGCTCGGGCATCCTGACTTTTAAAGTCACCTAGTTCTCACTAGATAATTAGTATTAATTAAAATCCTTTAAGTATTAATAAAAAAATTAAATAAAAATTAAATAAAAATTAAATAAAAATTAAATAAAAATTAAATAAAAAAAAATTGATATATAAATATCCAAAAGTATTAAATGGCTATTATATAAAATGGTTAATAAATTTAGTGCAATAATATGTTTATGTTTTATCGTTAGTGTTTTAATAACAATGATTTTCGTAGGTATTTACGTTGGAACTGGTAATACAGTGAAAACTTATAATAAAATAAATTATAAAAGTATCTATAATGATTGGTTACCAAACGAAAACAAGGTAACATTCACAAAAAAACTCACTAGTCAATGGCATTGGCGTTATGTTGGTGATAATGAAAGAGAATTTGTTCAAGTTTGTTCCACATGGAATCATGATTCAGTTTATCGTGTAAATGATGAACTAATTACGTATTATGATAACAAAGTCGTTACTGGACGACAACGTTCTTATTTGCGTGACAATATAGATAATATTTTATACACAGTCGAATCTGGAAGTGTCTGGGAAACTGTTGTTAATCAAAACAAAATAAAAGTTAAATTTATTATCAAAAAAGGTGATAAAAATGGTGATATAGTCGCTTATATCTCAGGTGTATCATTTGTAAATGATAATTTTGGTATTAAAGATGTTGAAGGAAATACTATGATTACTATGTCAAGGAACAAAATTTCTACTGAATGGAAATGGGTTTTTGATAAAACGGAACATAATACACTCCCACTATCATTACCAACAGGCATTGCAAGTAAAATATCATTTAGTGAAGAAGACAAAACTGATGCTTGTAACAACCTTTGGCAAGCGTCTTTTGTAGTAATTCTTATATTTTCATCGATTGCAGTATTATTTGTGGTTTTCATGATTGTCATAGGTATCAAATCATATTTCAAATCGAAAAGAAACGACGTTAGCAACACTATCACAATTGTTTAAAAAAATTGAAAGATAAATATTCGGAATATATATCTAGATATATATTTATCAATGAAACAAAAATCGACAAGAATTTTAGATAATAATTTTATAAGATTAATGATAATATTACTAATTACCAATACAATTACCTTAATAATTTCCATCGCTAAATACGTCACGACTGATGTCGAAAATTCTATATATCGTAGAATGTGGATTTCCATAGTCATAATGTGTTGTTTTTTTATATTACTTTTTGGTGGATGTATATTATTCGAACGTCATGAAATTATCAAAGAAAGATCAAAAGTGTATAATTTACCATCAAACAAATGCACTGAGAACGAAGCAACACTAGAACAATTATTAGAACGATTACTTACAACGACAACAAATAAATTATTACTTAAGGAAATACTAACTAAATTACAAGATGACAAATCTGTAGAACAATCTTGAAAAAAATTGAATATAAATAATAATTATTTATATATTTATGTTAAATATGACAATTGAAGAACGTATCGATAAAATTAACAAAATTAATCGGATAGGTAAAATATGTTTCGCAATACTTAGCATCGCATCTGTTATCATAATTATAATTTTTACTATTATTATTGTTAAACTTGGAAAATCAGTATCTACCAAATCTAACAATAGTTATCAAAACGATAGTTCGGATTGGTTACCAACTGAATATTCCGTTACAATGATGAATAAAACTAGAGGTAAATGGCATTGGAATTACATTGGTAAATTATCAAGAACATCCATTCAAGTATGTGGATACTTAACACATAATTCTGTTTATCAAGTAGGTAATAGTTTGGTCGCCTACATGGATAATAAAAAAACAAGTTCTAATTTACGTGATTATAAAGGTGATGTTATATATTCTATTGATCATGTTTATGATCAACATATCATTATCAATGGAATAGAAACCAAGGTTAAATATATTATCAAAAAAGAATGTCCAGTAGGTTATGTTTTAGATGAAACATTTGAAATTAAAAATTTTAATATCAAAGATATGAATGGAAATATTATGATTTCTCTCAAAAGAAATAAAGAATTTGATTGGATTTTTACAAGAACCGAAAACAATACACTACCACTATCACTACCAATTGGATTAGCAAGTGAATTATCGTTCAATGAATATAATGAAACCGATATTGATGGATGTAATTATTTATATATGTCGTCTATTTACATTATTATATCATTTAGTGCGATAGCGGCAATAAGTTTTGTTGGTTGGTTACTTTATTATCGCAACTAATGTTTATGCATGATCCATCCATCATTTCCATATTCATCCTCATCAGTGCTATTATTATCACTATCGTGATACTCGTCAAATGGTGGAACACATTCACAATATACATCAGTTCCACAAATAAAACAATGATTTTTTATTTCTTCTGTTTTATTTTCATCATCTAGATCAATGAAAACTGGTTCATCATAATATTGGATTGATATAGTATCCTTATTATCATTGTTAATACGAATTGATCTATTAATATCCGCATACAAAGGTTTCATCAATTTACTATTTTTCACAGTATATTTCAATCCACCCACCGCATTAAGTTCGCAACATAAATCATGAATATATTTTTTATCATTTTCATATTTTTTTATGATTTCATTTGTCATAATATTCCAATCCATTTTAACACGATATAAATTTTCAACTAATTTAATGAATAGTTTTGATTTTTCCACATAATTATCATAATCACGTGGTAAATATCTGAAATTAAACATTATATCAGAAATTACTTTACTAATTTCTTTTTCGCCCATGTTATAAAACCAATCGGGATTTCTAACTTTTAGATGATCTACTACTAATTTTGTTCTTAAATATATAATTGGATATTTGGTAATCAAATCTTTACTAAATAACCATTCCCTAGATAACTCTTTAGTTTCTAGTTTATTTGGAAAATCTTCCTGTGACATTTTATTTTATCTTATCTTATATCTTGTATAATTTACGTTAGTTTGTAAATATATATAATTATATTCTTTTATACTGTTTTAATTTTATATAAAATAAAATTGATATAATTATATTCATAATTATAATGATAATAATAATAATAATATGCTGTTTTTGATATTCAAAAATACAATTGAAATACCAAAATATCTAAAAAAATACATTATATACAAAAATATAGAAAATGGTAATACCACAGAATGTGCATGTGAATATTCTCATGAATTATTTAATTTAATTACTACGAATGAATCTACAGACAATAGTAATTTGAATGAATTAATGTTAAATTATACATCTCCGATGGCGATCGGAGATATGGGTGTTTTTCCACCAATGTTGAAAAAAATACATTTGGATAATCACACCATTAAATCAATATCAAAATTACCAACTAATCTATGCGAATTAATTTTCACGAGTAGTAATATATCCGATATATGCAGAATTAACCTAGGCACGAATATCACGATTTTGAATTTGGATAATAATAATATATCAAAATTGGACAATATTCCAAATGGTTTGTTAAAATTATCCATTGTGAATAATCAAATCAAAAAAATTGAAAATCTACCTCATAACTTACAAAGATTATATCTTAATCGTAATCAAATCGAAAAAATGGAAAATATTCCACTTGGTATAAAACACCTATGTTTAGCGGAAAATAATATTTGCAAAATAGAAAACCTACCTGATGGATTAACTTTTCTTAACTTAAATCACAATAATATATCAATAATTGAAAATATACATGATGGATTAACTTTTCTCGACTTAAGTCACAATAATATAACAATTATTAAAAATATACCTAATTCAACGATTGAATTATCATTGTTTTCAAATAATATATCAATTATTGAAAATTTACCAGAAAATTTGAATTTGTTACACATATCAAATAACAAAATCAAACAGATAGAAAACCTAGACAAAACACATATAATAAATTTGCAGTTATGTTTCAATGAAATATCGAAAATAGAAAATATACCCAATACCACTAAAGTATTATCACTATCATTCAACAATATTGAAACAATTGAAAATTTACCGCCTGATATTGAAGTAATAACGCTCGGAAATAATAATATAACAAATATACCGTTGAATATCCTTGAATTTAGACAATTGAGACACGTCGATTTGATAACCAACCCAATCGAGAATATTCATCCACTTGTTGATCGATGGTTGGACAGAGTTAATCGTGGTAATAATGTCATATATTCTGATAAACAAAATATTCATAATTCAAACATCCAAAGTTCATTCAGGAACTCGCTTGAAAATATTATAAAAGATAAAGATTTGGCAAATTTAGATATTTGTAAAAATTATGTTGTTGAAAGTGAAATATTAACCGAAAATGTCAAACGTGAATTACTCAATTATTGCGACGACAAGACAGAACATAGCGTGTATTTAATTACTTTTGAAGAACTTTTTCATTATGTAATGAATCGAATCTTAAAACATAATTCTAAAAATGAAATCATGAAAATTCTAAATGAAGAAATAAAAGATACAATTTGCAAATGTTTCACAGGACGCATAACACGATTACTTAATGTTCTTAACGGATTTCATAGCGATATTTCGATCCAAATTGGATCTAATGAACAAATCTCCAACATTATTATTATGTTGAAAGAAAAATATGAAGGTAAAGAATTAGTTAAACAAGTTAGAATGGCTATGAAAGAACGAGATTATAATAGCGAAGTTATCAAGGAATGGTTAGAATTTATTTAACAATCAAAATTTTATATATTCCAACATAGAAAGTCCGAAAAAATCGCCTAACGGCAAATATGAAGGACAATGTTCGTTGTATAATGAATTAACTGTCACTTTCTTGTAAATTGAAAAAAAAATTGATTGATATATATCCATCAATTATTTTCTGAGTAAGTATGGATAAATCACGATTTATGAATAAATTACGAACAATGAGTAAAGCACGATTGACGAATATAGCAATTATAATAGCGTCTGTCATGGCTACATTTGTATTTGTAGATATATATTCACAAACTAATAATTCAATTGAAACTCAATCCGATACAGATTATAATGATAATTGGATAAAAAATGAAATTGTTATGACGAAACGGCTTAGTAGTAAATGGAATTGGTGTTATACAGATGGTAAAAGGTCGTTCATCCAAGTATGTTCAACACCATGGACTCATGATTCAGTTTATCACGTTAATGATAAATTAATTACATATTACGAAAATAAAAAAAACACAGGTTCTGAACAATATTCCTATTTACGCAATAATAAAGGTAAAATTTTATATATCGTAGAAACTGGAGACCCACGGAATATCATGGTTAATTCTAATGAAATTAACACTAAATTCGTTATCAAAAATAACGACGGAAATATCATTGCTTATGTTCCAGATTTATTATTTGTAAATGACGAATTTACTATTTATAATATGGATAAATATCCGATGATCACGGCTACGCTAAGTGGTTTGTATAAAGAAAAAAAATGGATATTTAGTAAAACAAATAATAATACTCTTCCTTTATCACTACCAATTGGAATGGCTAGTAAAATATCATTTAGTTCCGATGGTGAATTAAACAAAGGATCGAATTCCGATGGTTGTAGCGATGCACTATATACATCGCTTATTATGATGATTATATGTGGAATAATTGGAGGTATATTCTTGATCGTTTTATTTGTTGATATGAGATTTGACAAAAAATCACCAACTATGATATATCAATGTTAAAAGAAAAATACTATATTTCAATATAGATTTTTGAAAAATATTTTTCAAATAAAAAATTGAATATATGAAATCCACGATTCCATATTATGTTAAATAAATATGAATAATCGAAGACCAAGTCTAATTTCATATATAATATTGTCTGCAATTATAACATTTATATCCATGGGCATATATTTTCAAACTAAAGATTCAATAAAAACTAGTTCAAATATTGATTATGATGATGATTGGATAAATGATAAAGTGAGTATGTCGAAGCAACTTAATAGTAAATGGCATTGGCGTTACATGGGAGGTAAAAGATCGTTTATCCAAGTATGTTCACCATCATGGTCGCATAGTTCAGTTTATCACGTAAATGACAAATTAATCACATTTTATGAAAATAAAAAAAAAATAGGATCTAACCAACATTCTTATTTACGTAATAATAAAGGAAAAATTTTATATATTGTCGAAACAGGTGTTTCACAAAATGTAATAATAAATCATAATGAAATTTATGTTAAATTTATTGTCAAAAATGGTGACGGAAATATTGTCGCTTATGTTCCAGATATATCATTTATAAATAATGGATTTACTATTCATGATATAAACAATGATCCAATAATCACGCTTTCGTTGGACGCCATATATGAAGAAACTAAATGGACATTTAACAGAATAAAAAATAATACTCTTCCTTTGGCATTACCAATTGGAATGGCAAGTAAAATATCGTTTGATTTAGATAAAGGAACTGACGGACGCACAAACAGCGATAGGTGTGGTATTACGTGGTATATATCGCTTATCCTAATGGTTTTATTTACATCCCTAACTGCATTATTTAGTTCATTATTAATAATTTATAAATTATACAAAAAATATGTGGCAAGATATGAGACAAGAGAAAATACCAATATATTATGAAATATTTCGTAAAATATTAAATAACAATTATAAGATTATAATATATTGATGTTGAAGGAAAAATGCGGTTTGCTATCATATATAGGTTTATCATCCGAAATGCTTCTACAAGATTTCATTGAACGTTTGGAAATGTTGCAACATAGAGGAAGAGATTCAGTTGGTTTATACTATTTATCAGACTCAGGTGAATATAAAATGTTTCATAGAAAAGGATCGATTCACGAAATATTCTTTGAAAATCCTTCTGAAGATGTTAAACTTTTATTA
>Ga0233437_1002633_pt1 | contig 26241 bp, 20 predicted proteins | sample SI_122_August201_FD_182714 | JGI IMG/M metagenome (GOLD analysis project Ga0233437, IMG submission 182714) | Seawater microbial communities from Saanich Inlet, British Columbia, Canada - SI_122_August2016_200_MG | ecosystem: Environmental > Aquatic > Marine > Inlet | place: Canada: British... | reverse complement strand
GAAATGCCCAACCTTGGATACAAAATTCGTCCCAAAAGCGGATATTTCCCTTTGCCGCCGGCTGACAAATACCAGGACATGAGAACAGAGATGATGCTTACCCTGGAAGATTTAGGAATTGTCATGGAATGTCAGCACCACGAAGTGGCCACAGCCGGTCAGTCTGAAATTGACCTTCGATTTGATTCCCTGCTGAATATGGGAGACAGCTTTGCATGGTTTAAATATGTCCTTAAAAATGTTGCTGCTAAATATGATCATACAGTTACGTTCATGCCAAAACCATTGTATGGTGACAATGGAACCGGCATGCACACCCACATGAGTTTCTGGAAAGACGGGGTTCCTTTATTTGCAGGCAACAAATATGCCGGCATGTCACAGGATGCTCTCTACGCCATCGGCGGCATCATGAAGCACTGTAAAGCCCTATGTGCTATAACCAACCCCACAACCAACTCCTACAAGAGACTTGTTCCAGGGTTTGAAGCACCCATTAACCTTGCATATTCAAGCCGGAACAGAAGCGCTGCCATCAGGCTGCCCATGTACTCAGGATCTCCCAAAGCCAAACGTATCGAATTTCGGACTCCTGATCCCTCCTGCAACGGATATATGGCCTTTGCAGCCATTGCAATGGCAATGATTGATGGTATTCAGAATAAGATTGATCCAGGTGATCCAATGGATAAAAATATTTATGATCTTCCTCCTGAAGAACTTGCTGAAATGGAATCCGCACCCGGGTCTCTGGAAGAAGCATTGGATGCCCTGAAACATGATCATGACTTTTTGCTCAAAGGGGATGTATTTACAAAAGATGTCATTGAACACTGGATTGACTATAAAATGGAAAATGAGGTCAAACCTGTTATCAGTCGGCCTCATCCCCATGAATTTTATCTTTACTATGATATTTAACATCTGTTAAAATATTCAGAACTAAAAATATCCGGTCATCATAAGCGCTGGTGACCGGATGTTTTACATAAAGCCCCCCGAATAATAATTTTTCTTTGAATTTTTTTAATGCAATCTGAAAAAAAATAGGCTATAAAAATAAAAAATTGTAACCCAAAGGGATTTTTTATAATTTTACGATATTTTGTTCGGGTTTGAAAACTAAAAAGGGGCAGGCATAAAAATCATGAAAATGAAGTTGTCACCATCTCACACAAAGTTGAAGATTTTTTTGATTTTTACCATTATATTGATTCTGTCCTCTCCACTTTCTGGCAAGGAGGTCGTGAAAGGCAATGAGTTTGATAAACTAATCCAGCGACTTATTTCCGATGGATTTGAAAAAGAAACAATAGAACCGCTTTTTTCAAACAAAAATGTTCTTTTTACTCCAGAAGGTGTTTCCAGTTTTTTTATCCATACAGAGTCAAGCCTTAACTATGATCAGTTCATATCAAAAAAATCAATTGCTGCTGCACTTGAATATATTGAGACCTATAAGGATGAACTTGACCGGGCGCAAAAAGTGTATGGTGTCGATAAAACCATTATCACTGCAATTTTGCTTGTTGAAACGCGGCTTGGGACATATCTTGGGAAGCGAATAGTTATTAACACCCTTTCCACAATGGCTGCCTTGACAGATGAAGCATTGAGAGAGAGGATATGGGACTCTATTCCTAACAAGAAAAAACCGAAGAAAGAAATTTTTTTAAAAAAAGTTGCCAGGCGATCAAAATGGGGATATGCAGAACTCAAGGCCCTTATCAAATATACTAAACAAGAGGGAGTCGCACCTGAAACCCTTAAAGGGTCCTATGCAGGAGCCATGGGGATTTCCCAATTCATGCCTTCCAATGCTCTCATGCTTGCCAAAGACGGGAACAATGATGGCAAAATTGATCTTTTTACACATGCAGACGCTATTTCCAGTGTTGCAAATTATCTTAAACATCATGGCTGGAAACCTGGAATTGCAAGGCAAAAACAGCATGAGGTTCTGTTCCTATACAATCACAGCAACTATTATGTGGACACACTGTTAAAAATTTCAGATAAGCTAAAGGGCTAAGACATTTCCCATGGACCAAACCCTTTTATATGTCCTGCTCATTTCTGCCATATCCTTTGGCCTGACCATGCTGGCTTTAATCGATATCATCCTTAAGGATTTTGGATCAACCAAGGCTAAGATTATCTGGCACTTTATAGCCATTATTCCAGTCTTTGGCTGGCTCATATATCTTGTCTTTGGTTATAAAAAAGGGCAAAGGACCAAGCCTGAATAAGACGGCAATTGTGTTTGACAATTAGCACACTTTAATATAAGTATAACTACCTTTTAAAGGTCCCATCGTCTAGCGGTTAGGACGCTGGCCTCTCACGCCGGAAACCGGGGTTCGATTCCCCGTGGGATCACCAATTAAATTCAAGTAGTTATATATTTGTCAAATAAAAGATATCAGGGCTTGTGTAAAAAATGTGTAAACCCAGTTTTGTTTGTCTCACACTTTTTATCATTTTTTGAGCTCTCCATTTGCCGTTCTTCTTTTGATATGGCATTTGATTTCCTCCTTAAAATTCTCTGTACTTCATCTTCAAGAAATAAAAGACGTCCACCCCGGCAAGCTTGGAAAGGCCCCAATGCATTTCGATTACGATAACTGCTGTTGATTTCAGCGAAAATGGGTTTCATTACATGGTAAATGTCCTTTGGTGAATATAGGTGTTTACCTTTTGATGATTCCTTTATCATTGAAGTGAATACTCCTGATTTACGGTCATCCCAGAATTGTTTTTTATCCATTTATTTAATCCTTATAAAAAAAGAAAAATCCTCAATGATCTCTCAAAGAGGGTCTTAATAAATTCATTTTTCGAACAGCGGGTCGTTATTTGACCATAGCCAGGATATTTCCGCCGGTTCTTTGCAACTTAAATGAGGATTCAGCAGAAAGATCTTTATACTGGGCACCTGTGGGCTACGCTACTACTAAAGAAGTCTGGACTGAATTTTAAGCACGCATGAACAGGTAGCAAATGGCCTGAAATTTGGAATTTAATTTGTGAAAATTTATTTACTTTTTGACACAAGATATATAATATATTTTTTTAATTTTACCATAATATTAAAAGCATTCTGGTAATTTTATGGTTTGGGGAGTTGGCAAGTATTTTGTTTTCTGTTTAATGGATAAAACAAATGAATAATATTAGAAAATTGACCAATGACACATCTCAAGTATTCAATGCAGTACAAGATTCCCTGGCAATTATTGATACGGAATTTAATGTAATCAACATAAATACCACATACTTAAAATTATTGAAAAAAGACGCAAAAGAGGTAATTGGAAAAAAATGTTATGCCGTGTTGCGTGGCTCTCGTTGCAGTACGGAGAAATGCCCCTTAAAAAAGATTATTCGCAATCCAGAGGTGATTGAGATTGAAACTGAAAAATGTTTTCCTGATGGATCTCGGGTCCCCTTAATTTTAACAGCAACCCCTTTAATTTCCGATCATGGCAAATTAACCGGCATGATACAGAGTTTTAAGGATATCACTGACTTTAAATTATCCAGTAAAAAATTGGAAAGAGTCCTGGATGAGGTAATAAAGGCACTTTCAGTTACAGTTGAAGTCAGAGACCCATATACGTATGGCCACCAGGAAAGAGTAGCACAAATTTCTGAAAAGATTGCACAAAAAATGGGGTTCCCAGAAAACCAGGTCAAGGCCCTTTGGATGGCGGCAACCATCCATGATGTTGGTAAAATTTATGTTCCATCAGAATTTCTTGCCAAACCTACCCAATTGACAGAAATTGAATTTGCCGTGATAAAGACACATTCCACTGTTGGTTATTCCATAATAAAAAATATAGATTTTGACTTGCCTATTGCTGAAATTGTTTATCAGCACCATGAAAAAATGGATGGTTCTGGTTATCCTTTGGGCGTATCAGGGGAAAAAATATTGATGGAAGCCAGGATATTGACCGTTGCAGATGTTGTAGAGGCCATGTCCTCCCATAGACCCTATCGTCCAGCTTTGGGCCTGGATAAGGCAATAGAAGAAATTAAAAAAAATAGAGAAACTTTTTATGACCCTGATGTTGTGGATGTCTGCTTGCAGGTCATTAAAGAAAAGGGATTAAATTTTTTTTCGGCTTGAAATGATTGGCAGATGTTATTTATTTGAATGCTGTTTGACAGTCAACATGGAAGGGAGCAAAGTTTTTTTTTATTGTTCCCTGGCAATGCATACACTTCATGAGTTCCTCCTTGTTTTAAAATCGTTGTTCCAATCTTTTTTGCTTTGCAAATACGCTGTAATAATTGCCAGGTACTCTCCCTTGGGAGAACAGACAACATGTATCGGACGGTCTGTTCGATTCCCCATGGGATCACCATTAAGTTTGTCAGGGGTTTTAGCTTTTAGCTGAGACCTTTTTTGTTTTTGACAAGCAGTCACTTGCAGCTATTTTGATACCTTTAGCTCCTCCTCAATCTCTTGAAGACGGTCAATAATCTTTGCAAGCCGCTCAATAATCTGCTGTTCTTTTTTTAAAAGCTTGATTATGTGGGGCCGACGTTTGTACTTTCTTTTTATTCTTCTTTTTTGAAAGCTTCTGTTATTATCAAGAAATTCTTTTTCGTAGATCAGTTCCTGATATTCTGCTTTCAGATACTTTTTTTGTGGATTAGTTGCGGGAGGGGGTTGAGGTTGTATCACCGATGCACGCTCAGCTGTCCTGTTAATGACGGGAGAAGTGTGGGTGATTGGGTTCTCCTTGTGTTCTATAATTGCGCCACGTTTGTTTTCAGGCACCATGTAAAGATCGTTTGTAAAACAGGTATAGCCTTTATCATCAATATATTGATAAACTTTTGCTGCAACCGGTCTGCACAGCACAATTCCCAAGGTCAAAATAACGACGGCGGTTCTTATCATGTAACCTCTGTTAAATTTTTAAATTTATTACATGGTCTTGTTATTGATATAATAAAAGAAAAATAAAAAAACAATGTCTATTAATTATGGAATTTCAGACGGAGGACAGGTTGATTGAAGTTAAGTTTTCAATTTATATTTCTTATTAGGATAATTATAACAAACATGATTGTTTTTTAAATAAAGATATGGTTAAGAAGGGATTAAAGAGAAACTAAGCAAATGGAAAGGTTAAAAAATGGATAATATAAACGGTAAAAGAGCAGTTAATTTCTTGCGAGGTGTTCCGGCTGATGAAGCTTTGCAAAAACTTGTTCCCATGGCATCCAGGGGATATGAAAATTCGATTACACATTATGGGACAGAAGTTCTTCAATATGGTCATTTCAATGGTTTTAAACCTTTAAGGGATCTTTTAGGTACCATGCATCATGTTGATCCAGAGCGCATCATCGCCGGTAATGGTGGCATGGAAGTGATTTCCATGTTATTCAAATCTTTTCCAAGAAAATGTAATATAATAGTTGAGGAAATGACCTATGATAGGGTGATTCACGATGCCCAGAGGTATGGACATAACTTGATTGGTGTTGAATTGACACCGACCGGATTGAATATAGATCAATTAAAAGACGTGATTGATAAAACATCGGTTTTTGCTTTTTATGGTATTCCATTTCATCAGAATCCAACCGGTATTGATTATTCTCCTGAGAATCGAGAAGCTGTGGAGAAAATATGTAAAGAAAATGGAGTGCTTTGCATATGGGATATATGCTATGAGCCACTTCGCTATGATGGAAACCAAAATGAACCCATTACAGTTTCAGAGTGGGGCCCCATTTTAGTTAGTTCATTTACAAAGACCATTTCACCTGGAACAAAGTGTGGCTACATGGTTTTGCCTCAAAAAAATATAGGACAGATGACAAATATTGTTGCAAATACCAGGTTAAATCCTAACCTGCCAACACAGGGATTTATAGTGGATTTTATTCAATCAGGTGAATATGCAGCTTATTTGAATTATTTGTGCAATCTATATAAACCTCGTATGGATGCACTGAATGATGCACTGAATGAAAACTTTCCCGGGGCATTTCCCGCAGATATCCACGGTGGCTTTTTTTCCTGTATTCAATTGAAGCCCATTGCATCAGACAAAGAGGAGATGTTTTTAACATCAGCTAAAAACGCCGGTGTTGGTATTGCCGCTGCATGGGATGCTGTTGCACCGAATCTTCGTGAAGAAAAACGCAAAAAGGGATTACTTGTCCGGTTAACTTTCCCTGCTTTTGTTACGACAGATATAAAATGGGGTATTACAAAACTAAAACATGTAGAGGAAGAATTGCTTTAAAGGCCTTTCCCAAATTGTGCAAAGCTTCATCCCGGGAATGTGAGTCACCAGTTGAGCAAGCCAGTCCAGAGCATAACCTGAAGGTCAGAAATTTAAATACTTTCCGGGACTTTTATCTTGTGGTGTTCAAAATTTCTTGATATTGTGCGTTCAAATATGAATCAGGCCCTAACTAAACCTGATCTTCCAAAATGCCATCCCACTATACGCCTGATTCAGTCTTTTGGTTTTTACGTTTCACAATAAATCCACTATTCTGGAGTTTGATGAAAAGGTCATGCAAGTATAATTAACTCGAAAAGGGCGAAGAGACGCAGTAAACGATCATGTCTAAAAAACCTACCTATGAAGAGCTTGAACAACTGGTTCGCAAACTGGAACGGGATGAATCTGAGCGCAAGCGGAGCGGAGTGCCGTTGCGGATTTTTAAAGAAGCCCTTGAAAACTCGACAGACGCAGTAGGAATGTCAACGCCACAGGGCCAACATTTCTATCAGAACAAGGCGTTTGAGGAACTGTTTGGTATCATTGGGGAAAATCCTCCTGAGACTCTATATGTGGACAAAAGGGTCGGTGAAGAGGTTTTTAGAATAATCATGTCTGGCGGACAATGGACTGGTGAAGTCAATATGTATGCAAAGGACGGACAAATCCTGGATATTCACCTGCGAGCATATGCAAACAAGGACGAAAACGGCAACATCATATCCCTCGTCGGGATACATACCGACATCACCGAACGAAAATTGGCCGAGGCGGTCCTGCGGGATAACGAGGAAAAATTTCGAACCATGTTCAATCGGCACAATGCCATAATGCTTCTCATTGAACCGGGAAACGGACACATTATTGACGCCAATTATTCTGCGGCAAACTTTTATGGATACACCACTGATAAATTGCGGACCATGGCAATCCAGGAGATTAACGTCCTGCCGCCGGAAGAGATTGCGGCTGAACGAAATCGAGCGATAGCCAGCGAACAAAATTATTTCATCTTCCCTCATCGGCTGGCAAACGGTGAAATCAAGACTGTGGAAGTGCACTCATCGCCTATCTTTGTTAAAGAGAAAGAACTTCTTTTTTCGGTTATTCACGACATCACCGAGCGCAAACAAATGGAGGCGTTGCTGAAGGAGAGCGAGGAAAAGTTCCGGTTGATGACAGAGCAAAATCTATTGGGAGTCATTATTCTTCAGGACGGTTTTGTTCAATATGTGAACCAGGCTGCCGCTATACTTACTGAATATTCAGTCCAGGAAGCCCTTAACTGGGAATTAAATGGATTTGCCAGGCTGTTTCACCCGGATGATCTGAAGTTCGTCATGCAACAGGCTCAAAAGAAGCAGGAGGGCGCCAAAGATGTGGTCACCCATTATTCGTACCGGATCATCACAAAGTCCGGCAAGGTTAAATGGCTTGATCAATATTCAAAGACCATCGTCTTTGAAGGTGAAAATGCGGACCTCATCACCATTGTCGACATCACTGAACGTAAGGATACGGAGGAGGCGCTGCAGAAGGCCTACCATGATCTCAAGAACGTCCAGGCCCAGTTGGTCCAGACGGGGAAACTGGCCGCCATTGGAGAACTTGCAGCCGGTGTGGCCCATGAACTGAACCAGCCCCTGACGGTTATCCGAATCATAGCCCAACGCCTGTTAAAAAGATTTGGAAAGAACTCCGGGGGCATAGATAAAATGAAAGATGACCTGGGTTCCATTGAAAAAAATACCACCAGGATGATGAAAATCATCAACCATCTTCGGGCCTTTTCCCGCCAGACGACCACTGAATTTAAGCCCATTGATGTGAACAAGGTTATACAGGATTGTTTTCAGATGATTGGCGAGCAGCTCCGTCTTAGAAACATCGAAGTGATACAGGAATTTTCGGACGACCTCCCCAAAGTTTTGGGAGACGCCAATCAGTTGGAGCAGGTCTTTCTCAATCTACTTGGCAATTCCCGGGATGCGTTAGAATCAAAATTTGAGGCCAAAGGAGGCGGTGCAAAATTGCAGAAGAAGATCGTGATTACCACCCATGTTTCAGGTGATCTAAAAGACAAAGTTGAAATCTTCTTTAAGGATACCGGGACCGGAATAGTCCAAGAAGCACTACACAAAAGCTTTGATCCTTTTTATACCACAAAAGAGGTGGGCAAGGGTACTGGGTTGGGACTTTCCATCAGTTATGGAATCATACAAAACCACAAGGGTGAGATTGATGTGGCCAAAACCGGCCCTGAGGGAACAACGTTCCGAATAAGGCTGCCGGTTGCATGAAGTTATCTCGCAGGGACGCTAAGACACCAAGGGAGTTAGGGAGTTAAAAAAAAGTTAGAGAAGACAAAGGGTATTGGAACAAGCTCGAGACCTATATCGAGGACCACTCTGAGGCTGAATTCAGTCATAGTATCTGCCAGCAAACAGACCATAGCCCCTAAGGTGCTTGATCTGAACACAAACATAGAAGCCATGCTTAAAATGCTTCGGAGCCTTATCGGTGAGGACATCGATCTTGCTTGATTCTCAGGTAAAACCCTTTAAAACCCAGCGCATCAAAAAAGAGGGCCGGCTTATGAATGCATTGTTTTCAGCGATCATAGTGACGGATGATGGGGGAACCCTGGAAGAAATAGCCATAACAGAAAGGGATCTCAGTCTGCTTGAGACCACATAAAAAAATATTAAAACCGGTTTGAATAATCAAATTGAATCATAAGGACCATGGTTATGAATATGGATAAAAAATTTCAGAAAGTGTTTGATCAACTGCGCACACAGGCTGAAAAACTGTTATCTGAAAGAAAAGAGATTCCGGGTTATGCCCTTGATGGTGGATCAGGGTTATCTGAATCAGGCTTGAAGATTGGTATGAAATCATGAATTAATACCTAATTTGAATAGGTAAAAAATAGGTTTTTTAAGAGTATTCAATAAACTTGCCATTCACTCCATATTTCTAATATGATAAATCGTAACTTTTGAAAAAAGAATCCCGCTTAAGGATTTTTTTAAAAAATAGGGGTTTATACCTATTGACACATCAATAAAAATTTTTTTATAGTGTAATATTATGTTGTTATAATAAGAAACGATTCCCAAAATACATGCTGTTTTTCAAGAGAAACTTGATTTTGATACGATTTTTCCATTCAGAAAGATGATGCAAAAAAAACAGGATTAATCAGAGGGTCTATGAAAACAGATAGATCAACAATACTGGTGGTGGATGATCAGCCTGATATTGTGGAATTAATTTCACAAATACTTGAGACTGAAGGCTATCATATACTAATAGCCTTTACAGGGGAACAGGCCCTTGAGGAACTGGAAAAAAATCCCTGTGATATCGTCATAACGGATATCAGGATGCCTGGAATGGGGGGCATCACCCTTTTGCGGGAAATCAAACAATCAGATCCAGATGTTGAAGTCATTATTATGACGGGATTCGGCTCCCTGGAACATGCAGTAAGGACCATACGGGATGATGGGGCATTTGATTATTTAACCAAGCCTTTTAATGATCTGGACAGGCTGATCCATACCGTTGACCAGGCCCTTGCAAAACGCCGCCTGAATTTGAAAAATAAAACCCTTATCCAGGATATCATGAAAAAAAAGACCATGGCCAGGACTGCCATGGACAGTATTTCAGATCCCATTATCCTGTTAAACCCGGAACAGACAATCATTGGAGTGAATAAGGCTGCTTTAACCTGTTTTGGATTAAATGATTTTCATGAAGCGATTGGAAAACTTTGTTACAAAGTGCTTGGCAAAAGCCAGACAACCTGTCATGGCTGCCGTATCTGTAATTTTCTGCATACGGATCAAACCATTGAGTTTGAGCAGAAAGGCGTCTGGGGTGATGATATCATTGAAAATATCACCATTTACCCTTTGCAAAACAAGGGGATAAAACAGGGGATTCTTGTAAAAATCCAGGACATCACCCAGAAAATTAAAATTGAAGAGCAGATGCAGAGGACGGATCGCCTGGCATCCCTGGGAACACTTTCAGCAGGTGTTTCCCATGAGATCCGAAATCCCCTGCATGTGATCCAGCTTTTTTGCGGTATCCTGGAAAAAGAGTTTGCCCCTTCAGACAAGGAAAAGGATATTCTCAAAGAAATTAAAACCAGCATTGCCAGGATAGATAAAATCATCAATCAGACATTGAATTTTTCGCGCTCCCAAGACATATCAATGGAGCCCATCAAAATAAACAGACTGATTCTGGAGAATATAAAATTCTGGTCATCAAAATTCAAAACCCCGGGGGTCAAGCTGGAACTTAAGCTTGGCAACAGTCTGCCCGCCATAACGGGTGATAAAATGAGCCTTCACCAGGTGTTGAACAATTTAATTGCCAATGCCCTTGATGCCGTGGGCAAAAAAGGGAAAATAAAGATCCATACATTTTTAAAGCCGGCAGCCTTTCATCACAACCGCTCATCCCTATATATTGAGATAAAAGATACTGGGCCGGGTATAAAAAACGATGATCTTGCAAAAATATTTAATCCTTTTTTTTCCACCAAGGCAACGGGGACAGGGCTGGGCCTGTCCATAACTCACAAGATCATTAAAAAACATGGGGGCAGTATACAGGTGAAAACCAGACCTGATAGGGGTACTGCTTTTATTATTGAGCTGCCCGTAATGCCGGAACAAAACAAGGATAATAATCTGCTACGGGCAAAAAAGGAAAAAATGACCCATGAAAATTCTGATTGTAGATGATGAAAAATCCATATTAAAAGCTCTGGAAATTATCCTGTCCCCGCAATATTCTGTTATCTGCGCCCTGACAGGTGAAAGGGCCATTCAAATCTGCAGACAGGAGCAATTGGATCTGGTTATCCTTGATATTGGCCTTGTGGATATGGATGGCTTTGATGTCTTAAAGGCCATAAAAAAAATCAATCCGGATCTCTCTATTATTATGGTTACGGCATATAAAGATCCAAAATCCATTGTTAAAGCCATCAAAATGGGGGCCTTTAACTATCTTGTCAAACCCGTTGATCCGGACGATCTTATTCTGGTCGTGGGCAACTGCCTTGACAACAAGGTTTTAAAGGATCAGATCACTGCCATACAGGATAGTGATATGAAAACGGTAAAATCCGGTTTTATCGGCCGAGACCCTGAAATAAAAAAAGTGTTAAACCTTGCCAAAAAGATTGCCCCAAGCCTTGACACGCCGGTTTTAATCACAGGAGAGAGCGGGGTGGGCAAAGGGGTGCTGGCCAAAATCATCCATTATCAGTCAGACGCTGCGCCCGGTCCCTTTGTCAGTGTTAACTGCGGGGCCATTGCAAAGGATCTTCTGGAAACGGAATTGTTTGGTTATGAATCCGGCTCTTTTACAGGAGCCAGAAAGGAAGGCAAAAAAGGGCGTTTTGAGGCAGCATCCAAGGGAACCCTTTTATTAGATGAGATCGGTGTCATGCCCCTTTCCTCCCAGGTTAAACTGTTAAGCGTTATTGAAGACCGGGAATTTTACAGGGTGGGCGGATCAAAACCAGTCCCTTTGGCTGCACGTATCATTTCAGCAACCAATAGTAAAATTGAAGACAATGCCCAAAACGGTGATTTCAGGACGGACCTTTTGTTCCGGTTAAATGTTGTGACCATTAATATTCCCCCTTTAAGGGAGCGCAAGGGGGATATTGTATTTCTGGCCCAACATTTTCTTGAAAAATATGCAAAAAAATTTTCAAGAAAATTTATGGGAATTTCTTCACAGGCAAAAGAGCTCCTCATGGAATATGCATGGCCCGGTAATGTCCGGGAGTTAAAAAATATTATTGAAAGAACCGTCCTGCTTGAAAATGAACCCCTGCTTCTGCCTGAACATCTTCTGCCTGCCCTTAGCAAGGGTCAAAACCGACAGACGGATAACACTCTGGTCGGTCTGGAAATTCAATACCTGGAAAAGTCAAAAAAAATAATTGGAGAGATTCTGGAACAAACCAGGGGAAATATTACCCAGGCTGCAAAATCTTTAGATCTCCCCGTGCACACCTTAAGATACACAATGAAAAAACTGGGGTTAAAAACCCCCATGGACGTATAAAAAAAGAAGACTCAAGATGGCCAAACCCGCTGAGACTGATCATATCGAGATCCTGCGCAAGTATCGTCTGCTCGTGTCCATATTAGCTGTGGCAATTCCCGTAAGCTTTGCCTTTGCACTGGAGGATCTCATCAACCATCGATATGTGATGTTTACCGTTGGGATTTTTTTTTCAGCTTCCATCTGTGTCGGCTTTTTTATCCTTTTAAAGAAAAAAAATATTGCCATGATAAAATGGACAAGCAGAATTGTCCTGTTTATGTACGCCTGCATTATAATGACGGTTTACACACTGGAAGGAAATAACTTAGCAAAGTTTTTGTGGATTTACCTTTTTCCTTTGTGCAGCTTTTTTTTTCTTGGAGAAAAAGAGGGATCGATCTGGGTTGTTCTTTTCTGCGCCATCAGTGCGTTGGCCCTGTTTGGGCCTTTCGAAATATATGATGCAACGCATTTTCTTCTGGGGCAGAAATTTAGACTGTTCCTGGTTTTACTGCTGGTAAGTATGATGACCTTTACATATGAAAGCACCCGCACCCGTGCAGAAAAATATCTTCACCAGTCAACCGAACAATTAAAACAAACCCAGGTCCAGCTTGTCCAGGCAGCCAAGCTTGCCGCCATCGGGCAAATGGCAGCAGGTGTGGCCCATGAGTTAAATCAGCCCTTGATGGTGATAAGGGGTAATGCCCAGTTAATGCTGCGCCGCATGAATAAAAACCAATATGATATCAATTGCCTGGAAAAAGAGTTGAATCTATTTTTAAAAAATACAAAACGCATGATGCGTATCATAGATCACTTGAAGACCTTTTCAAGGATGGAGGATAAAAATTTTACACAGGTTGATGTAAATGCCGTGATCAATAATTGTTTATTAATGATGGGAGAGCAGATACGGCTTAATAATATTGAATTGATTTTAAACCTGGGTTCTGATCTTCCCCGGGTTTTGGGAAAGATCAATCAATTGGAGCAGGTTTTTTTAAATTTATTGACTAATGCAAAAGATGCCATTTGTCAAAGGCGAGAAAATGAGGCAAACGCGCCGGGTGTGATTGAAATTGCCACCCGGATGGTAAAAATTCGGGCAAAAGATGAGATTGAAATTAAAATAAAAGATACGGGTACAGGAATAAAAAACAAAGATATTGACAATATATTTGATCCTTTTTTCACCACAAAAGAGGTTGGCAGGGGAACAGGGTTAGGACTTTCCATCAGCTATGGGATTATCAGGGATCATCAAGGTGACATTGATGTGGTTGAAACAGGACCTAAAGGGAGTGTGTTCCGGATTACACTTCCTTTAGAAAGCAGGGTCTAACCCTGGCAAGCAATCAAAAAGAAGCGGAAGACAATATTTTTATGAATTCCGTTAACAGAATTTCAATCCTGGAAATCCATCCGGGAGTGATTTTTTTTATCTTGGATTTGAATCATGCCAATACCAGACGATAAAAATTTTTCTTTTTCCATGATAGATATTAATAAAATTGATCCGTCCCCTTATCAGCACCGCAAATATTTTGATGAAAATAGTTTAAAAGAGCTTGGCACCAGTATTGCACAGGATGGCTTAATTGAACCCATTGTCGTCAGGACTCAAAAACAGGGCCGGTTTCAGCTTATTGCAGGAGAACGAAGACTCAGAGCCATTAAAGCCTATACGGAGATGACGCGTATTCAGGCAAAGGTCGCAGATGTAGACGATCTTCATGCAAGACGAATCAACACTGCTGAAAATATTTTAAGGCAGGATTTAACGGCCCTGGAGTCCATTGAAGCAACCATTAAAATCATTGATGAGGAAATGGGAAATGAGCCTGAGTATTTGACGGGGGGCAAAACACCCCTTGAAAGGGTGTATAAATTGCTGTCAAAGCTTGACTATATCAGGCGAAGCAGGGAACGGGGATCTGTTGTTTCGGAACAGGAAAAGGATCTGTCCTACAAATATGTAGGACAGGTGGAGTCAATTTTTCAAAATCTGCCAAAACCATTGAAATGGAGGTCTTTTTTGGCCCATGACCTGGTTTTATTAACCGACATTCCCATAAAAGTTCAAAAGGCCTCTGTAAAATATGACCTGAACAAGGCCCAGACAAAAGCCCTGGCAAAACTTGAACAGGTATCTGACACGGTTTTTTTTAACGAGGTCGCCCAAAAAGGCGCTATCCCGTTTAAAGATCAGAATAATAATTTTTTCCCCAAAATTAAGCTGAATGAACTCAGCGCAAGGGAAATAAAGGCCTTTGCACAGGATCTGGAAAAAACAAATAAAAGAAATGAAACAAAAATGGAGAATCGTAAAAGCGAATTTTCCCCGGCCATTAAAATCGCTTTGATGACACGGCTGGGCATACCTAATGTTCGGATTGCCCAGCGGTTAAATATCCACAGGGAAACCATTGCAAACCATGCGCCAAAAAACCAGGTGCTTTTTAATCAAATTCTTCAGGATGTTAAAGATGGGTTTAGTATTCCTGATATTGTTCAACAATATGGTGTTCCCCAGCCTCTGGTATGGTCTGTGATTCTTGAAGAGAAAACTGACCAGGAACGGTTTAAGGCTTTAAACTGGGGATTGCGGCCATGGGATAACTGGTATTTTAATGATGTGGATCACAGATTTGGAGACGACTGGCCCGGAAGAATCCCGGCCCAGCTTGTTGCCCATACCCTTTTTTATTTTACACGAGAAAACGATCTGGTTTTTGACCCCATGGCTGGCGGGGGTGTGGTTGCAGACACCTGTCTTGCTTTTAATAGAAGATGTTGGTCTTTTGATCTTCTGGACCGGATGAAGACAAGACCTGAAATTGAACTTTTCTTGTGGGACCCTGAAAACATGGTCTGGCCTGTCCCTTCAGGTAAAAAACCCGATCTCATTTTTTTTGATCCACCCTATTTTAAAAAAATGGCAGACCATTACATGAAAGGCAGTATTTCAGATTTTTCCAAGCCTCACTATTTAAACTTTTTTAAAGATTTTTTCCGTCTTTTGAAAGAACATTCAAAACCCTCAACCCGTATGGCATTTCTCAATGCAGACTTTAGAGACTTCCAGGGCATACCCGCTTTTGACGAGGATCCTGAAAACGCGATCCTGGTTTTAGATTATGGGAAACTGCTTGAAAACAGCGGATGGAAGGTCACACATTTAACAGATTGTCCTTTGTCCACACAACGGTTTTCGGCAAACATGGTAAGCCGCATGCAGAACAAAAGAAGCTTGGGGATTGTTCGAAGAACATTGATCATTGGTAAACCGCAATAGCTATAACTCCCGGGTCCATTTTCCATCCCAGAGCAATTTTTTGATGATAGTGCCAAAGATTAAAGCCGCATCTGCTTTAGATCAGAAAACCCTTCTCGTAAGCAATTTAATGTATCCCTATATCCTGGAGGGCGTGAGTTATATTATGTAGACTCTACTTTACTCATGAGAAAAATCGTGTTATATTCATTATACTGTGGGAAAAATCAAACAAAGATATATTAAAAATCATGTGGCAAATGATCTTGAAACCAGAATGGTTTTTATTGGAGGGCCAAGACAGGTAGGAAAAACTACTTTTGCCCTGACATTTTTACCCAAGCCCAGTGAAAGCCAGCCTGCATACCTTAACTGGGATGATATTTCAATAAGACCTTTACTGCTAAAAGGAGAATTGCCATCAAAGGAAAAATGCATAGTTATAGATGAAATTCATAAATTTGCCAGATGGCGTAATCTTATAAAAGGTTTTTACGATACCAATAAATCTGAGATATCATTTATTATCACAGGCTCGGCAAGGCTGGATCATTACAGAAAAGGCGGGGATTCTTTACAGGGAAGATACCATTACTATCGTTTGCACCCGTTTTCCCTTACAGAATTGAATCCTGACCCTGGTAAAAAAGATTTTGAAATTTTGTTGAAATTTGGCGGTTTTCCTGAACCCTTATTAAGAGCAGAGGAAAAATTCTGGAGAAGGTGGCAAAGGGAAAGACTTCAGCGGGTTATTTATGAAGATATAAGGGACCTTGAAAATATAAAAGAGATCAGCCTGCTTGAATTGCTTGCCCGGGAGCTTCCCAATCGCGTTGGTTCACCGCTGTCTGTAAAAAATATCAAAGAAATGCTTCAGGTTGCCCATGAAACAGCTGAAAGGTGGCTGATAATATTTGAAAGAATGTATTATTGTTTTAGAATTCCTCCATATGGTCCCCCAAAAGTACGTGCCGTTAAAAAAGAGCAGAAACTGTACTTATGGGACTGGTCACTACTGCCTGATAATGGCCCAAAGTTTGAAAATTTTATTGCCTCACACCTTTTAAAGTATTGTAATTTTATCGAAGACACAGAAGGGTTTTCCATGGAATTGCGATTTTTAAGGGATACTGACAAACGAGAAATTGATTTTGTTGTATTAAAAGAAGGTGTTCCCAAGTTTGCAGTGGAGTGCAAAACCGGGGAAAAGAGTATAAATCCTGCTATTTTTTATTTCAAGGAAAGGACACAGATACCTGATTTTTACCAGGTACACCAGGGTACAAAAGATTATAAAAAAAATGGGATAAGAGTACTTCCCGTGGAAACTTTCTGCAAGGAACTTAAGCTCCCTTAAAAGTCCCATAAATTTATGTGATAGGTAGATTCAGTTTTTGAAAATCTGCCAAAACCATTGAAATGGCTCTGTCCCGTTTAAAGATCAGAATAATTATTTTTTCCGCCTTTTGAAAGAACATTCAAAACCCTCTACAATAATAAAAATTATCAGCAGTTGATAATTTTTCTCAGTTTATTGTGAAAATCACATCTCTTAAAAACAGCATTACAAATTATAAGGCTTTGATTTTTCAATACATCCATTAAAAATATAACCTTAAGACCCCTGGGCATGATAGTTGCTATTCTAATAGATTCAAGGATGAATACCCAACTAAGTCTTTAAACCCTGGGGAGAAAACAATGATCAATATATTAGTTGTTGAGGATGATGATGCCATACGCAAAGCATTATCCATGGGGATATCGTTAAAGGATTCACAAGTGGATCTGGTCCAGGATGGAAAAACGGGGATCATGCTGGGAAAAAAGAAAACCTATGATGTTCTTCTGGCAGATTTAGGCCTTCCGGATATGGATGGGTTTGAGGTTATCAGGAATATGAAGCTTATTTCACCTGATATCATCCCCATTGTGATTACGGGCAATAAAAGTCTTAAAAGTTCCATTGAAGCCATCCGCCTTGAAGTCAGCGATTATTTGATAAAGCCCCTTTATATTTCCTGTGTGGAAAACGCCATAAACCAGGGTCTTAACAAACGGGCCCTGAAACAGGAACAAAATGAGAAAAAATTACAGGAGATGCTGGCGGATTATCAAAAAATATCCATCGTACCCGCGATAAATTCATCTATTTCAATGGAAAATGAGACGATGTTATCTTCCCCGTCTTTATCCATGTTTGTCCACCAGATCAACAACCCGCTCACCGTGATCAATGCCAATGCGAAAATGGCCATGTCCAGTCTGGATAATAAAATGAGCATTCATCATTATTTAGAAGGAATAATCAGGGCAACGGCAAGCATAAGCACCATTAATGAAAAGATAATGGCCATTGAAAAAACGGTTTATTACAGACATGAGAGATTTGATATAAAAGATATTGTATTAAACTGCATCCTCATGTTTGAGCCTTTGCTGGAAATTAAGAATATTGAGCTTGTGACGGAATGGACAACACAGGATTGCCTTGTTTTTGGGGATCAATTCAGTATTGAACAGGTATTTAAAAACCTGATCCTCAATGCAGTAGAAGCCATGGGCAACTCATCTGAAAAATTATCAAGTCTTAACATCCTGATCCACATCAGCCTGACACAGATTAAGGTACAGCTCCAAGACAACGGCACGGGTATTGCCCCGGATCATATGGACAACATTTTTACACCCTATTTTACAACCAAAAAACATGGGACAGGTCTGGGGATGAGTGTTGTCAAAAAGATGGTGGAAGAACATCAGGGTACCATTGAAGTCAAAAGTACTTTGGGACAAGGCACCTGGTTTACCTTATGGTTTCCCCTTGCAGATTGTGAGCCTTACTGGCATTGATGGGCTGTCTGCTGCAAATGCCGTTAACCTGATTAATAAAACCGGAGGTATTTTAAAGTGGTTAAAAACAAAATGATCATATTCATCCTGATTATGGCTGCTATAGCCATTTTAGCGTTTAGCGGGCTTCAAAAGACCCCAAAGGAGCAAAATGGTCATCCACTTTCCGGGTTGCCCATGAAAATCGCCGGGGCATACTGGCCCGGATCATTCTGGGTTTTAATTGCAGAAAAAAAGGGCTGGTTCAAAGAGGCAGGCTTAAATGTCGAGGTCATTTTTACGGATACTGATTATTTTGTATCCCTGGACAATATGGTTGAAGGCAGAATGGATCAAAACAATTTTTCCCTGTTTGATTATATCATCTATCTCAGCCAGAACCGGGATCTTGTTTTTATCCTGAATCCAGATAACTCATCAGGAGTGGAGGCGATCGTGGCAAGGCCGGGAATCGAAACCATACATGAGCTTAAAGGCAAAAAAATAGCCGTAGCCCTGGGGACTTATCTGGAATATGAACTGGATATTTTCTTAGAAAACCAGGGACTTTCGTCCAGGGAGGTGATCAAGGTCAATATGCATGCCGAGAAAATGGTCAGGGCATTTGCAGAAAACAAGGTGGATGCCATAATTACATGGGAACCCTTTGTGAGTGAGGCCGTGGAAAAAGAAAAGGGCATAAAACTCATTGACACCTCTCAAATTCCCGGCATGTCTCCAAACGGCAATGTTTTCCATCGCCGTTTCATCCAGGAAAGACCCGGGGATGTGCAGGCCTATGTCAGGGTCTGGCATAAAACCACACAATTTATCAAAGAAAACCCAGACCCGGCATTTACCATTATTGCAAACATGTACAACAAAACGATCCAGGAGGTTCAAACCATTGCACAACTGGATAAGCTATTGGATCTGCAAGATAATCTTACTGCTTTTTCCTATGGATCAGGCCTTAACTCCCTGCATGGTTCCTGGAAACAGATGAACAATTTCATGGCGAAAAAAAAGGTTATTGAAAAACGGCTCAAAAGCATTGATTATCTGGATTCATCCTGGATACGAAATCTTGATCAGCCTTAGAAATAAAGAAGGGTCAGCCTGCTATAATGAACCCGGCATAATTGCACAATCCCGGGGTTTTAGGGGAAATTTATGAAACTGAGCGGAAAAATTTTTATCTATTCCATGGGACTATCCATAATCGTTATTATTGTCATAACGAATATCACCATAATTTACACCCGCCGCATCATGACAGCCAATATCGGCAGGGAACAGATTGCCGCGTCCGCCAATCTTATGGGAGAAATCGACCGCACCCTGTTTCAGGCCCATCAGCAAATTTTACTGCTCAGCCGTGAAAAGGTTATGAAAGAGGTATTGGAACATTCGTTACAGGCCAAGTCCAAAATTGAAGTTGATCTTTACCATGTACTGAATGAAAAATTTTTTCTCACGGGCCCCTGGAACAGCTTATCTTTGATCTCAAGAAAGGGAATCATATTAGAGTCCGTTGGGCGGGAAAGTGCGGGCCAGGATATTGGTCACGATAAAGCCTGTAGTCTGATATTTCAAAAGGCGATTAAATCTCAAACAATGAAGGTGTCTTTTTCTGATCTGGTATTTTCCGATTACATGGAAGAGCCAACCATTGTGTTTGCCGCGCCTGTTTTTGATGATTTCAACCAGAAGACCCTTGGGGTTATCATGGGGCATTTTGCCTGGGATGCTGTCCTTCAATTATTTGAATCAGCCAATCCAAGAGTAATGGTACATCTTTTTAATAAACAGGGACTGGTCATTGCAACAAAAACAGAACAAAGGGCTGAAATTTTGAAAAATCGTTTCCCGGGTAATTTAAAAACTTTGAATGAAAAAATATTCACCTTAGAATCTGACCACAGCACCGCCACCCATGGTGGCATTCACAAAGGTGCTGTATTGGCTACTGTAGCTATTCAAAAGGGGCGCTTTGCCTATAAAGGCCATGGCTGGTATTTATTGAAGGAAACCCCTCTGGATGAAATATTTGAACCCATTCATAAAATGACCATAATCATTGTAAAGATATCGCTAATTTTAATAGCTATATTTGCCGGGTTTTCACTGTTTATAGGTTGGTATCTGGCAAGGCCGGTGGTGTTATTAACTCGAGCTGTACAAAAGGTTGCAAAGGGCGATCTTGACTTTAGGGTTAAGATAACGAACAAAGATGAAATAGGTTTGCTGGCCCAGGCCTTTAATCGGATGGTGGAGGATCTGGATAATATTACCGTTTCAAAAGATAGGCTGGTCTTTGCCCGGGAAGAACTTAAAAAATCCCTGCAAGACCTGACACAGACCCAGAACCAGTTGGTCCAGTCCGGCAAGCTTGCTTCCATAGGAGAGCTTGCCGCCGGCGTGGCCCATGAATTGAACCAGCCTTTAATGGTCATCCGCACAACTAGTCAGCTATCCTTAAGAAGACTTGGTAAAGATATTATTAATCAAAGCCTGCCGGATATCAATAAACTTGACGAGAGCTTTAAATCCATTGAAAAAAATACCAAACGCATGATGAATATCATTAATCATCTCAGGACATTTTCCCGCCAGGAGGAAATGGGATTGTCTTCCCTGGATGTGAACAAGGTTTTCAAGGGTTGTTTTTTGATGATCGGTGAACAGCTCAAACTTAGAAATATTATCATTAAAGAAAATTTTTCACCAGCGCTTCCAAAGGTATCAGGGGATGCCAACAAGTTGGAGCAGGTTTTTCTCAACCTGTTGTCCAATGCAAGGGATGCTGTGGTATCAAGGGCAAAAATGGAAAACAGAAAAGAGAAAGCAGATTTTCAAGGGGAGATCATCATCACAACCCGGGTTTCAGACAAGAATAAAGATAAGGTCCAGATTCTGATCAAAGACAATGGAAGCGGAATTCCCAAAGATAAAAAAGATAAGATCTTTGATCCTTTTTTTACCACAAAGAATGCGGGCAAGGGCACGGGGCTGGGACTTTCCATCAGCCATGGGATTATTAAGGCGCATGGGGGAGAGATTGAGGTGGTGCAAACCGGGGCTGGGGGGACTACGTTTCAGATAAAATTGAAGATTGAATATTGAAGAATGAACAATATTAAATATTAAATTCCAATAGGGGTAATCATGAAAGAAAAAATTTTAATCGTGGATGATGAACCTGATATCCTAGACCAGATTGATCATCTTCTGTCGGAAGAGGGGTATCAGGTCAAAAAGGCAGGCAATGGAAAAGAGGCCATTGAAATGTTTAGATCTGAGTCTTTTGCCCTGGTGATAACGGATTTAAAAATGCCGAAAATGGGCGGACTTGAGGTTTTAGAGCAGGTCAAACAAAGGGATGAATATGCAGAAGTGATCGTTTTAACGGGTTATGCCAGTATTGAAACAGCCATATCCACCTTAAGAGACTGCCGGGCTTATGATTACCTGAGAAAACCTCTGGAAAATATAGATGATCTGATTATTTCCGTAAACCAGGCGCTGGAACATCGCAGGCTGTGTCTGGAAAATAAAAAACTTGTCATGGGATTAGAAAATGCCAATGCAGGACTTGAGGATCGTGTTGAAAAAAGAACCCTTGATTTAAAGCAAACCAATGCCCAGCTTATTCTGGCCAGGGAAAAAGCAGAAGGTGCCAACATTGCCAAGACCAATTTTTTAAGCAGCATGAGCCATGAACTGAGAACCCCTTTAAATGCCATCATTGGTTTTTCAGAGGTTTTAAAAGATGAACATTTCGGCCCGCTCACCCCAAAACAGAAGAGCTATGTAAAGGATATCCTGACAAGCGGTAAACACCTGAATTCTCTTATTGAAGATATCTTGAACCTTACCCAGATAGAAAAGAAAACAGATGCCCTTAAATTAAAACCCCTGGATATGGTCTGTTTTCTGGAAAATCTGTTTCCCCTGATCCGGGAGAAAACCCAAAAACATTTTATTTTGCCGGATCTTAATATTTCAAGAAAGGTTGCAGGTCTTTTTGTCCGGGCGGATGAACAAAGATTAAAACAGGTCATGATGGATCTTGTGGACAATGCCGTTAAATTTACCCCAAAAAGGGGAAAAATCAGTATTGCGGCAGAATTGATTTTGGATTCTGAAGACACTATTTGTGGCAAAGGCGCAGGTGAAAATGTTTCTCGCAAAGGCGCAAAGGCGCAAAGCAAGATCAATGAGTTTCAATCAGCAGGTGACAATATTCAATCTTCAACAAACAATATTCAATCTTCAATAGTCAATCTTCAATATATAAGGGTCAGTGTGACTGATTCTGGAATCGGCATTGCACCAGGGGATCAGGAAAAGATTTTTGAGGATTTTTTTCAGATAAAAGGGGGGCTCACGGACAAGACTGCCGGAACAGGGCTGGGGCTTTCCCTGGTCAGACGTATCATTGAGATGCACGGGGGACGTATATGGGCAAAAAGTTTTGGGGAGGGCAAAGGCAGCCGGTTTTTCTTTGTGATTCCTGTTTTAGAAGATATCAGGAAAAAAGAACCTAAAGGAGCAAATAAATGAAACAAAAACCGTCGATGAAAACCATCAGATCCCTGACCGTTTCAGATCCGGATATGCTGAAAATCTTAAAAAGCGGTTACGGGTTTCTGGCAGTCATTGTTCTGATCATAATCATTATGGGGGTTGCTTTCTGGGGGTTTCACAGGCTTCGGGAGGATATCGTGCTGGGAACACAGACCTATGAACTGCTCAACAAGATGGGTGAGGTATTTTCCGATGTCAAGGATGCTGAGACGGGAAAACGCGGTTATCTTTTAACCAGTGATGTTGATTATTTGAAACCCTATCTTGAGGCCTCCCAAAAAATTGAGAATGCTTTTTTAACAATAGAAAAATTGATCCGGGACAACCCTGTGCAGAATAAAAATCTGGAAACGCTTAAAAAGATGGTTGTCTTTAAAATGGATGATCTTAAAGAAACCGTCTTAGTGTATGAGCACCAGGGGCTGGATAAGGCCCTTCAAAAGGTTAGAACAGATAAGGGAAAGGACATAATGGATCAGGTCCGCCTTCTGGTGGCCAAAATGGTAAAGGAAGAAAAAAAAATATTGGATCTGAAAAGAGGTCAGGTAGCCTATCATATTGGCATCGTCACCATGGTCATGATAATAGGTATTTTTTTGATCCTTTGCCTGGGGGTGCTCTCCCTGGTTAATCTGAATCGCACGATACAGGAGCAGAAACAACGGGTGCTCATATTGAACAGGGCCAGAAAAACGGCTGAAGAGGCAAGCCAGAGCAAGAGTAAGTTTTTAGCCACTATGAGCCATGAGTTGCGCACTCCCTTGAATGCCATTATTGGGTTTTCGGAAATTCTGGGTGAAAAAGTCTTTGGTGAGCTGAATGCAAAACAGGAAAGATATGTGAGCAATATATTGGCCAGCGGCAAGCATCTGTTGGGGTTGATCAATGACATTCTGGATATTTCCAAGGTGGAGGCAGGTAAAATTGAGCTGGAATTGTCAATGGTCAACATCAGGAGCCTGCTTGAGGCCTGCCTTGTCATGGTCAGGGAAATGGCCATGAAAAAGGGCATTAATCTGGATCTTAAGGTGAACCAGGAGCTTTTATTCCGGCAGATTGAGGCGGATGCGCAAAAGCTTAAACAGGTTATGTTCAATCTTTTGTCCAATGCTGTCAAATTCACGCCAAAAGGGGGAAAAATCAGTATTGCTGTGGAATTGGTTTCGGATTCTGGTGACAATGTCTCTGGTAAAGGTGCAGGTGACAATGTCTCTCGCAAAGGCGCAAAGGCGCAAAGTAAGAGCGATGATCTTCAATCACCAAATAATAATCTTCAATCTTCAATTTTCAATATTCAATATATAAGGGTCAGCGTGACTGATACGGGTATCGGTATTGAGCCGGAAGATCAGGAAAGGGTATTTGGCGAATTTGAGCAGATTGATTCCACCTATGCCCGCAAACAGGAGGGGACGGGTCTTGGGCTTGCTCTCACCCGGCATTTAGTTGAACTTTTTGGTGGCAGGATATGGGTTCACAGCAAAGGGCTGGGAAAGGGGAGCGCTTTTGCCTTTACCATTCCGTTTAAAATTAACGGGGGACATAAGAAAACCGATACCATTGAGTCCTCCAGGGATGGGAGAAAAAAGACCACAGTGCTGATGGTTGAAGATGATTCCCATGCAAGGGAACTTTTATCGGATTATCTTACACAGGCAGGCTATGGGGTTGTGCACGCCTTAACAGGGGAAGAGGTGATTGAAAAGGCAGAAAAATACAAACCGGTTGTCATAACCCTTGACATCATTCTTCCGGGCCGGAATGGGTTTGCCATATTAAAAGAGCTCAAGGCCAAGCCCGATACCCGTAATATTCCAGTGATAGTCATAAGTATAGTTGATGAAAAGCAAAAGGGTTTCGCCCTGGGAGCTGACCGGTATTTTGTTAAACCCATAGAAAAGCAGATTTTTCTGGATAGTCTTGAAAGTCTGATTGATAAAAAGTGAAAGGATGGTGAAAAATGGCTGGAGAAAAGATATTAATTGTTGAAGATAACCGCATGAATATGGAATTGGCCAATGATCTTCTGGAAATCGCAGGCTTTACTGCCCTTCAGGCGGACACAGCGGAAAAAGGGGTGTCCCTTGCCAGAGAGCAGTTGCCAAACCTCATTCTCATGGATATTTCCCTGCCGGGCATGGACGGACTTGAGGCTGCAAAACTTATAAGAGGTGATGAAAGAACCAGGGACATTCCCATTGTTGCCATGACGGCCCATGCCATGAAAGGGGATGAAGAAAAAGCAACACTGGCCGGATGTAACGGCTATATTACCAAGCCCCTGGATATCAAACTATTTTCCAATATCGTTAAAGGATTTCTGAATAAGAAAGACAGGTGATCCAAAGGTCAGGGAGGTAAAGGATATGACACTGGTAAATGGTCAAGCCCGGGCATTTGGCGATTTTAACTCTGGATCGGGCCGCATTCTTGTGGTGGATGATGAAGCGCGCAACCTGCGTATGATGGAGGCAATGCTCATTTCCAAGGGGTATGATGCAGTCCTGGTTGAGAGTGGAAAACAGGCCATTGATATCATTAAAACCTGCCTTCCCGATGTAATCCTGTTGGATGTGATGATGCCGGGTATGAACGGGTTTGAAGTTGCACAAGTGCTTAAAGCCAACAATGAAACATGCCATATTCCCATTGTCATGGTCACCTCTCTGTATGATGTTGAGGACAGAGTAAAAGCCTTTGAAGCCGGTGCTGACGATTTTTTATCAAAACCCGTTGACAAGACTGAACTGATCGCCCGGGTGCGTTCTCTTATCAAGGTCAAGGCCTTTCATGATCATCTGATAAATTATCAGACCCGCCTGGAAAATGAAGTGGAAAAAAGAACGAAACAGCTTAACAAAGCCTATGGAAAAATCAGGGAATCATCCTTTGGTACGATTCAGAGGCTTTCCAGGGCTGCTGAATATAAAGACGAGGATACGGGTGCCCATATTCAGCGCATGAGTCATTATTCTGCTGCCATTGCCAGACAAATGGGGATGAATGATACAGTTGTGGAATCCATTCTTCTGGCAGCCGGCATGCATGATGTGGGTAAAATCGGCATTCCGGATCATATTCTGATGAAACCGGGAAAACTTGACAAAGAAGAGTGGCAGACCATGAAACTGCACACTATTATAGGAGGGGCAATATTGACGGGAGAAAAAGCCGGTTTTATTCGACTGGCTGAAC
>Ga0233437_1002629_pt1 | contig 26257 bp, 21 predicted proteins | sample SI_122_August201_FD_182714 | JGI IMG/M metagenome (GOLD analysis project Ga0233437, IMG submission 182714) | Seawater microbial communities from Saanich Inlet, British Columbia, Canada - SI_122_August2016_200_MG | ecosystem: Environmental > Aquatic > Marine > Inlet | place: Canada: British... | reverse complement strand
AATCATAAAATTGCTGTGACTAATAATATTATCATTTAAATAATAGGATACCCATGGATAAAGCTGATCTGTATGTGCAACAAATTGCCATCGATCAATATTTAACAGATCAGGAATGTAAAAAATGTGGCGTCGACTCCTGTAAAAAATTAGTAGAGCAATTGAGTGCAGGAAAAATAAACCCTCTAGACCTTCAATCATTACCTGACCAAAAAATACAGGCATTGGAGTTTGCGATTAAAAGCAATCAGCTGCTTCCTGAAGTTCCTAAATTGACTTTTCCTCGCCCCATTAATCCGGAATTCATAGAACTGAACCAACCCAAAGATAGCGACCCTATCATTCTAACCGGTAATAACCAATATACCCAGGAAGTGCTGTTAACGGTATTAGCAAGTATTACTAATTCACTGTTTGTTCTTTTTTCCGACACAGGTGGTGATACTTTAGATATGGCTGTGGTCTATGAAAGTTTTAATCCGGACGCGATTGATAACTCTTTTAAGCGTACAGGCCTGAGAAAGCGAATTAAAACCAGTCCGGTAATTATCCCTGGTAAAGCTGCCGAGCTAAATAAATCTATTCAGAAAAAACTCGGTCTAAGAGTCGAAACAGGTCCGGTTTGCGCGGCGGAACTTCCCCTGTACTTCAACAATCGATAACAAACTTTCTAAATTTAATTCTGGTTTTAGGTCTATCATTAAATTGCAAAGTTTTCACTAAAACCAGTAGTTATCTTTAAAAACACTCAATATGAATGGTTATTTTTCTTCCTCATCATGATCAAGCAAATACTCGCTTAATTCCAGTGCAAATTCATATTTATCACCACGACAATAGGAAAATAGTACTTCAACAGGTTCATTTGATTCATTGTAGGTAATATTTTCCAAAAAGAATCCCGCGGATTTTTCAGGGAGATTAAACAAGGTAGTGATAGAATTTTTCAAGTTAATTGCGCGTATTTTTTGCTGAGCACGGAACAAGCGAATGTTATATTGCTCAATTAAAGCCCGATATAGAGATTGTGATAAATCCATTGTTAATAGGCCTTTAAATGGTTCATACGGTAGGTGCGCTTCCTCATAAATGTAAGGAATACCGTTGCCCGTTCGAAGCCGTCTGACCATCAAGATTTTATCATTTTCCTTTAATTTCAATTTTTTTGCAATATTGCTATCTGCCGATTCAACCCCTTTTCCCAGAACAATCGTTTTCCGATCCGCATCTTTATTATCAAAATGATCTTTAAAACTTGATATTCTATTTAGCGAACTAACAATTTGATGGGCTTTTTCCGACTTAACAAATGATCCAACCCCCTTCACTCTTTTCAGCATTCCGGCAGATACCAATTCTGCTATGGCCTGACGAAGTGTCAGGCGATTCACCTTACATATTTCCGCTAGTTCAGCTTCAGGTGGCAGTTTTTGTCCCTTCACATAAATACCGGTAGAGATTTGTTGCTTTATCCATTCGCTAATTTGAATATACTTGGGTACCGGGTTATCCGGATTAACAATTTCCATTAATTTTCCTAACTATTAGATTAGCATTACTCTCCATGACGGCAATCAGGTTTCTCTCGCGTTGATATTAAATAGCTGCCAGATGCTCATCAAAACTGGGATCTGCCAACAACTTTTGACAACGTTCAAAACGACCGACTGAGTACGCCCAAAAATCATCCACTGGATTTTTATTGGCATGTTGCACTACTCCCCATAATGTCCACAATAAGTCACAAAGCATTTTATAGATCACCATTCGACCCAATTGATCTTTAGGAGGAGGCCCTGAAAAATACGATTCCAGTAAAACTTTATCCTGTTCCGAGTTGAAATTAGCTTCTACAGACATATCACCCAGATCCCACATCGGATCGTTATTTCCACCATACTCCCAATCGACAATAGAAACCTGTTCACCGTTATCGATGAAATTTTCTGCTAATGGATCACAATGACAAGGAACTAATTTTATTGGTTTGCTCTCTAAAACTGTTCGAATTTTTTTAGCGGCTAAATTAACCTCATCGTATCCATCAGGAACCTTGGCATCCAGTTTTTTGACCAGTTCCAGGTATTCATCAATCTTCTCAAATACATCAAAACGGGTTTTAAATTTAGCCGGATGTTGGTGAATTTTAAGCAGTGCTTTGGCAGATCTTTCTACACTGCCTAAATCACGAAACTTCTCTTCATTAAGGGTTTCCCCTTCCAGAAATTCACTAAACATCAATCCATCATCATCGTCAAAATACAGTACTTTAGCCGATACACCTGAGTCAGAAGCGACTATTGCATCATGTTTTTCAGTTTTTCGGTCAATAAACTCATCGGTACCGACACCTGGAATTCGTAAAATTTTCTTTTGGTTATCGTATCTAAGACAATAAACAACATTGGTTAGCCCTCCCAATCTTTCTGCGGATATTTTATCCACCGGGATATCTTTTAACATAGGAATTCTAGCATAGTATTCTTTAAGATCTATCATGTTGGTTGACTCCAAAATTACAGGTTCACTGATTCATAATTAAATTATCAAATACCTAATAAAAGTTTATTTTTAATCGAAAGTACCCAAAAATCAGCATCAATATTAATTCCACTACGATCATATGGATTACTAAATACTGCAATCGTCTTTTCTATAAACCTATTTCTAAAAATACCAAAATTGAGAAATATCTAATTGCTACGAGGTACCTGATTTTAGGGAACCATAAGAATATCGGTCACTATCATGCGTTTATAGACTTAATTTTACTTTATCTCCTGATAAACAGTATTGGCACATATAGTTATCTATACAGATAAAGGATACTATTGGTTTTTATGATATTTTGTCAAATACTTAATTTTAGCTTCTGTACAGGGATTAGAAGTTTATAAAAACCTCTTAGGAACATCCTTTGACTAATCTTTTTTTTCTTATGATTCAGTGAAAATGCTGTATCCTTCAATTTACTTTTTTATTGACAATCCTTAGATAGATCGATAAGGATTTTACATATCTAGATATCTCAAACTTGATATCATCACCTTATCTAGATAGCAATTCAAGTGTATACCAACATTTCTTTGGGTAAAAAATAATACAACTGTCATTTCAAAAGATCTTCCATTAGTTAAAAACCAGCTATGATTTTCTTTTTTTAACTAAGATGACAATGGTTAGGAATTGTGTTTATTTTGTCTAACCTAATGTATGGACGGTACACTTAGATATGACATTGTCGACCTTAATCACTTCCGGCAGGGAAATTTGGTGGTATAAATAGGACTAATAATCATACAGTCAAACCTGCTTTAGAATTTGCTGTTATTACATTTTTAGTGACTAATAAAATCCCTGTAACTTTTTTAGCAAGGAGATTATTCTTTTTATCCGTCATTGTTGCTTGAATTATTATTGAATTTAAATGTGGTCTTGCATTCGTTACACTGAGTGATTCTGATACCCTTGGAAGCATATTGCCCTCTGATATTTAGTATCATTACAGTTTTAATAATTATATTAATGCCGGAAGGAATTACTGAATTGAAGACCCACATCAATAAACTCTTTAAATATTTTAAAAAATCTTTTAATTTTAACTAAAGCATTTATGAAGATATTATCATCTCATCTGAATGCTGATATTGATTTCTATTTTATTTATCAGTATTGTGAGATAAGTGAATAAACTTTACTTAAGTTTAGTTTTTAAGGGGAGGTTTTGATAATAGTTTATGCTAACTACCCCTTGAATAAACCACATTTATAGAGATAGAAACCTTAATTTTCGGTCTTGGCCTGGTCAATATAAAGTGGTTGTTTTAAAACTGTCTGGGAGCCGTTTAACATGTTAGGTGGCTTACAGACAATAATTTAATTGTTCCTAGAAAGGAGGAAAAAATGAATCGTGCCATTAGCAGTGGCAAGCATCGTTTAGAAGGGTGTGAGTTTAAAGTTCTGTCCGATGATGAGATTATGGATCTTCATCGTGCCAGTCTTGAAATACTTGAAAAAACAGGTGTTTACGTGGAGGATGAGGCTGCATTTGATCTCTTTCACGATATTGGATGTCGGGTTGATAAAGATACCAAAAATGTCAAAATCCCCCACTATCTGGTTGAAAAAGCCACTCGGACAGCACCCTCCAGAATAACGCTTGGTGCTCGAAATCAAAATAAAAGCTATGTCATGGAAGGCAAACGGGTGACGTTTACCTCCTTTGGTGAAGGTGTCAGCGTAGTTGATGTTAATACTGGAGAAATCCGGGATTCAACAAAAGCTGATCTGGCAGCTGGTGCCAGATTGATGGATACTCTAGATGCTTACGGAGTCTGTCATCGACCCATATCTTCTTTAGATGTTGATCCAATCGCATATACGCTTCATAATTATGAGGCATTAATTAACAATACTGACAAACCTGTCAGTCTTGGCCCTGGTGATGGTAAAGGTCTGGAAAAGATCTATGAAATGGCAGCTATTGTAGCCGGTGGAAAAGAAACATTGACAGATAACCCCTTAATTTGTGCTTCAACCTGCCCGGTAACGCCATTACGTCTGGTCAAGCATTGTTGTGAAATCGGTATGAAAGCAGCCGAATTAAGTGTTCCGGTTCGTTTTACGACCATGGCTCTGGCTGGTGGTACCAGCCCTATTACCTTGGCCGGCACCCAGGTCGTTCAAAATGCGGAATTCCTGGCTTGTGTCGTTATGCATCAGGCTGTTCGCCCCGGTGCTCCGGTAATCTGCAGTAGTTCGACAACTTCCATGGATATGAAAAAATGTGATGCGGCTGTCGGTTCTCCGGAAATGGCTTTATTTGCAGCCATGAATGCCCAAATGGCTCAATTTTACGGAATTCCATCCTGGAGTGGCGGTACGTAGACGGATAGTAAAATAGCAGGCGGTGCGCAAGCAGGCCACGAGAAGACTCTAACAGCTCTCATAGCGGCAATGTCAGGGAACAATGTCTTATATGGAGCCGGAATGTTAGAATGTGGAATGGTTGTGGATTATGCTCAGCTATTATTGGATAGCGATATCATTGATATGATAAAGTTCTTCATGGGTGGTGTCGAGGTCAGCGATGAGACAATATGTTTAGATGAAATTAAACATGGTGGCTCTAATGCCAATTTTCTGATGTCTCCAACGACATTAAAATTTATGCGGGAGCAAAGCAGACCGAAATTTTTTGAGCGCATGAACAGAGAAGCCTGGATCAAAGCAGGTCGACCTGATGCTTATGATTTGGCCAATGATAAAGTGAAGGATATTTTGGTCAATCATCAACCATCACCACTTTCTGATTCTGTTCAACAGGATTTACGAAGATTTGTAACTGAAGTTGAAAAGGAATGGGGGGCTAAACCCTCTAATCCCAATTTTGATCCATCAAAATTGGTTAAAAAGTAAAATCAGATCACCTGGAAAAATCACTAAAACATGATCAGGGTATCATCACTTAGTCATTTGCCGGGTTGATCCCAAAATAGTTGTTAATTAATAATCAGATAAACTCCAAGTGAGGCTGTCTGATTATTAATCTCACTTATCATCCTGATTTTCCCAGATTACCCGGTTTTTATCAAAAAAACCTTCCATTTTATCCTTATCCATGGTTATCAAACAAACGATTCAACTTTTATTATGATTCATTAATTCCTCTCCTTGGTTATAAGGTAAAGTAAAACTAAAGGTTGATCCGCCATCAGGATTGCCCACTGCCCATATTTTACCTAAATGTGCATTTATAATTTCTCTGCATATTGCTAGTCCAAGACCGACACCACCCGAGCCTTGTCTGGTAATACTACTCTGATTAAATTTACCAAAGATCATTTCCTTTTCAGTTTCAGGGATGCCGATCCCATCATCTTTGATATTGAAGCGTATCGCTGATACCTCCTTGTCACCGCTACCATTGCAACCAACTTTTAAGCTATCCAATTGACAGGAGATAGTAATGTGTCCGTCTGGCAGACTAAATTTAATAGCATTGGACAACAAATTTCGTAAAACCTGACTAATTTTATACTGATCACAAAAAATTTCTGCAACTACCTGACACTCAGAAATTACCAGGTCTATTAGTTTCTCATTTAATGTCGCTTCAAATTCATTTGATATCAGATTTATAATCCTATTAAGATCTATTTTTTGCATTCGATACGGTATCTTCCCGGACTCTAGTTTTGTTAAATTTAAAAGGTCATCCAGAAGCACCATCAGTTGTTTACCGGAGGTATCAATTGCTGAAAAATAGTGAAAAAGTTTATCCAGAGTTACTTTGTCATATTTTTTTAGACCGAATTGAGCAAAATTAAGAATCTGATGCATCGGGGTTCTTAGTTCATGTGAGATATTGGACAAAAAATCAGATTTAGCTCTGCAGGCGAGTTCTGCCTCTTCCTTTGCAAGTTTTAATTCCACCTTACGTTCATCCACTTGTTTCTCAAGATTATCATACATCAACTGTAACTTTTCTTCCGCTAATTTCCGGTCAGTAATATCCCTGACAATACCTTCAACACCTGTAATATCTCCCTGTTTATTAGTATTAAGCGTTGCATTAGCACTCGCCCACCATATTGAACCGTCTTTGCGAATTAGTTGTGCTTCAAAATTCTGAACGGAACCTTTTTCAATTAGCTGAGCAAGAAAAAATTTTCGTTTTAGTGGATCCAGATATATTTCTTGTGCGATATCCATTCCCATCGCCTCATCAATTGAATAACCTGTCAATGTTAAGACTGAAGGTGAAATAAATGTTATTTTTCCAGCCTGATCAGTACTATAAACTAAGTCCTGTGAATTATTAATCAATTCTTTGTATTTTTCCCCACTGTCATTTAAAGTTTCTTCACTTTGAAAATAATCACCCGCATTTTGGCGATAACCGGGATTATATGATCTATCTTTTTCATTTGATTGTTTGGTTATCTCATCTGCTGGATGGGCCGCTCCCTCATATTGCGGATCGCTCCACTCCAATATATTACTATCCCTGGAATTATCTTGGTTAAACATAGCTTCATTTTCTCCAAATACTTCTTCAGTCACCGTTTTTTCAGCACTAATCTTTGAGGTATATAAAGCTACTTCAATGGCCTTTTTAAGATCCTTTTTTCGAATCGGCTTAAAAATATATCCAAAAGGCATCTTAAAATTTAATTGTTCAATTCTATCAATATTAAGATTAGCAGTAGAAAAAATGACTGGAGTGCCAAATCTTGAACGGATAATATCAGCAGTTTCAATGCCATCCATATCTCCATTGATTTGTATATCCATCAAGACAATATCCGGTTTATTTGTTTTGGCTACTTTAATTGCTTTTTCTCCAGTATCGACAGATGATATAACATCATAGTCCAAACTACGTAGGATTTCTTCGATATCCATCGCAATCACCAAATCATCCTCGACAATCAATATTTTAGCTTTTTCCATATTTTGTGTAAAATAATCTGGACGACACATGAATTTTTCTGATTTGATCCATTGCATGTGATAGTTGTTTACAATGCCATTTATTTTCATCTATATAAAAACCGTCTGCATATATAATACTTAATAAATGACAAAGATTTCAATCATAAAAATGATTTTTTAACATTTAATAATCGTCAACTGTCCAAACAATACACAAAATAACTTTTAAACATTAAATATTTCAGTATTAAACGTTGACCCAATCTGTAATAGTTTGAATTTTTTTTTTGCTAATTAAGTTTTTTGGTTGATAAAATGGAAGTGACTCTTGGAGTGTTTGATAGATTATCGCAATTTGGGTGAACCTTATTATTTAAATCAACTATTTCTGAACCTTTTGGATTTGTTTAATAAGTCCCCAAGCGCTGATTTAGAGTTTCCTACAATTAATGCTCTACCCTCTAAATTCCAATTTATATTTTTTGAAAAACCGAATGAGCTCCATATAAACCGCTGTAATAGTTTTTTCCTGAATTAAATGTTCAAGTGGAATTTTAACATAAAGAGGATATGGTCGTTCTGCAATTAGTCTTAGGGTTACTGGTTTTAAACCACTATCCATGATTGTCAGATTACCATTATAATGTGCCAAATCAATAACCTTTGACCCAAGACCCAAAGCGACACCATAAATATCTTCGCTTGATTCAAAAATTTTTTTAGATTGACTCACTTAGAAGCCATTGAAAATTTTAATACTTTTTTAAATTATATTTTTACATATTTTCAATTGATTAAGCAATAAAAAACTACTTAAGGGCTTAATAGTGAAAACAACAATTGTTAGCCTTTAAATTCAAATCTGATATCAAACTTCCCCATGTCCCCGGCCAAGAACTAGTTAACATGAATAGCTTTGGCAACACTGGTGTGACAGTTATTACCCAATTCTAATGTCGTGCCTAAAACAGTATTTTCTTGGTAGCGTAATAGTGCTAGATCCAGTAATTCGGTTTTTAATAATGTTGATAGAAAAAAAAAAGTATTTTAGGTATCATGCAATTTTGAGTGCCACAAATCATAACATTTGGGCTAGAGGAGAAACTTATGAGCAGTGAATTGAACATTAATAAAACACCCTTGAATTCCTGGCACCACGACAATAACGGTCAAATGATTGATTTTGGTGGTTGGGAGATGCCGGTACAGTATACCGATGGAATTCTGGAAGAACATCTGGCAGTCAGAAAGTTTGGTGGATTATTTGATGTAAGCCATATGGGGCGATTTCGCATCAAAGGTTCCGGGAAACTAAAATTCATGCAATATGTATTAACCAACAATGTCCTATGCCTTAAACCCCGGCAAGCTCAATATACCCTAATCGCTAATGAAACGGGTGGCGCTGTGGATGATGCCTACCTGTATCGATTTGGAGAAGAAGACTATCTATTAGTAGTAAATGCCTCTAATCGGGTAAAAGTGTGGGAGCATTTTCAAAGTCAATTATGCAATTTTAACAATGTACAAATAGAAGATCATTCTGAAAAAACCGGAATGATCGCATTTCAGGGACCATTGACCAGGAAAATTCTGGAACAGATCATTGAAAGCGGAACATTACCGGATACCAGTCGCAATAGTTTATCTCAAATAAAAATCTGTGACACTGATATTTTATTAGCCCGTTCTGGATATACAGGAGAACCACTTTGCTTTGAATTATTTGTTCCTGCAGAAAAACTTGAAGCAGTATGGTGTAAGATATTCAAACGCGGTGAACCAAAAGGAATTAAAGCGATTGGTTTAGGTGCCAGGGACACTCTGAGACTTGAGGCGAGTATGCCACTCTATGGTCATGAACTTGGGTTGGATACCGAAGGGAAAGAAATCCCTATTTTTGCAACACCCCTTGCCAAAATGGCAGTCAGTTTCAATCGTCAAAAAGGTGATTTTATTGGTCGGGAAGCCTTATGGAAACAATTTAAAGCCTTAATGGATATCAAAAAGGGAACCATAACCGAAGCCCCGGCTGAATTACCGAAAATGATCAAACCAATAGCTCTCATTGGAAAAGGAGTGGCTCGCCAGGGTGATGAGGTTTATTTAGAGGACCGAAAGATTGGACATTTAACCAGTGGTACTATGATCGCCTTTTGGAGATTTCATGGAAAAGGTGCTACGATGCATATTACTGAAAACAGTGACCGCCGGGCGATTGCATTGGCATTAGTGGATTCAACACTGGCAGCTGAAACAGAATTGAATATTCAGGTTAGAAAACGGAAAATTAAAAGCCAAATCGTTCGATGGCATGGCCGATCAGAAGCGCCGCCTTTTTTTAGATCAATCCCCATCCAGACAGAACCGGATGCTTCAATACCTGGCAGCACTAGTGATCAGAATAAAGTATTAACGCTTTTATCAAAAGCTGTTCAAAATCATCAATGGCGGCAACAGGCATGTATCAATTTGATTCCATCAGAGCAAACACCATCTAAATTAGTTAGGCTTTTATCTGCGGCAGACCCCAGTTTTAGGTATGCAGAGCATAAAGAGTTATTAGCCGCATTTGGACATGATGTTTATTATTACCAGGGCGCTGAATTTATTACATGGGTAGAATCACAACTCAGGACTGAAATGAGTACTTACCTGGGTTGTCCCCAGGTTGAGACACGAGCCATTAGTGGACAAATGGCTAATATGACGGTATACAGCGCATTTTTGGATTATAAAAACCGAACTTTTCGAAAACGGGAGCCAAAGCGAATTCGTTTAGCTATGAATCACCATATCGGCCGGGGAGGACATTTAAGTTCACAACCCATGGGGGCATTACGGGATTATATTAGCAAAGATCCCCAAACTGACCAGTATTCCGTGGTAAACTTCCCTGTATACGCTGATAATCCCTATCGGATAAACGTCGAAGAAACGATTAAATTATTGGATCAAATCGGCCCTGAAATTATTATTTTTGGAAAAAGCATGGTCCTGCATCCTGAACCGGTTCAGGAAATTTACCAGGCGCTAAAAGGGAAGCCGAACCAACCGCTAATCATGTATGATATGGCACATGTTTTAGGTTTAATTGGTCCTCATTTTCAAGAACCTTTTAAAGAAGGTGCAGATTTGGTAACGGGATCTACCCACAAAACCTTTTTTGGGCCGCAACGCGGCATTATTGGTGGTAGTTTCACTGAAAACACGCCTGAATATGAACTGTGGAAAACAATTGAACGCAGAGCCTTCCCGGGAATGGTTAGTAATCACCACTTAGGAACTTTGGTGGGTCTACTATTAGCCACCATTGAAATGAATGCCTTCAAAGAACAATATCAACAACAAATCATTAACAACGCCAAGGCATTTGCAAAAGCACTGAAACAGGAAAATCTGAATGTTGAGGGTGATCCTGAAAAAGGTTATACTGAAACACACCAGGTCGTATTAAATGTCGGTTATGGAAAAGGGATTCAGGCTGCCCATGATCTCGAAGCAAACAACATTGTAGTGAACTTTCAGGCAACACCACTGGATGAATCTTTTACTGCGAGTTCGGCACTTCGCCTAGGAGTCGCTGAAATGACCCGTTTTGGTATGAGAGAAAAAGATTTCGAAATATTAGCAGGCTTAATCAGGGAAGTTCTGATCGGAAACTCCATGAAACAGGATGTTATTCGCTTTCGTGAAAGCTTTTTAAAAATGAGCTATTGTTTCGATGATGAGGCCTTACAACCTTTCACACAAGAATTGATACAAACATTTTAATTCAATGATCAGGCTTAGAAGTCTGGAGCACTGAAATATATTACTCTGGGCAGAACGAAAAATCTCATGTGCCTAATAGCCAAAATTAGGGCGATGACATAAAGGTAACGCGGGAGTACAATGAAAATTACATATTTGATAAAACGGGATAGAATATTATAGATGCTCTCAAACTAAAGATAACAAAATTTCTTAATCAAGCCAAATATTGAGAGACTTTTCTTTTTATATAAAAAAGACGGTATAAAAATATTCTATAATATAACTGGAAATGGGAATAGTTTGAGGTGAATATTTTTCGTTGTTTGACAAAACAGGATCATTAAAAATAGAAATAAAGTTATTTTAGAACCAAATTATTTGATTACGATTTTCAAATGATTAATTGGATAATAGACCAAATACCTAGCTTAATATATATGGCAAAATTACAGAAGGCACAAAACTTAAGTTTGGTGGAAGATGTAACCAGGCAAATTGAAGAAGCGATATTAGACGGGGAATATAAACCAGGTGATAAGCTGCCTTCAACACGGGAGCTGCAAAAAATATTGGGCGCCAGCCTGGGAACAGTCAGGGAAAGTTTAACAAAACTTGAGCAAAAAGGATTATTAAAAGTACTGAAAGGCGCCAAAGGAGGTTTTTTTGTCAGAGAGATCACCATTAGTTCAATGATGGATAGTTTGGAAACCCTGATGAAACATATGGTTCTTTCACATAGAGAACTGTATGAATTTCGTGCTACAATAGAGGCCGGCCTGGTCCGATTAGTAGTTAAAAGAGCCAGTAACCAGCAGATAAAAAAAATAAAAAAATATCTAAATAAACTTAAGAATTGTTTAAATAAAGGTCACCAGGGTTGGATAGAGCTGGTTGATGTTGAACAGGAACTGAGAAGAGAATTTTTAAAAGTGGCAGATAACAGACTTTATGAAGCTGTCCTGGTTCCTATCATAGACAAACTCAGCAGTTATGCAGAACTTTTTCTCCCAGGAAGAGATAATGAAGCTAAAGAAGCATATGAATATTGGCAAAAAATCATACCCGCCATTGCTAAGAGAAATGAAGATGAAGCTACTCGTTTTACTAGAGAATTACTGTATCATTTTATGGATCTATTAATTAAACAGAACCAAGATACTCATCAAACTTAATCATTATATTAAAACATCACACCGGATTTATCTATATTTAATGCCAGTCTTTATTTCTTGAAGATAACTTGAAACTTCATCCCCCCCAGGTTTATTTTACTGTTCTTACTGACTATTAATAGCAAATAGCAATGACAAAATCATAGTTAATAAAAAACAAAGCTCAAATGGGTAAATTTTTTATTTGACATTAATGATCTTATGATTTAATGATCGAATCAATAAATCAATGATTTTTATCTGAAGCTATCTTATGAAGGCCTCCCGTGATTCAAACAAATTCAACCTCACTCGCTACTCCAAATTTTAGAATGCTGACTGATGACCAAATAGAAAGAATTAAAGCTACTTCTTTCGAAATATTAGAAAAAGTCGGCTTTAAAGTCCTGCATTCTGGAGTTCGTAAAACGTTTAAATCAACCTGGTGCCACCGGACCGGTAACCATGGCAGGAGCTGTGGCACAAGGGATAGCGGAATCGATGTTTTGTGTGGCCACAGCTCAGCTTTATCGACCGGGATGTCCGGTTGGCATAGGCTGTAGTTTTGGCATAATGGATATGGCTCAAGCGCTTATGAGTATCGGATCTCCGGAAATGAGCCTGGCCTCGATTGCGCAGGCAGAAGTCGCTCAATCACTCAGCTTACCCACCTGGGGTTTAGCAGGTGCCACCGATTCTAAATGTCTAGATGCACAGGCTGGTGCTGAAGCGACTTATCATATACTGGCCCAAGGCCTGTCTGGTTTAAATTTGATTCATGATGTTGGATATATGGACATGTCGATGGTTTGTGCAGTCGAACAACTGGTCACTGGCAACGATATAATAGGTATGGTTAAACGATTCCTGAAAGGTTTCTCAGTTATTGGATAAAAGCTCAGGTTCATTAAAAGTCTACATCGTGTCTGAATGAGAGTTGTTAATTCGAGGATGCGTACATATTACATATTCGCTAAATTTGTGCGCAAATTTAACACTTGTCCCTACATTCATCCCCACAGATAATATGTGATAATAAAACGCTAAACTGTTATGGGTTTTTATGAAAGTGCCAAATAAATTTATTGATCGCCTACAATTTGCTACTTCTGAAGAATTACAGCATATTCATAATACTTCAATGCAAATACTACAGAATGCAGGAGTTATTTTTAATAGCAGTGAGGCACTAGAAATATTTACCAAAAACGGATTTCAGCATGATCATGGAAAAGTTTTAATATCCGAGAAAGATGTTCTTAAAGCCCTTGAATCAACTCCGAAAACATTCAAGATTCAAGCAAGAAATCGTAAAAATGATGTTTGGATTGGCAACGATAATTTTGTTCTTTTGCCTACAGTAGGCGCACCTAATGTTACCTTATTAAATGGAGAACAACAACCAGCAAAAATTAAGGATTTTGAAACTTGTTGTAAGCTAGTGCAATCCTCAAAGCACCTTGATATGGGAGGTTGGCTAATGGTGCAGCCGCATGATGTGCCACTAAAAACAGCTCACCTTGATATGTTACTAAATTACCTAACACTATGTGATAAGCCCTTGTTAGGTGCTTTCGGAGACGGTGAAATGGCCGGGGATACGATAAAAATGGCAATGATGATATTTGGTGATCAGGAGTACCTAGAAAAAAATCCAGTGACGGCTTTTATAGTTAATGTCTTGTCACCATTGCAGTTTTCTGAAGAACAGGTTGATGTAATTATGACTGCAGCCAAATATCACCAACCTATTGTAATATCAAATATGGCTCTAGCTGGATCAACAGCACCTGTAAAAATCGCTGGATTACTATCTCAAATAAATGCAGAAATTATGGCCGGACTGGTTTTTTCTCAACTAATTGGACCTGGCACTCCGGTCGTATATGGGACCACTTCAGCGCCGATGGATATGAAAACTTCCATTAGTTCTCTAGGAGCATGGGAAACAATAAAAATCGCTTCCATAGCATCACAAATTGCGCAGATGTATGAAATACCATCTCGAAACGGAGGCTCATTATGTGATTCTCACCTGCCGGATGCTCAAGCAGCAACTGAAGGAAGCTTACTTTTGTCAAATTCAATTCGTAATGGAGCCAATTTCATTTTACATGCTTGTGGTCAGATCGCTTCATTTATGGCAATGAGTTTTGAAAAATGGTTAATTGATGAGGAGGCATGCTCATTAATAAAAGGCTATTTAAGCCCTCTAAAAATCAATAAGGAAACCACAAACCTGGATATAATATGCGAAATTGGATCTACAGGACAGTATTTAAGCCATTTAAGTACATTTAAACATTTTAAGGAACTATCCAGACCTCAGTTTTTAAATAGAGATAATCATGAACGCTGGAAGCAAAAAGGATCATTGGATTGTGCTAATATGGCATCAAAGGAATTAAGCAAAAGACTAGGCGAATTTGAAAAACCTTATATTGATGAAAGCCTCGAAAAAGATTTGAAAACTTTTGTACAAAAAAAGACATTATAATTATTATCTGAACAAATGTAAAATTTGCACTATCTGATTCTAGCAAATTTATTATGTTACGCTAATCGAATCTATTACTGAAATTTTACTTACCGGCAATGCAGACAGGCTAAAGGAACTGGTGCAAAGCTCTTTAAATAACGGAATAAGCCCTTCCGATGTATTATCAAATGGATTAATACCAGGAATGGATCTTGTTGGTGAAAAAATGGAATCCGGCAAAATGTTTATTCCTGAAGTTTTAATGTCTGCCCAAGCTATGACCGCATCGGTTGAACTTCTAAAACCATTGTTAGGGGAAAGCGATCTAACATCGGCCGGTAAAATTATTTTTTTATATACAAATCAACCTTTATCGCCTCGTGACAACTGTTTAACATAATGCCACCAGATTTCTCTGGCCCGACTTAAATCATATTCGCCTGGCTTTAAGCTTAAATCCAACCACAGGCCATTTCCCAATGCTGCAAGACCGTCAGCCGCAAGTTCTATTTCCTTTGAATCAACATCTTCACCCATGACTGCTCTAAATAATGGAATCAACTGCTTCCGGTAAAGCTTGCTGGCCTCCTCATAGATTTCATACAATCCCTGGTCCGTTCGAGAGGTTTCTGTCAATGCTACCCAGGCCGATACAATCTCACGTCTCGCATAGATAGGATCAAAGCCTGAATCAACAAAACGATTCAGCTTCTGTTGTACTGTACCCTCAGTAATATCGTTAACCATTATTTGCCAATACTCTAAAGCGATATAACGATAAGTTGCTTGAAGTAATTCGGCCTTGTTGCGAAAATAATATCGCACCAGACCACGTGAAACGCCTGCTCGTTCAGTGATCTTTTCTATGGAAGCTCCACTTATCCCCACTTCCGCAATGGTATTGATCGTTTCATTAATCAGTTCCGTACGCCGCTTTTTACTCTTCGTTTCCTTTTCCTCTTCTGTTTTTTGAAGTGCCATACTTTAACTAATCTCCATAATATCAGTTTATTAACTGTTTTCACCTGATAACAATTTTCTATACGTATAACAAAAGTATTGACTTTCAACAAGTGCTTTGATAATGATTATAAAAATTTAGCTATACGGATAGCAAAATTTTTAATATATGTGGATTCTTTACTTCCTGGGCAGATATTATACCTGTAATTTGGGATTGTAGCAAAACATCAACTCACCCGAATTGTTGGTTTTTTTTCGTGCAATTCGAAGCGGTTCATGTTCGGATATGTTTGGCGGGTATCTATTAGCGTTGAATGCCCTTAATCTTTCACAAAGGAGGGTTGACAGTGAAAAAAAAAGATAGTTACGAATTACCGAATGAAGTTGCCAGCATGTATCAAAGGGGCAAATTGAGTCGAAGGGAATTTGTCCGTTTAAGCAGCATTTTGGGCCTATGTGGTGGAGTAGCGGCTACAACAGGCGGTTTATTTTTTCCTCAACCTGCTCTGGCAGCTATGCCTAGGCGAGGAGGGGAAATCAAAATATCACTGCCCGTATTGCGAGTTACTCATCCTTCTCAAGCGACTTGGACGCCGGTTTCTTGCATAACTGCTCCAGTGGCTGAATATCTGACCCGGGTTCACGGTGATGGCAGCGTGTCAGGCATATTGCTGGAAAGCTGGAAACCAAGTACTGATCTAAAAACTTGGACACTCAATGTGCGCAGAGGTGTAACGTTCAACAATGGGGATGCATTCACTGCAGACGACGTAATTTTCACCATTAAACAGTGGCTGGATCCGGCGATCCAATCTTCAATGATCAATTACCTCGGTCCTTATCTGAGCTCCACGGATATCGAGAAAACGGGTTCTCATCAGTTAAAGCTTCACCTCAAAAAAGCCCGTTTTGCCCTGCCAGTTCACTTGGCTGAATTTGCAGCCAATATTTTGAATCACCGTACCTTTGAAGGCGATTTTATCAAAGCACCTCATGGTACAGGTCCCTTTACGATTGAAACTTACCGCCCTGGGGAGGTCTGTATTTACAAAGCTCGACCCGACTACTGGGCTAAAGGAGTAGACGGCAAACCGCTGCCCTATTTGGACAGCATTAAATTCATTGACATGGGCTATGATGTGACCCCTAAGATCGCCGCTTTGAAGGATGGAGAGATCAATTTAATCGGCTTGGGAGGTCAGGAGATCATGCAGGCTTTTAAAAACGATTCACGATTCATATCCAGGTCAATAGAAACTGCTGATACTGGAGTGCTGCGAATGCGTACTGACCTCAAACCGTGGTCTGATGAACGGGTTCGTCTGGCTTTCAAAAACTGCCAGCACCGGGAAAAGATCCTGGCTCTTGCTGTTGAAAACATGGGACTTCTGGGACATGATGCTCATATATTCCCCAAGCATCCTGCATATTGTAAAAAGCCGATTCCACCTTACGATCCAGAAAAATCTAGGGCTCTGCTCAATCAAGCCGGATACCCGAATGGTCTTGAAGTCACCTTAAATTATCATGCCGATACATACGATCATGTCCGTTACGCCAAGGTTCTGAAAGAGGATTGCTTGGCTGGTGGATTTAAGGTCACTCTTAATCCAACTCCGGAATACTGGGATAAATGGACCGAGTACGATCTTGGCATCACCCAATGGATTCATAATCCCATCGCCACCACCTACCTTAACGTAGGATATGGTGTGGATCAGCAAGGCAAACCGTTGCCTTGGAACGAAACACGCTGGGTGGACAGTGAGTTCCAGCAGCTGCTGGAGCAAGCCAGTGGAATTCTTGATGCGGATGAGCGACGTAAGGTAATGTGTAAACTGGAAGATGTGATGGCTCAACGGGGAGGAATTGGGATATCTTATTGGACGAATAAATGGTGGGTTATTCCAGAAAATGTTCACGACATCCGCATCCGTGCAGATTACCTGTTCGAGCTCGAAAAAGCCTGGCTATCATAATTTTCCCCCAAATCGGTCGCCAATAGGCGGCCGATCTTTGAACCTGTGCTGTGATTGCTGTACAGTGAATCTTTTAACAGGAACGACAATCAGATGGTCAAATATATCATTCGCAGGGTGTACCTACTGCTGCTAACTATGATAATAGTTTCAATCGTCGTGTTCCTCATCACCGAAGCTTCACCCGGCAATGTTGCACGAAAGATATTGGGACCATTTGTAACGACTGAACAAGCAACGTCTTTTTTAGCTCAAAACGGTCTGGATAAGCCTGTTTATCTGCGTTATTTCCTGTGGTTATTTGGCAGCGACTGGTATGCGGAGCAAAAAAGCAGTTTGAACCTGAAGCGAATTGTCACATCCGGTGGTTTTCAAGAGTGGTGGGCTGTCGGTAAACAGGGAAATTTGCAGCATTGGGATTTGCAGGAAGGGAATCTAGTAACCGTTACACGTCTTTCCGATAAAGAAGTCGAAAGGAGGATGGATAATTCACAGTGGCTGACTAGACAGGAAGGTGAAAGGTATTTTTGGGGGGTAGACAATGCTAACCACGTCGTCCTCTGGATCAAAGACGGCCAAAAGCAATCATGGACATTCAACCAGGGCAGCTGGGCAAAACAAAATGACGCTCCTGTGGAATATATCCCTCTGCAAAAGGGTTTTATACGAGGGGATCCAGGTCTGTCCCTGCGAACGGGTCGTCCGGTAGCAAGAACTGTTACGATTATGTTGCGTAATTCTATGATCTTAGCCAGTATTGCTTTTGTAGTAGCCATGCCGATTGCTATTCTTCTGGGTATACTGGCTGGAATCAAAGAAGGTTCAAGACAAGACCGGACATTGAGTATTATCGGCCTAGCTTTTGCCGTCATTCCTGAATTTGTTACTGGCGTTTTTTTAATTCTCATATTTTCCATCTGGCTGGAATGGCTACCCGGCGCTGTCGTGTTTGGTGATCTCAATCCCTGGAATCGATTGGATATGTTGGTTTTACCCGTACTGACCCTGGCACTTGTTGAGATAGGCTATGTGCTGAGGATCACCAGGGCATCTATGGTGGAAGTTATGCGATCGGCCTATATTCGGACGGCTGTTTTGAACGGTATTCCTTATTGGAAGGTTATTTTTGGCTATGCTGTGCGCAACGCAATTATTGCACCTATAACCATTGTCATGCTTCACTTTAACTGGCTATTGGGTGGCATTGTAGTAGTAGAATATGTATTCGGTTACCCCGGATTAGGTAAGTACCTGCTAGATGCAGCATTGATGCGCGATATCAATGCCATCGTTGCAGGATCCATGATTATGGTGGTAGTAGCCGTTACCACCCAGTTAATTGCTGATATCGTGTACCCACTTCTAAATCCACGTATTCGGTACAAGTGATGAAACAGATTAACAAGAAAAGCGGGACTACTCCCACACATACAGCTGGGGTAATATGAAGAAACTCATCAAATTGGCCTGGTCCTCCAAGACGACTATGATTGGGGTGAGCATTGTCATGTTTTGGCTTATAGTTGCTCTGGCAGCGCCACTTTTGACACCTTACAGCCCTACTTACCAGGATTGGATAGCCCCAAAGCAGGGTCCTTCACTGAAGCATCCCTTGGGAACGGATCAGATGGGACGCGATCTTTGGAGTCGACTGATATATGGCGCCCGTGTGGTCTTAGTGGTTTTGCCCCTCTCGGAAGACATCTGGCTACCAGGTGGTACAGCCCTCTGGGCTGTAGGAGTCGCCCTTGTGCTTGGTATAGTGCTTGGACTGCTCAGCGGCTATCTAGGTGGGTGGGTGGATGAAATCATAATGCGTTTGCTCGATGCCATGCTGGCCATGCCAGTGATTCTGCTCTACCTGATCATCATTTCCGCTATTGGCGCATCAGCAGTCAACATTGTGCTGTCTATGGCTATTGTCAGCACACCAGGTATCGCGCGTCTGGTACGCAGTCTCACTCTGGACATTGCCACCAAGGAATATGTTCTTGCCGCCAGAGTCCGGGGGGAGAGCATATGGCGTATCATGTTTCTGGATATTCTACCCAACGCCAGGGGGCCGATCATTGTGAATTCCATGTTGGAAGTAGGTTACGCAGTTTTTGCCATGGGTACGCTGGGATTTCTGGGATTGGGGATGCCTCCCCCATCTCCCGACTGGGGTTCAATGATCGCTCAGGGACAGCGTCATTTGATGACTGGTCATCTCTGGGGCGTTATTTGGCCGGCGCTGGCTCTTGCATCCCTGGTAGTAGGATTGAACCTGATCGCTGATGGTATGCGTGAAGAATCGTTGAGATATCAGTAAATAATTAGAGACGATCTCCTCCGGATATCGGCGGAATTCATATCCAGTAGCCAGGTATCACCTATTTTTTAATATCTATGCCTGAGGAAATTCGAGACATGAGTATAACCAGTCACGACAAACCGGTCCTTGAAGTCAACAACTTATCCATTGTCTACTCGACACGACATACAAACGTTCAAGCTGTCCGAGACGTTTCATTCGACATACACAGAGGTGAAACACTCGGTATCGTTGGTGAGTCGGGATGTGGAAAATCAACTATCGCCTTTGCTCTGGTCGGCTACCTGGGGGCAAATGGACATGTTAGCAACGGTTCCATTCGCTTTGAAGGGCATCAAATGGTAGGAAGATCTGATGCCGATCTGCGTGACATTCGCGGAAATCGAGTATCAGTCGTTTATCAGGATCCCATGCAGGCCTTAAATCCTTCCATGCGAATCGGCGATCAAATGACCCAGGTGATGTGTTACCACAACGGGCATCTATCGCAGAAAGGAGCCAGGACCAGGATTATCGAGATGTTGGAAAGAGTCCATATGCCAGATCCGCATGCTGTCATTAAACGCTACCCTCATCAGTTATCGGGAGGGCAGACTCAAAGAGTGATTATAGCACTGGCATTATTGAATAATCCCAGTCTGTTGATTATGGACGAACCGACCACAGCTTTAGACGTAACTGTGGAAGCCACTGTTCTAGATCTGGTCAATGAGCTGAAGACTGAGTTTAACGCTGGGATTATTTTTATCACTCATAACCTTGGGGTAGTGGCTCGTGTCAGCGATAAACTAGCTGTCATGTACGCTGGTGAAATTGTGGAACAAGGATCTGCACGTTGCCTGTTTAAGGACCCCGTTCATCCGTATACCAGGGGTTTAATGCGCTGTGTACCCAGGTTAGGTGACAGGAAAGGAGGGAAAACCCTCTATCATATCAGGGGCTATGTACCGCAAGCCAACGAACGAAGCAAGGATGTATGCCAGTTTGCCCCTCGCTGCGATTATAGCTGGGAAGCATGCCTTGAAAAACGACCTGATTTAAACACTCTGGAAACGGATCATTCTGTTCGCTGTTTTAGGGCTAATAAAGCTCCCATTGCAGACGAACCAGATCAGGTTCCTGAAAAACAGGTTCCCTTAGGCTCTTTCCCATTCATTTCAGAAGATAACTCGATATTGGTTCAACAGGATCTGAAAGTAACTTATCGCCACGACTCCGGTTCAATAGCCGAGTGGCTAGGATTACAGGAACAACAATATGTCAAAGCCGTTGATGGTGTTGACATCACACTGAAGCGGAACCGCACCCTGGGTATTGTTGGCGAATCTGGCTGTGGTAAATCCTCTATGGCCAAAGCCATCGTGGGACTGGAACCTGTCCGTGGAGGCAGTATCGAATTTCTGGGAGTAGATATCAATCAGCCAGCCGAAAAAAGGAATTTGGAAACGATTCGTGAAATGCAAATGGTTTTCCAGAACCCTGATTCCACCTTAAATCCATCTTACTCGGTAGGCAGACAAATCGCTCGTTCTGTAGCTCTATTTAAAAGGGTACCCAAAAACCAGGTCAAAGAGGAGGCACTACGATTGCTTCACGCCGTACGCCTTGGTGAGATTTACTACGATCGTTTGCCGGGTCAACTTTCTGGAGGAGAGAAACAACGAGTAAGCATCGCCCGGGCCCTGGCAAGCCGTCCTAAGTTGATCATTTGTGATGAACCTGTCTCCGCTCTTGATGTCTCTGTACAGTCAGCGGTACTCAAACTTCTGCTTGAGATCCAGAAATCCAGTGGAACCTCTCTTATTTTCATTGCTCACGATCTGAGTGTGGTCCGTTATTTTTCAGATGATGTAGCAGTTATGTACTTAGGTAAAGTAGTTGAAATCGGTCCTGCAGATTCAATTTATCAACCACCTTATCACCCCTACACAGAAGCTTTGCTTTCTGCCATCCCAGCTTTGGATCCTGATGCTGAACCGTCAAGATACCGGCTGGAGGGAAATCTACCCAGCCCTTTGAATCCACCAAAAGGTTGCCGTTTTCATACGCGTTGTTTTCGGCGGAATCTTGCATCAAAAAAGGGACATTTATGTGAGCAGGAAAATCCACCTTGGAAGGATGCGGGTCACGGACATAGGATCTGTTGCCACATATCTCTGGATGAACTGAAAACTTCGCAACTATCCAGTAAAGACTGAAAATTCATTCATATAAAGATGGAAAATACTACCATGTTAGGAACATTAATGCGCATAAACACGTACAACCTGCTGTCTGATATACAGATTGAAGAGATTCACCAGGGAACCATGCTGGTTTTGTCTGAAACCGGTATCTTGTTCGAAGATGAACGAGTGCATAAATTATTGCATGGGGTAGGTTGTAGAGTCGACAAGGCAAATAACCGTATCCGTTTCCCAAAACAGGTAATTGATTGCTTTCTGCCCCAGGTTCCCAGTCAGGTTATTTTACGCAGTACAACTAGAGACCGGGATATCATACTGGGAAAACCTGGAAATATTTGCTTTTTTAACAGCAGTGGCAAAAGTAGCCTGGATCTTGATACTGGTATTCCCAGGGATGCCACTTTGAAAGAGTTTCACGATTTTATTACCATACTGCACAATCTTCCAAATGTTCATGCCCTGGTTCCCCCATGGGGTGACATAAAGGGAGTGCCACCGATATTAACTGGTCTGGAAAGCGCCGCGGCCATGTTTCTCTGCTCAGATAAGGTGAAAGCTCTCGGTACTATGGCTGAGGATTCAGCATGGAATCTAGCCATGGCAAAAGTTATGGATCAGGATATAGCACTCTTCATTGGAACCCAGGCACCACTTTACTATCCCAGGGAAACTACTGATCTTATCTTATTCTGTTGTGAAAATAAGGTACCTTTTGAGCTTGAAGCCGGTTCTATAGCTGGTGCATCATCCCCTGTAACAGTGGCCGGTACCGTCATTGCCAGTAACGCACAATTGATAGCGGGACTGGTGCTCAGCCAGGTTCTGTGTTCCGGTCTTTCTGTCTGGCCGGGGAACATGATTTTCACAATGAATATGCACAATGGTCAACCCAATTTCGGTTCCATCGGTAACTCCCTTATCGATATGGTCTTCTGCCAGATGTGGCGTCATTACAAAATACCTGTTGCCAGTTCCACGGCAGGTATGTCTGCATCTAAAATCCTGGATTTCCAGGCTGGTATGGAAGTGTCACAAGCTGTACTCGCTACCGTTTTAAGTGGTGCTCATTGTATCTTTTTTCAAGGTGGTATTTCTCAACAATTGACTGCTCACCCAGTAAAAGCAATCCTAGACGATGAAATCGTTGGTCGTGTTTCCACCTTCCTTAGAGGAGTGGATACTTCTCCTGAAGCATTATCTGTCGATGTGATTGATAAGGTTGGTCCCTCACCAGGACAATTCCTGACGTCACCTCATACTCTGACTCACTGGCGTACAGAACAATACCTATCGCAGGTAACCGATCAAACTAATTACGATCGTTGGGAGAAAGCAAACCGTCGTCAGGCAGTCGATTACGCACGGGAACACATGAAGGAGATACTGAGTACCGAAAAGAATGAATTTGTTTCAGTATCTCAAAAGCAAGATATTCAGGATATCCTTGTAGAAGCTAGACGTTCTTTTCGAAAACGAGGCCTGATTTCAGATTCCCAATGGAGAACATATCAGAAAATTTTTGCTGAGGTATATGCTAATTAAAGCTTTGGCCTATAAAAATATCAAAAAAACCAAAGAAATATTTCATGAAAAAAGGACGTTGAAAAAGCTCGGGGATAAACCGGTATCGAGTTGGGGATGAAAGAGCCTGTCCCTGTCACTCGACAATGGGCGTACGTTCTGAATATTATTTTTGTTTCAACTTCTTATTTCATCTATGTTTCGGCGCAAAAAAGACAATTTTTTTCATCCGTCAATTTTCATTAAGTCCAATCGACTACCAACCCTCTCCGAAAACCCTCATAAACATTAAAAGGTGGTCATCTCCACCAAAATACTATAATACTTCCCATATCTTCTGTATTCCTTACATTAACTTGTTGGTATTATGCCTAATCTTTTGTTGTTTTTATTATTTTAGAGATTTTTTGTTTAACGGAAATTACATACTGGGATTTCCTTTGAGATACTTGTAAAAAGGGCTAAAGAGGGCTGGGATATCGATTGTAAGAAACCGGAGTATATACAAAATTATTTTTTTTATATTCAATGAAAATTGACACGGTGTAAAAAAAATTATCTTCTAGTGTAATATCTGATTTTATAGTTATTCAAAATACGCATTGATAGCGTAAAAACAATCGTATAGGATAACATCGTTGATTATAAAGTAATGGCACCAAATGGTATGTTCTAAACTTTGTGCTTATATATCCAATTGCTATTGCGCTTTTCAAATGTATTGTACCTAATTGTAAAAAATAATGGTATCAGGGTTTGCCTTCTTATTAGTTCCCTGAGCACTACATTTGCTGTTCCCCGAGGACTGAATTTGCGATACTTTTCGAAGACACTTCGACGACGCTCAGTATCCGAATGTGTTCAATGCAAATTGCAATAGAATACAAATTTCGTTCAGACGATGGTTTAGTAAAATTTTTTAAATTTACTTATTATTGTGGTTTAATATGAATGACAATGAGAAATCGAATAAAGAGCTTATTGTAGAAAATAATGAACTCCGTCAGCGACTAGCAAAATATGAAAAGGAACCAATAAGCTTTTCTGAAAAGCAACTGGAACTGGATCAATTTGTGTTTTCGGAAAACCTGGAGGTTGTCGATTATTTGAAAGAATCAAGATCTTTTTCTCACCTTCCCAAAGATCTGATTGCTGAATTGGTGCCAGTTTCCCAAATAATCGAATTCCCGGAAAAGACCGCTATTCTTAAGCAGGGTGATCCTAATGATAAAATTTACTTTCTTATCCGGGGAATGGTTAGTATTACTCTGATGGTGAATATATTTTAGGATTAAAACGGAAGGGAGATATTTTTGGGGAAATGAGTGTTATCAGTAGTAAGCCCTGCTCAGCAACAGTTTTAACAGAAACAAAGGTTAAAGTATTTAGCATCGATGCAGATGTCGTCGGTCGATACACAGATGTGAGAAACGGTCCCTTACATAGTACACTTTTTCGAATATTCTCAATGATTTTAACGGAAAAGCTTTCTTTAACTACATATAAAGCCAAACAATACGAAACCGAACACAAAAATCTATTAAAAGAAATCGACCATAGAAAAGCGGTTGAAAACAGTCTAAGAATTGCCCAGGAGGAGTCTAAAATTGCCAACAAAACCAAAGACGAGTTTATGGCAAATATGAGTCATGAATTGAGAACGCCTCTGAATGCAATCAATGGTTTTAGTGAATTACTGTCACAGGTAACTAGTGATCCCACCCAACAGGAATACCTTATTTCTATTCGTTCAGCCGGCAAACAATTGCTGGCTCTGATTATGGATATCCTGGATCTGTCTAAAATTGAAACAGGTAAATTGGAAATTAAAACCTCCTGCTTTGACTTAAAAGCCCTCTTTTTTGAAATTGAACAGATCTTTAAAATGAAGGCGGTGGAAAAAAATATAAATTTGTCCAGAAATTTGAAAAAGATATTTCTTATGACATCATTTTTGATAAAACCAGGTTAAGACAGGTACTGTTTAACCTGGTTGGTAACGCTATGAAATTTACAGAAAACGGACAGATTACGCTTTCATCGGATATATCAGTTCATCGGGATAGTGAGAATATTATCGATTTAGAAATTAAGGTGCAGGATACAGGCATCGGAATCCCTAAAGCAGGTCAACAGCTCATTTTTAATTCATTTACCCAGCAGGATGGTAAAAGTACCCGAAAGTATGGAGGTACCGGACTAGGTCTAACGATTTGCCATAGATTAACAGAGATGATGAACGGTGAAATATCACTTAAAAGTGAAGTGGGTGTCGGCAGTACCTTTAAATTGGTGTTTAAAGATATTAAAACGGTTATAGAAGCAGATCAAAAAGATGAAGTTTTATTTTTCGATCAAAATACAATATCTTTTATGGATGCAAAAATATTGGTTGTGGATGATGTAGATCTGAATCGAAAATTATTGGAAAAAAGTCTAGTAAAAAGGGGATGTGAGGTTCTATTGGCTGG
>Ga0233437_1002627_pt1 | contig 26263 bp, 23 predicted proteins | sample SI_122_August201_FD_182714 | JGI IMG/M metagenome (GOLD analysis project Ga0233437, IMG submission 182714) | Seawater microbial communities from Saanich Inlet, British Columbia, Canada - SI_122_August2016_200_MG | ecosystem: Environmental > Aquatic > Marine > Inlet | place: Canada: British... | reverse complement strand
TGTCTTTTAGTTTCACTACGATTTACAACATCTTTAACAGTTTTAATTCCTACTCCTGTAATTACAGCGTATGTTGGAATTGCTAACAAAGGGTGCTCTACAAATAAACTACCTGTGCTTTGAATTAAATCAGTTGCATTCATAATATGAGGATTAGTTTGTATCGCAACTTCTACAGTTTGGGCAATTTGTGCAATATTTGCAACAGCAGTTTGAGGTACAGTTTGAAGTGTTTCAATTAATTGAGGAATTTTTTCAGCAAAAATAGGTGTATATGGAACAACCATTTGTGTTACATCAAATTGTGTAGGAGTTATAGCTCTTGAAATTCGATTAACTAAATTATCTTCCTCCACAGGTGCAGGCAATAATCTAGTTAACCTTTCATAGTGCTCTCTGTGCAAGGTAGATGCAATTAGTACAGAAGGTACCAATAATTTACGTTGGTTTTCATCTAGTAACGCCATTTCCAAATTTGGTAATTGTAGTTTTTGCATATTGTATCTACTGTTAGGTAGTATACCACATATATAAATATAACGTTTTCAGTTATTAAACTAAATAGTTTAAATCTATCAAAGATTTATATATAAAAACAATACACCATAAATTTATGTCTCATAGCTCAGATACAGAAGTACTTGAAAACGATGCAAATAAACATTGGGTTCATATTGATATTAGAGGTTCTTATGCTGCATTTGAAGAAAATCTTCTTGGAATACCAGGTCATCCTATTGTGGTTGTTACAGGTGAAAAATTTTTGTCAGCTATTAATATACCTGCTAGAAAAATATATCCATGGATAACTAGAGATTATTTATTTAATCAAGAGAAAGATATTTACCAAATTCCAGGACTTCATGTAGTAAACGCTGATTCACATAGAATGAAAGTTGACTATCAATCAGAACGAGATAGATTATACAAGTTATGTAATTTTATTTTTGAGGAAGGACATCATATGACTCCTACAAAATCAGATGATTTATCAGTACAAGTGGATGGAGATTTAAATCACGCACTTAGAATTGGAAGTAAACTCCAAAATATTTATAGAAAAAATGGATATTTGTCTGCTTTTGGTGTTTCAATTAGCCCTCCTTATTCACATATGGCTTGTTGGGCTGGTAAAGATTTTGGTGGATTCTATATTTATACTCGTGAAGATGTAGTAGAAAAACTATTTCCATTAGATGTTGAAGAGTTTCCAGGAATAGCAGAGGTCAGAGCTGACAAATTAAGAGATGATGGATTTTTAACTATTGGTGATATAGCTAGTGCAAATTTAAGAGACATACAAAAATTATTTCCTAGAAAAGAAGCTAGAAAGGAACCAGGAAGTTTAGCAGAAAGTATATATTTTGGAACTAAGGCGAGATATCCAGCATTTGAACAACTAACGATGTTGTAAAAAATATTTAATTAATTCAAACTAAGTTTCTGGCATAACTTTAGTTCTATTCAAAAAAATCTAAAATCCAAAAATTTCTAATATTTCAGGTGTAGCTGTTTTCCTAAAATAATTTTCATCTCTAGCTACATGTCCTAATTGATGTCGTTTTTGTATATCTTGGAATTTAGGTTTAAATCCGTACGCAATACCAGTTTCAAAAACTGGATAATTTGGATTTGGTATTGGATTCAAATGAGGTACCCCGATTAATATTGGTGGCAGAAATACTAATGTTTCTTTTATCAATTGAGTTCCATAGTCTTTTAAACAACCTAAAATCTCTTCAGGTTCATCAGGACTAATCCCTAAGTTTTGTATGCTATCATGAGCTGTTGCATAACCTAATCCAATTTTATGCATCCCTTTTAATAATTCAATTTTCAATTCTGATCTCCTTCCTGAAGGGCTTGTAACAAACTTTGTTTTTCCATTCCACGCATTTGTTTTTCTTCTGTCACCCATAAAATTAGCATAATATAATTCACCACCGAACTCACCAAAATAGAATTTACCCATCATTAATTCATTTTGTCTTTCTCTTTTGTGAATAATTGTTTGTATTAATGCAGCAAAATACTCATGGTGGTGTTCTGGCGCTTCTTCAGGTTGATGTAGGTCAGGAACTATATTATACAATTTCAGATTCATTTCTTCATGTTCTATTGCTTCATCAACATGAACTCTTGCAGTTCCATCCATTGCTGTTTTTTCCCAAAAATCATTTCTAACCTGAGTTCTATCAACATTGTATTTGATATCTCCTCTTTTTCTATCAACAGATGACGCTATGTAATCTAATAAAAATCTTTTACATGAATAATTTTCATCAAAATCTAAATTTATAATGACGTCATCAGATGTAAGATTTCGTTGATGAATTTCATCAGGACTTAAGAATTCTACATTTTGAGGATCATAAATTGTCTCCATTGAGTATTTTACCCACTGGCCTAAGTCTGCATTTTCTTCATCAAATGTTACAATAAAATTCATTTTCTAGCAAAGAAATTATGTTATTATATATATAATATACTATTATATAGTAGTAAATATAGAAAGTTTTATATATTCTAATCAAATTTTTACTAGTATGACTACAGATTTATCTATAACTCAGGATCAACTTGTTGAACTTGTCAGAAGCAGTCCTTTAAATTCTATGAGTGATGCACATGGTGTAGTACAATATTGGGAGACTCAAGTAATGGAAAGAGTTGTAGATCAAGATGAGTTTAATGTAATTTATGATGAATTTATTGAAATATATTATTTAGATAGGTTTGATAGTCCACAAGATATATTATCAATTTGGTTAACATTTGTAGAAATTGATACAAACGACTCTAAAATATTTAATCACGGATATAATTTACTTAAAGAAACAAATTTTTTTACAGGCGAACCCTTGGAAGAAGCACTAACACTTGCTAGAATAGTAACAAATTCAGTGAATCCTGATATACATACTCAAGAATATTATCAAAAAGCTACAAGTTTTTTTAAAGGGCATCTTAAATATTTTCCTGAAATAGGTTCAATGAGTATTGCTCTTGACGATTTTGAGACATATGAAACAATGTTGATTGATACATTAGAAAAATTTAGAGATAGAACTTTTAATGGAGTAGAAATCCAAGATCCTGTAGATTGCGTACAAAGTTATATTATAGAACTGTTAAAAAAAAATAAATATGAACAAGCTATAAGTTATATTGATAATAGCATTGAACCAATGTATTCTGATTTTGGATTATTTGAAGATATCGCCAATTTATATGATCGTGTAGCTGGACATATAAAATCAATTCCTAATTTATCCAATACATATGACTTATGTTGTGAAAAAATAGACTTATATTTAAAAAAATCTGAGTTAGTAATAGATCCTGAGTGAAATTCATTTCTAAGATCTAAACCACAAATTATTTAAAACACCATTTCCTTCATGAGCTTTAAAAATGGGAAAAATAAGATTGATTGTCTTGGATGTATTAAAGCCTCATGAACCGTCTATCATGGTCATTGCTAGTGGTATTAGTGACTTGAATGGTATTGTTGGTACAGATATTACAGTATATGAAATTGACAGTAAAGTTGAAAATGTTAAGATTACAATTCAAGGTAAAGATATTGTTTTTGATGAAGTAAAACAAGTAATTGAAGATCTAGGTGGAACAATCCACAGTATTGATAAAGTGTCCACTGGTACAGTAATAGTTGAAGAAGCTCAAACTCATCAAGATTCTCCACATTAAACAAAAGATGCTTATAAAAAAATTTCTTAAAAACTACAAAGAGTATGATAAGATTGCTAATATTAGTGAAATCGGTAGACGTGTCTTTGCAAATAATTCATTTGATGGAATACTAACTATTATGGGTATTCTTTTAGGATCTTTTTATGCTAATATAACAGACGCATCAATTATTATTAAAACAGGCCTAGGTGCATCAATTGCAATGGGTGTAAGTGGTGCCTGGGGTGCATATTATACTGAGAAAGCTGAACGAAAGAAAGAATTACATGAGCTTGAAAAGGTTGTTCTAAAAACAATGCACAATACAAAGATTGAGCGTGCTGCACACTTTGCAACAAAAATCATTACGGCAATTGATGGATTAAGTCCACTTATATCATCGTTCATAGTAATAATTCCTTTCTTTTTTGTTAAAGGTAATTTATTTTTTGCATATATTAGTTCACTTAGTATCGCATTTATATTGTTAGGATTACTTGGAGCATTTTTGGGTAAAATATCTAACGAGAATATATTTAAGAGCATTGGTAGGATGATTATTGCTGGTTTTGTATGTATATTCCTAACACTTGGTTTACAAGTTATTTAGCTCACAAGTTTTATTAAACACATCAGATTCTAAGTTACATTATGGAGCTAAAACCTTTTCCAGATCGTGAAAAAATAACCTTTAAGGATAAATTTGTTGAAAGATACAAAAAACTTCTTGGAGATAGGTATGATGAGTATGTAAAGTATTCGTTATCATATTTAACGAGGTCAATAAGAGTTAACACACTAAAAGCATCCATTTCAAAAGTTAAAAAAAGGCTTGAAGATAAAGGTTGGATTTTATATAAAATACCCTTTTGTAAAGAAGGTTTTTGGGTAGTGCATAAAACAGGAAGGTTAGACATTGGAAATGTGTTAGAATATTCACTTGGATATTATTATGTTCAAGAAGCAGCGTCAATGATACCTCCAGTAGTTTTAGACCCTCAAGAAAATGATTTAGTTTTGGATTTATGTGCAGCACCAGGGTCAAAAACAACACAGATTGGTCAGTATTTGAATAATACAGGACTTCTTATTGCAAATGATTTGAATGATATGAGAATGAAACCTTTAGGTATGAATGTTCAAAGAATTGGATTAACCAATACTATTATTACAAAGATGTATGGGCAGTGGTTTAAAAAAAAAGGAATTATGTTTGATAAAATATTAGTGGATGCACCTTGTTCTGGGACTGGTACTATAAGAAAGAGTGTTAAGACATTAAAAATCTGGAATCCAATAATGATTGATAGATTGGCCTCAACTCAGAAAAAATTAATTAAAGGTGCCTTTAATATCCTTAAACCTGGTGGTACAATGGTCTATTCAACATGTTCAACTGAACCAACTGAGAATGAAGGTGTTGTAACACATTTGCTTGAAACTTTTCCAGAAGCTAAAATTCTAGATATTGAAATGGATATTAATAGATCTGAGTGTTATACTGAGTTTGAAGGTGTTGAATTTAATCCTGAAGTTAAAAAATGTTTGAGATTGTGGCCTCAAGATAACAATACTGAAGGATTTTTTGTGACTAAGATTACAAAAGAACATTGAAAATTTTAATGATTACTAGCTTGATGTTGTGATGATGCAAGTACCATATATTTTGGTTGTACTAAATCATATTCCCTTACCCTTAAACTCGTTCTATTTTCAGCTAAATTAAGTACTATAGGTTTTAATCCTTCTTGTTTTTGGCTAGATACAATTGGAAAGAGTCCTGCACTCGGATGACCGTATAAAATACTTGTTAACTCATCTTGAATGTTAACTTGAGAACTTGCTCTTTTTAAAATTGGTGCAGAAAATATTTCATGTCTATTATAATAAGGTAACAACATACCATCCAGATATTGAAATCCAGTAATCAATATAGGGAATTCAGTTTCAGCCACAATTTTACCTTGAGAATATAAATAGTCATAAAAATTCTTTGCATGTTCCTGGTTAACACCTTCTGGACTAAACAAAACGGCACCAAAAAAAATTTCTTCCCCAGATAATTCACCAACTTGTGTGTGCCCATCAATTAAATGATGTGGTAATCTATAAGTATCATGAATACTTGAAATACTAATTGGTTTTGCATACTGACTTTTTCTTTGTAATTGCTGCATAGCTGCTATCAAAGGGAGATTCCCAAGATGAACTCCTTCATTTTCAGTAAAATCTACCCCTGGAAACTCATCAGTTAAAGTGGGCAATAATAATTCATCTGCAGACATACCTGAACCTGCAATGTTATCTCCAGGTTTAAGTAAACCAACAATCCTATGGCTTTGAAATTGTGATCCAACTTGATAATTTTCAAATAAATCAATCATAAATATCTCCTCAATATAATTTATAAATAGTATTTTATATTTAAATTAAACTAAATAAATCAGGTAGCTTCATATATAACATATATTTGAATGCATTTTCTATGATAATTGAAGAATTAAAACCAAATGATATTGATGCTGTTGTAAATTTAGGTTTTAAGGAATTTGGAGCTGCATTTGACTGCAGTTTAGCAGAATATAAAGAATGGTTTACACCTTTTTTATATTTAGTTGATAACAAAAGATATTTTACATCTTTACTTAGACTAGCACATATTTTTCACACGGATAGTCTTGGTAGTACTTTACATAATGCAAAACCACCTACTGAAATAATTAGAACCCTTGGGGATAGATTTGAAGAACTAGCGAAATGGCTTGGGTCTGATTATCGAACATGGGTTGCTCGGGAAGCAAGCACTGGAGATGTTACAGGGTATGTTCAGTTTAATAATTTTGATCAATCTTTCTATCAACAATCTTTTGATAAAAGAGTCATGAAACCAACTGACGGGTATGTTCAGCAAATTGCTGTAGAATCAAAACATAGAGATACAGGTACAGGTACTTTACTTTTAGAACACTCATTAGAGCATGCAAGTAAACAAGGATATGAAAATGTGTGGGCACATCTATATGGTGGTGAAACTGCTGATTCATTTAGATTATTTGAAAAATTAGGTTTTAAAGTTTTTGATATTTTCCCAGAACACTACATAAACAAAGTGGATGGTGCATTAGTCGGACTTGAATTGTAAATATTTTTTAAATATTAAAAATTATAAATTATACAACATCACTTAATCGTTCTGAGATTAATTTACTTAAAAATTCGTAAATTATAATATCTCATTAAAAAGAACATTCTAAATATAATTTACTCAAAAAATCGCAAATTATTTATACTTCTCTCTATAAGATTTTATTTAGATATACACGTAGGTGATTTAAAAAAATGGTTGAAAGTCTACTAAAAGATGATGAAGTTTCTCAGTTAAGAAAAGAAGTTAGAGCTCTTAGGTCAAAACTTGGTGATAATTCAAGTAACAAAGCTGAGGGAGCTGGAGATATGGTTCAAGCTATCCAATCTTTGAATAAAATATTTAGCGAAGCTGCTGAAGATTTGAAAATTGATACACATGATGCAGTACTAGTTGCTGAAAAACTTGATAAAATTCTGTCTAGATTGGAAAAGGTTGAAATTCAAAATGAAAAAATTGCTAAAGGTATCGTTGCATTAGCTGATATGATTGAAGAAGTAAAAGCAATGAAAAATTCTGCACCTGTCCAAAGACAGCAACAATCAAGACAACCATATCCTCAAGCATCAGCACCACCTCCTGCTAATATATCTATGGGTCAAAGCACTAAACCGCTACCTACATATAATTTACCACAGGAACCTGCGAAAAAGAAAAATCTATTTAATTTTGGATAAAAGTATAAAAAATGTTTGAAACAGATGATTACCCAAAAGAACGTGTACTTTCATTTTTCAAGTATTTAGTTCATGCTGCATCCAAACATGGGAAATCAGTAAATAGACATAATACTCTTAGACATTTTGAACCTCAAGTTATTGATGTTGAAAGAGAAATACACAGAGCTCATTCTATTCCACTTGAAAATATTAATAAAATGGACAGACGAGTTGAAATTTTGTCAGAAAATAGGCGTGAAGAACTTGAATTAAAAATTAAGATGCATTATACAAAGAACAAATACCTTCCTTTTGAATTAAGATTAAAAAAACTTAGAGCTAGATATCACAGTACAAAAAGAGCAAAGAAACATTCAAAAACAAAATTATCTGAGCTAAAAGGTAAAATAAAAGCTTGTGATAGTATGATTAGAAATCTTAAAAAGGTTGAAGATTCAAAATTTGTGTAATTTCTAATTTAAATATAATAAATTCTTACAAATCTCGAGCCATTAAAGTTCTACGTCCGTTATCATAGCATCTTTGAAGTGCTTTTTTGATGATTCTTTTAACTTCTTCATTTAGTGCTGGATAAAATTCTTCTGATACGTTAATGTTACCTACAATATCTTTAACTTGAGACTTTGTTACTAAATACATATAATCACCTTCATCATTATTTTATTTACTAATTATTCGTGAACCTCAACAAACTTTTAATTAAAAGTTTGATCAAAAAATGTGAGTTTCCTCAAAAAAGTCAAGCTCACATTAGTTGTTCGTAAACCAAAACAAGTATTTATTTTCTTTTATTTCGTCAAGCCTACAAAACCCAAATCTTTGGAATTGAATTACGTCATCAATTTTTAAATTTTTAATACTTCCTTCAGCTAACCCTTTTACTATCTTGTTATCAGGCATCCTTATTTCAACTTCAACAGCATTGTCATCTACTGGTAACCATTGTATAATTCCGGAACCATTATTTTTGTAGATTTCATAGTCAGTTGAATCAAATTCAAATTTACTTGCAAGAAGTTTAAAATTAAGACAATCCATTAATCTAATTAATTTACCTTCCCTAAAATTATTTTTATCATCAAGGGTAACATAAAATTCGTCCTTTGTTGTAAATTTTCTCGAACCTCGTTTAGGATGATCTGGATGCAAATTTAATTCAATATGTTGATTAGGTGCATCATTAACTTTAATTTTAATAGGATCTTTGATAAAAAAATATCTGTTTACTGTTGGATCTAATATTGATCTATTAATTGATTCAATCAATGTCCAATCAATGTTTGATTGATTTTTTGACATTCCAACTCTGTTGACCATCTCGTAAAATGTTTCTTTAACAATCCCTCGTCTCTTTAACGCTCTTAATGTAACTAAACTTGGATCATCCCAACCAGTAACTTTTCCAGATTGAATTAATTCCCTAATTTCACGTCCTTTGGTTGTTGCACCTTTTATGTTAAACCTACCATAATGAACAATTGTTTGTTTTTTGTATCCAAGTGCATCTTTAATGAAATTTTGTAATTCATTTCGCATTGTACCAAATTCATTGCTTCGTAATATATGAGTTACACCATAATTACAGTCTTCTACAGAATTTTCAAAGTCATACAAGGGCCATACGCAATATTTGTCACCATGTTTGTAATGTTTTGTATAACTTATTCTAAATAATACTGGGTCTCTCATTACTTGATTTAATGCACTCATATCAGCTTTTAATCTTAAAATTACTTCCCCTTCTTTGTATTTTTTATCAAGCATATTTTGCCATTCTTCTAGATTTATAGCAACTTCAACTTCACAGTGGCAGCATTCTTTACCTTCATGTCTTAGGTCTTGCATATCTTCTCTGTTACAAAAACATACATATGCTTTTCCTAGTTTAATTAGCCTAACTGCTTCATTATACATATGTTCCATATCACTGCTTATATATATGATTTTATCAGCTTTTATTCCTAAATATTCAAGAATGTCTTCTTCCATTGCATCAGCAAATTCTTGAGTTACTTTCTCAGGATTGGTATCTTCAAACTTTAACAAACATTTACCTTCATACTTAACTGCATACATATAATTAATTAAGAATGATAATGCATGACCAATATGATTATATTTACTTGGTTCTGGCGGAATCCTTGTAACTACTTTTCCTTGAACTGCATCAGGTAAATCAGGTAGACCTTTTCGTTCTTCTCGCTTAGGTTTATCAATTTTGTCAAACGACTCAAATTCTTTTTTTTGGTCGTCAAGTGACAGAGAATTAACATCTTTAACAGTCATAGCAATTTCTTTACCAAGTGTACCCATTTCTTTTTTTAGTTCAGGGTCTAAAGCTAAAATTTTTCCAACAATAGCACCAGGATTAGCCTTACCATTAAATTTAATTGCGTTTTCAAGAGCGAAGTATTTTATTTTTTCTTTCATATTTTTAAAAGTAATTAGAATACATTTTAAAGTTTTTGTTAATAGAGTTCATCTGATCTAGCAGAATATGTTTCCCACCACGAATATGCTTCTGAAATTTTTCTAAATGCTAACACATAGTTTGAAGGCATACCTTTGTAAGATATTAATGTTTCAATATATGGTATATTTGGTTGAGGCATTAAAACGATTCCTAGTTCCTGATCCAATAAATTAATCAATGTTCTTTCTGATTTCTCTGCTACTCCTGGAACCCTCTGCGGATTAGTTTGTTTGAATCCTTCTATTTTATTAATCCATCTTAAAACATCTTTTAAACTTTCCATTGTACTTTTATTCTAAAGTTATATTTACATAATCTATCATTGATATATATTCAAAAAGATTCTTTATTAATTGAATAGTTACAACCGTTTATATCTTAAAAACCTATGATTATAATCTGGAGATGATAATTGAATAGCAAGAGCATCTTGTCTTCCAATTTTTTTCTGTAAATCCCCAAATGGTAATTTATTAATAAATATGTAACCCAAATCATCAAAAGTTCTATATAATGCTTCATTTCCATTGATAGTTGAACTTAGTAAATGTACAATACTTGAATTTTCCATAACATTATTGAGTAATTTTAACATCAATTGACCAACACCATTACGTTCAACTTCAGCATCTACTTTTAAATCGCAAAACCATACTTTATGTGTATCTGGCAATTGATTACTTGAAAATTGATTGATTTGAGAGTATCTAACTTTTTTATCTGTAAAAGTGAAATATTTAGCAACTTCCTCAGCACCTCTCATTAAAATAATATCTATTCCACCAATTTGGTTACGTCCAACAAATATATCTCCTTCTATTGGTCCAGAAATACTTGCATAATGAGACAAATCTGAATGTAATGGATCAAATGAATCTTCAACTAATTTGTCTATATTATAAGTTCCTTTCGAAGTAACAATAGGTCTCATAATCCATTGGAGAAATATCTTATATTAAAACCTTTATTAAACAACCCGCTTAAACATTTTCTCAATCTCGTAATACGAAAACTTAATCATTACAGGACGTCCATGCGGACAGTTAAACGGTTTATTCATTTGCATTAATTCCTGAATATAGATTTTAATTTGTGGCAGAGTTATGTCGTCACCTGCTTTGATTGCACTTCTACACGCTTTTGACGCAATTTTTTCATGAAATAATAACTCAACATCTAGTTTACCTTTCTGTATTAAATCTAAATAATCTAAGAAAAATGTTTTGTCAAATTTTCTCCCCATCAAAATAGGTATTGTTCTAACTATTACTGTGTTTAAACCAAAGTCTTCAATATTATAACCAAGTTTCATTAGAACATCTTTGCTCTTTATAGTCAAATCATATTTTACAGGATTTAATTCGATTATTTCAGGATTCAATAATTTTTGAACTTTAACATCTGATTTTTTTAATTCATCCATAAATTTTTCATATAAAATTCTTTCAGCTGCTGCATGTTGATCAATTAGCATCATTCCGCCCAAGATTTCAGCCAATATGTAAGTTTTATTCAGTATTCCTAATATTTTTACAATTGGTAATTTGCCTGATTGAGTTGTATCTGATTCTTTAACAAGAAGTTCCTGTTCAGAATCTTCAAGCTGATATTTTTGCTCAAAATTACTTTGAGTAAAATCAGTTAATTTTTGAGTTACATCAATTACTTGCTCAGGCACTAAATCAAATTCATTTAATGTTTTAATTACTCCATTGTACACTGCTTCATACAATTTAGATTCATTTGCAATTCTAATCTGTGATTTTTGTGGATGAACATTTACATCAGTTTTTGACACATCTGTGTCAATATTTAAAACAACTGCTGGGTACCTATTTACCATAATTAAAGTATGATATGCTTTGTTAATTGCATCAGATATGGTTTTATTTGATTTTATATATCTATTGTTTACATAAATAGACTGAGAATCTTTAGTTGATTTTGTTAATGAAGGTTTACTAATAAATCCTGTTAGTTTAAATCCATTTGATTCAAAATTTATTGGAATCATTTGTTTTGCAAACTCATGTCCATACACAAACGAAATATTGGATAATTGATCTGAACTAGGATTGTCAACCAATATTTTAGTACCATGAATTAATTGAAAATGAATATCAGGATAGATTAATGAATACTTTGTAACAATCTCGATAATATGTCTAAGTTCTACTTCCATTGATTTAAGATATTTTTTCCTTGCAGGTGTATTGTAAAAAAGTTCTTTAATTTGAATAATTGTTCCACTTGGGGATCCAAAATCTTCAAACACTATTTGATTCCCACCTTTTACAAGCAATTTTGAACCTACCAATTCATTTTTTTCTTTAGAAATAATAGTTAAATTAGACACTGCTGCAATACTTGCTAATGCTTCTCCTCGGAATCCAAGAGTATTAATGTTAAACAAATCATCCTCTTGCTTAATCTTACTTGTAGAATGCCTTAAATATGATTTTTTGACGTCATCTTTATTCATACCAATACCATCATCAGTGATTTTAATTAATGATTTTCCGCCTTCAATAATCTCAACAAAAATCTTTTTAGATTTAGCGTCAATTGAATTCTCAATCAATTCTTTAACAATGGATGCAGGTCTTTCTATTACTTCACCAGCTGCAATCTTATTTACCAATGCTTCATCAAGTATAATTATTGTAATTATTTACACCCCATATTTGTTTTAAAATGTTAAAGATAATAAAAATCTATGCACCATACAAAAAGAAAGTTATATATAGTCGATATTCATATTTTAATGCTAAGAGGTGTATGAATTATTCTTGTTAAACATAGAATTGGAAACAAGGAAGTAAGCGGAGAGGGAAAACCAAAATTTTTCCTAGTAAGTAATGGTGCTTATTTCTATAACAATCCAAACAGCAAATATAGAGGACTTTACTATCCAATTAAGATAGATGAAAACACCTGGTCAATGTTCAAGTCAATTGATTGTATTTGGATCAATAGTGAAATTAAATCTATTGTTAATACTGATTGTAACAGTTATAAATTAACAACTGATAAAGGTACAATTGAATACAAATTTGTAAAAGGAGTTCTTATTCTAGATATTGACTATACAGGAGACATTACTTTTCAGTTGGACATGCGTGACATTTATGACTTTGATGATAAGGGTCGTGTATATAACATGTATAATGAATACGGAAGTACTATTGTTGAATATACTAAATATCATAATAGTTTTTTGGACACTATCAATTTCAAAAAATTCTTACTGGTTCATACACAATTTAAAGTTGAAAGTATAATGGAATGGAAAAATCAACATTATACCGAAGATGAAAAACGTAAATCTGGCCCTTATGATTTATTTGTGTTTGATGCATTTAAAATCAAATGTAGCGGGAAAGATAGAATAAAGATTCATTTGTCCGAGGACAAAAAGGAAGCTACCAAAAAACTTCATGAATCATATAATGTCCCTTTAATTAAGTCAGAAAATTTAGATATATCAGATGAGATTGATATTGCATACAATTGTTCTATTCAATCATTAAACTCTTTGCACTATGACTTTAATGGATTTGAAGGTTTATTTGCAGGATTACCATGGTTTTTCCAATTTTGGACAAGAGATGAAGCAATTTCTTTAGATGGATTTTTAGCACTAAAAAAGTATGATTTAGTTAAAAAAATAATTCATGAGAGAATTAAACAAGTGAATAGTGAAGGAAGAATTCCAAATAGATTTCCACATTCACAACTTGGAACGGCTGATGGTACTGGATGGATGTTTAAACGTTTATATGATTTAATTTTTGAAATTGAAGCAAACCAACCTTTTGAAGAATACTTTAGCAAAAAGAACCTGTATGACTTTAAAGATTATGTCAGAAAGTCAATAAAACTTACAAATAATAAAACAAAAAGTTTGCTTGTACCAAATTCTGACTTGGAAACTTGGATGGATACTTCTGCTGATGATGACACCAGGGGAGGATTTAGAATCGAAATTCAAGCTTTGTGGCTGGCTACTTTAAAATTATCAAACTATATAGATAAACTACTTGAAAAAAACCCAGAATTTTTGGATTTAGAATTAAGAACAAAACAAAAGGTTAAAAATACTTTTTTAAACGGTGGATTTCTTAACGATGGGTCTGAAGACAGTACTGTTAGGCCAAATATATTTTTAGCTTATTATCTATATCCAGAACTTCTTGAAAAAAAAGAATGGGAAGAAGTTTTTGATAATTCAATTGATAAACTATGGCTTGATTGGGGAGGATTTACAACTATTGACAAAAATTCAGCTTTGTTTAAAAATGAATATAGTGGAGAAGATAACTTAAGCTATCATAGGGGGGACTCTTGGTTTTTTGTAAATAATATTGCTGCTGTTTGTCTTGCAAGGCTAAATCAAGGAAAGTATAAATCATATATTGATAAAATTCTACAAGCGTCAACTACTGACACATTATTTTTGGGTGCAATTGGTAGACCTAGTGAAGTAAGTTCTGCAAAAGAACAAAGAGCCCAAGGGTCATTATTTCAGTTATGGAGTGCTGCTACATACATTGAGTTAGTATCAATACTGAATCAAAATAATTTTTTTAAATCTAATAATAAATAATGGCATCAAAAATACATAAATGGATTGAAGAATCAATATTGATAGCATTAATTGCTATGAATATTTTTGAAGTATTTGGACTTCTTCCTGGAGAAATTGGATTTATTAAAGCAATTATTTCTATGACTGGTCTCGGATATGTATTGTTTAAAGCAAGTTTAACTGACATTTTTTTTGGTGTTAAACATAAATCAATTGATCTATTCCTAATACTTAGCTATTTTATGTTAATTATTAATAAAATTGTTCAATTTAGTAACGGATTAATTCATGAATCTCATTACTGGACTGATTTTTTTGGAGCAATTGTACAAAATCATATAATTATTGAAACTATTGGATATTTTGTTGGTGGTATTCTATTGGTTATAATTTCAATCTTGGTTGCAATAATTGTCAAACCTCAAGGACCAAGTATAATTACTACAATTCATGGTGACAAAACATATAATATTGGTTTTGTTAAAAGACTAATTTCATCATTTTTGATTATTGTTGGTTTTTATCTGGTTTTTTTTAATTTAGTTATGGAATGGTTAAGTTTGGTGATTGATGCTCCATTAATCATGGTAGCATTATTTTTGTATATCTTTAAGCTTCATGAATTGGGGAAAAAAATGGACAGTGAAGTTATTTTGTTTAAGGTTGCTGATTTTGTAGAAGATTTTGTAGAAAAATTTGTTAATTTGTTTCATTCAAGGCGAACATTTTTGCTTGGAATTAGTGGTTTACTTGTTCTTCACTTAATTACTGACGTTGGAGTATTTATAATTCCCCATTCTCTTGGAACTAGAACATTATATTCAGAAGAATTTGGAGCTAATCATGAAACTCTTTTAACTCTATTTAATGCAGATAAAGTAGCAATTGAAGGGAAATTTACAGAATTTTTAGCATTAATGGGTTATGTGTTTAATTCAGTCGGATTAACATTTTTAATGTTGTTTCCTACATATATTTGGTATGTTGTTTATGTGAACCATACTAGCGAGAGCAAGGAAACTATGAACTTTCCTCCTTTGGTTCAGAGTACATTCTTTGCTTGTCAAGTATATTTAATTTTTCTCCCCACGTTTAAGATTAAATCAATCATGCCAGGAGTTACGGATGTACAAAATTTATTAGGGGTGGACATCCAAACACAATCAATACTTTCATCAGGTTTTTCATTAGTCACATTTTCAATCATTGCATTTTGTGTTATGATTCTTTTTTTTGTATTGTCAAACATCAGAACTATAAAAATAATTTTATTTTATTTATTAACCTTTATTGGAATTGGCTTTTTTTCTTACTATGTATATACATTTTTTGTTAGTTTATTACTTTTTAATATTGCTGGAATCAAAGTTTCAATTGATCATTTAGGAATACTACAAGGTTATGCTTTTGGACTGCAAGATGCTCTAAACATATTTTTTGTATTTTTCACAGGAGTTTCTTTATTAATACTAATAGGATTCTATACAGGAGGATTAATAAATTACATAGTTTCTGTATTTAAACCAGAATAAATATAACATCGAAATAAAGAGAAGTTTTTTCGGAGGAAAAAATTTTGATAAGAGCGCTGCAAGGTTCGGATCTTTTAATTCCTGTTAAATACCTTGAACGAAGTGAAAGTGCAACATGGTCATAGAAGAAAATTTAGTGTCCGAATCTTTTTTTGAAATTATATTCTATTTTTTCTTTCTTCAGTATGTTTTATTATCTTTTGTATCTGAGCCGAATATTCCTTACAATCTTTAATCAACCACTGATTTACAAGAGAACTACACTCACTAAGATCAGAAGGAAATAAATAGATATCCTTTTGTTTATGAAAAAATTTATATCTAAAGTGTAGATCTATTATGTTTTTTGATGTCCAACTCATATACATTTTTGACCAATTACCTTCATAAAGGTATTTACTATTGTAAGGACCTAAATATGATTCTGAAAATTTTTCAATAATTGGAATTGTTGAACGAATATACCAGCCAAAATAATATTTTCCATTTTTATCTGTTCTAGTATATTCAGATCCTTTATCAGAATAAACTTGACCTCCAGGATTTGGAATTATCCAGAATAAAGTTTTAATCCTTCTATGCATAGGAAAATTGATCAATGGTTCATTAGTTTTTGAATCATATACATATCCTGATACAGGTGCCTGTATAATATAAGAACTATACAAAATGCTTAATCCAATAATTAGAACTATGCCTAATGTAATAAATACCTTTTTCAAATTATTTGTTTAGTTTAAGGTCATTCAAATAGTTTTTTATTTTATCATAGATGATTTAATCAACAGGACTCCAGATTTATTGAATTTAATTTGAATTAGTTGATTAAAAAATTACCTTAAAAAAGAAATATTACCACTTAGCTTTATCTTGTTCTTGTCTAGCCAAATGTTCTAAATTTGCAAGTCTTTGATTAATTGCTTCAAGACTAGCTTTCAAGTAATCAAGTTTAGATGAAATTAATTCAAGATCTTTTTGTAATGGATTATGATTAACTTCAGGTTTAGGTTGACTAATTGGAGATGGTGTGTAAGAATGCATATCGTTAACATTGTTCTGCTTTAAACTTTCTCCCATTGGCATGTTCATTCTATGATCATTCATTGGTTCAGGTTGATTAAATCCTGAGGTTAAATTTTGAGCTGGTTCTCCTCCCAAAGTAGGCATAGAAGGTGACATACTAGCATTTGGATCCATTGGTGGTGCACCTAAACCTGCATTAGGATCCATCGGTTGAGCACCTGAACCTGCATTTGCTTCAAATGGTGGTAAACCTAAATCTCCTAAGCCATCATTTTTCTTAAATGGATTAAACTTATCAAAAAATCCCATATTAACAATTTAGGACTCTTGTGTTTAATATACTTTTTGATTTTCCTTGTAATAAATTCAAAACAAAACATTTAAATATTATTGTTTATATTTGTAATCATATGAGTATAAAAGTAAACAATATTGACCTTAGAATACTTAATTTATTTACTAAAAGCTATAATATTGAGTACTATATCCGAGAAATTGAAAGAGCACTAGAAGTAAGTTCTAGAACATCGCTTGTAACATTAGCAAAACTTGAAAAAATTGGTATTCTTAAATCACAGACAAGAGGAAAAATTAAACTTTATTCAATAAATAAATCCAAATTATCTAAATCATTTTTTGTTTTAACTGAAAACTACAAAAAAATTCAATTTATTAACAAATACCCAGTAATTTCAGAAATCATTGAAAAAACTGACGAATTTACAAATGGAATTGTTTTAATTTTTGGAAGCTACGCTAAAGAACTACAAAATAATAATTCTGATCTTGATTTATTTATAGTAGGCAAATACAATACTGAAAAAATTAAAGAAATTGGGAAAAAATATCAAATTGAAATAAATGTTAAAAGTTATCCTAAAAAAATATTTTACAAAGAATTACATAGTGACATTTTGCTTAAAGAAATTATGAAAAATCATATTATTATTAAAGGTGTAGAACAATTTGTTAATAGAGCAATAAAATGGACACAATAGAATGGTGCATAAAACAAAATAAAGGTATTCAGCTAGTTGAACCTAATGAGAATTTAAGAAATGGATATTTATTAAAGGCAGAAGAAGCACTTGATACTATTAGAACTTCTAAAAGTAGGGATTGGCAAATTACAGCAGCTTACTACACAATTTATCACTCAATATATTCATTACTTATGAAAATTGGAATTAAATGTGAAATTCATTCTTGCACCATAAAGTTTTCTAAAACATTTCTGAATAAATATTTATCAAACAGTGATTTTCAACTAATTGATAAAGCATTTACTGTAAGAATTGATTCACAATATTATATCAATAGAAAAGTCCCTGATGATAATTATAATTATATAATAAAAAATTCACCAAATTTTTTGGTTAAATGTAAAAATATAGTTTTAAATCAAACGGTAATTAATAATATTAGAACAAAAATTATTTCTTTCAAATAAACATAAACGTTTAGTTATTGTGATTCTTTACCATAACTATCAACTGTCATTTTCAATCCTGTCTCAAAATCAACTATCGGTTCGTATCCAATTAATGACTTTGCTTTGTTAATATCTGCTTGTGAATGTTTTACATCTCCCAATCTAGGTTCATCATATACAGGTTGTAAATTTTTGTTAAGAATTAAGTTCAATTTTTTTGCTAGTTCATTCAAATCTATTCTATCATTACATGCAACATTAATTACTTCTCCTTTAGTAATTTTAGCTTTTGATGCAAGAATATTTGCATGAACAACGTTTTTAATATATGTAAAATCTCGTGATTGAGTACCATCTCCATAAATCACAGGTGTTTTATCTTCATTAATGAATTTAATAAATTTTGGAATGACTGCTGAATATTCTGAATCAGGAGTTTGTCTAGGTCCAAACACATTAAAATATCTTATTGACAATGTTTCTAAACCATACAATTCATAAAACTGTTTTAAATATACTTCACCAGCATATTTTGTTAAAGCATATGGTGACTTTGGATTAGGTGTCATTGATTCTACCTTAGGTAAAATTTTAGAATCTCCATAAACTGATGAGCTTGATGCAAAAATTACACGTTTACATTTATTATCTTTTGCAGCAACCAACATATTTAATGTTCCTTGTATATTGATGTTGTTTGTTAGAATTGGATCTTCAACTGATTTCTTAACAGATGGACGTGCAGCTTGATGAAATATTATGTCTCCTTCATCGAATGTATTTTGAAGTAAATCTAAATCCATTATATCTCCTTTAACAAACTTTATTTTGTCTTTTGATTCTTCTAAGTTGTTTATGCTACCCGTTGATAAATTATCAATCACAGTAACTTTTTCACCTTGATTTACAAGTTCATCAACTATGTGACTTCCAATAAATCCTGCACCGCCTGTTACAATGTATTTCATAGTATCCATATTCCCAATCTATTATTTATATAAATTATGAATTTGGAAAACAGTATTATTAGTTGACTTTTAACAAAATTTAATTAATTTTAAACAAAGGTGTTTTTAAATCTATTTGTGTTGCTATGTAACAGTAGTAGCAAACAGGAACCTTTAAATATAAACTGTTGTTACTCAGACTAAAAAAGAGGAGGAACACGTAGATTAATGAAGTAAAAATTAGATTAATTTACGGACTATTTAGTTAGATAATGATTCAAAAAAAGTAAACAATTCAAAAATTAATGATTCAAGAAAAAGATAAGAAGGTAAAAGAAAAATGGTTGAAGGTTATGATATGATACGTGAAAAAGTTGTTGAATATAAAGAGAATATTTCTGTTACTGATTTTAGAAATCTTGTAAACAGTGTGAAATCATTTGGAAATGGTCTTAAAAGTGAATTAGGAGATTTAGTTAATTTATATCAAAACCAAAGTGCTCTAGCTAAAGCTTATGTTAATGATGGATTTGCACAAGCTAAAACTGCTGTTATGGATTCTGCATTAGTTCAAAGTATAAGTAATGTAGCAACTGAAGCTAGTTATCTTGAAATGGGTAAAGCTTGGGAAAATGTTTTTAGTACAACAAGTAAGCACGAGACTAACATTGTAAACCATTACAGAGAAAATGCAAAAAAGATTGGAACAAATATTGTCAATCCTTTTGCTGCTGCTAAAGATGCATCTGCAGCTTATAATTGGGCTTTGGAAAATGGTACAGAAGAACAAATTAATGAATTTAAAACAGCAAGAAATAAATCATATGTAATGGGTGCTGGCATCACTTTAGGTATTATTGGTGCAACAGCAACAGCAGCTGTAACAGGAGGAATACTACCTGCAGCTTACGCTTTAGGAGCATCATATTTAGGATTAGGAGCTGCTAGATCAGTTGGAATGGACGCAACTGAATTTGTTTCAGGTTATATTGATCATATGGGAAATATTCCTATGGAAGAAGATTGGCTATTTACAAGAAATATTATGACTGCTGAAACATTTGGAAAAGTTCAAAAAGGTACTTTACAAGTTGCAGATTTTACAAAAGATGCAGGATTTATTTTAGCTTCAAGTCTTAATGCTGGAAGCTTAGGTGTAGCGGGTGCTGGTGTTCTAGCAAAATATGGTGGAAAATTAGCTGAAAAATATGCAACTGAACATGATAATGAAACATTATTTAGATTTGCAAATGGTGCTCAAAACGCTGGTGAAATAGCACTATGGGCAGGAATGTTAACTGGTGTTGCATTAGGAAGTGTAAATGCAGGTAGAGCAATTGGAACTGGTTTTGGTGCTGGGACATTAATGAATGACAGTACTTATTGTCAAGGTCAATTTTCATTAAATATTGATGTTGATGAAACTTCTGCTGAATTCAGTTCTGATCCAAGTTTTACCACAGGTTATATGGTTATAGATAACGGTGATGGTGTAATTGAATTAAATGGTGCTGATGAAGTTATTCAGGTAACAAGCACAGATGGTGATTTTAAAATAGGTGGAGATTATAGTGATAAAAATCTATACTTTGCTGCAGGATTTGAAGGTGCTCCTGAAACTTTATTAGAGAAATTTTTAGGGAAAGAACATATAATTACAAAATATGCTGAAAGTAATTATAATGGAGCTCAAAATAATAATGCTAATAATGGATCTGAAGTTTTGGGAGTTCAAGATATAAACGAAGCAGCCGCAGTAGTTGCCGGTAGAGCTCAAGATAATATAAAAGCTCAAAGAATTGAATCAAAATATGCTGGTAAAAATTTACAAAGTAATGTTACACCTGTATCCACATTAAATTCAAATCCTTCAACTTTTGATACTATGTTTGGAAATACTGGATTTAACTTTGGTGGAATCTTTGGTACACCTATGCGCGATGATCAATACCAAAATTTTTCAGCAGATGGTGTAGAATACAACACTGGTAATCAATTTGAAGAAGGTCAAACATTTTTAATGAGCAAAAATAATGTCACAATCTCTGATTATGAAACTAAAACCATCAGAACTGCTTTATTGTTTGATCTTCCAGGTACATCTGATAATTATTATGGAGAATTATTCAAGGTTATTACAAGTCCAGATAATCAAATGGCTGGGTCACTTGATCCAGTTACAGATTTTACAGGACAAACATATGATAATGGTACAGAAGTTCCTAATGATGGATCCATGACATTAGGATTTGCAGTGTTTAGTGATGATGCAGATGTAATTGGAATTGACGGTGGAAAAATTTCACAACTAGGATATATTGGAAATGCTGCAAACATACCTACTGATTGGTTAGCAAGTGTTCCTTGGGCAAGTGGAGCCGGTGATGACGCTGTTGCTGTAGGTGTTGGAGATCTTGCAAATGGTGTTATGCCTGGTGGAATTCAACTTGATGTTTATTTACCAAAGAATGATAGTGGAACAGTCTTAATTGAAGACTATTACGTTAAATTTTTGGTATTTGGTTCTGATCAAGTACCACATGAACTAGACGTTCAACAAGCTATATGGGAACCAATATATGATGCACAACAAGATACTAATGATAATAGTATCAATGACTTTAATTTTGTAGCAAGAAATGGACACATGGTTTATCCTACTGCTGTTTTAGAAGGAGATAGTAATTTTTCAGCATTCCACTTAGTCCATGAAAATGAAGGTATTAGTGCTGCTAATTTAACAAGTGCCATCACAAACGCTGATGCACCTGAAAATGATCAAATTGAGAGCTTTGCTTCAGTTGCTCATTTGAACAGAAGAGAATCAGCTCAAGGATTTAAATTTGATGGATTTAAATTAAGATACAATCCAACAACATTAGCATGTGGAATTGAAGTTTCACCAACAAGTGATCTTACTGACAGTGAAATTATAAGTACAGATAATGTTGGAGCTTTTAGAGTATTATCCCAAACTCAAGAATCTTTTATTCATGAATATGGATTTACAGATTGGACAAGTCCATTCTCAATAGGAACTGGTCTTCAAGAATTGTTTATCGAAGACCCATTAGCTAAATGGGTAAATACTCGAATAAATTTTGGAGCTGCATTTGATCACATTGGTGCTAATGTAGAACGTAATGAAGATTGGATACCTTATACCTTAGCAGAAATGTTAGGTTTTAATGATCCAAAAATTAGAAAAATTGGTCAAGAAGGAGCATTACTAGAGCATGCAGTAGTTTGTGAAGGTAATTGGAACCCGGGAAGTACAGAAAAACATAACCAAACAGATCCAGGAGGACCGGATCCATTTACACCTGAACAATCAGATGCAGGAACTCCTGATATTTACGATCCAAATAACCCATAAAATTCATACTAACAAAATCAAAGATAAATTTAAAATAAATATTAAACAAAACTTTAGCGAGGAACCCCCAAAATGAAATTAAACAAAACCCCTAAACTAATTATGTTAATAGCAATTTTTTTAGTTTTTACAACAACATACGCTTATGCACAACAATGTGAAGAAGGAACACATTCTGAATTATTTGCAGGATCTAGACCAAGTGCAAATGTATACAACCAAAATAATGGTGCTTGGCCGGATTCAGGTCTTGAAACTGATGAAACAAGAATTTGGTCACTAGGTTATTATAGTGTTAATAATTATCTATATGCAGGTACAGCTGACCAAAATGGTTATATCTACGAATATGATGGATGTGAATGGAAATTTAGTTATGATACTAAAGAAAAAGATGTAAAAGCATTTGAAGAATATAATGGAAAAATTTATGCTTCAACTGGTGAGAGAGGTAGAGTATTTGTTAATGATGGAAATGGATGGAAACCAGCCTTTGACCCTGCGATTAAGCATGATGGCGAAGATAGATTTGGTTACTCACTAAAAACATACAAAGGAAAATTATACTATGGAACTGGATGGAGAGGCGGAACCATATATGTTTATGATGGAAGTACATGGAAAATTTCAGGAAATGGTAATCTTAAAGGAACAGATTATTTTGAAGTTTATTCATTAGAAGTTTATGATGGGAAATTATATGCTGGAACTGGTAAAACAGGTCAAGTATATGTATTAAATAATGATGGTGGAAACTGGCAATATCAAGCAACTCTACCTAAGACTCAATTAGTTTGGTCATTAAAAAGATATAATGGTAATTTATATGCAGGAACAAATCCAAATGGTATTATATATAAATTCAATGGTGTAAATTGGGTAGAATCTTTTGATTCACCAGCTAGTTCAATAATGAGTTTAGAAAGTCATGAAGGTGTACTTTATGCTGCAACAACTTATGGTGCTACAATTTACAAGTATTCACCTGGGAACGGTTGGAATAGCGAGGAATCACTTTATCCGGAAGGAACAATTTATTCATTAGAATCAGGTTGTATAGCTAATTGTGAAGCTCCAACTGGTTGTATCCAAGGAGTTAAAAGAGAAGGAGATAATACACCTTCAAACAAAGAATGGACAATTAAAGTAAGAAAATATGATCCTAACACAGTAGCTCCATATGACTGGATTCAAACTAAAGTTACAAATGCTAATGGTTTTTACAAATTTAATAATTTAGAACCTGGTAGATATGTTGTAAAAGAAATTATGAAAAGTGGTTGGGAAGTATTCCCAAATTTTCAAGTACAATATAATAATGTAATAGTTGTAGCTGGAGATGCATGTACACCACGTCCATTTAAAAATCAAAAAATTCCATATTGTGGAGATAGTATCTGTAATGATGGAAATGATGCAACATGTGAACCTGATGGTGCTGTTGATTTTATTTGTTCAAATGACCAAAAAGTTGGTGAAATGAATAACGGAGTTTGTAGAACTTCAGGTCAATATGAATGTACTTACTGTGGTGATAATGTTGTACAAGATGGTGCAGAAACTTGTGACGATGGTAACAATGTCAATGGTGATGGTTGTAACCAATTTTGTGAAGTAGAACTTCCATATTGTGGAGATAGTATCTGTAATGATGGTAATAGTGCAACATGTGAACCTGATGGTGCTGTTGATTTTATTTGTTCTAATAACCAAAAAGTTGGTGAAATGAATAATGAAGTTTGCAGAACTTCAGGTCAGTATGAATGTACATACTGCGGTGATAATGTTGTACAAGTTGGTGAAGAAACTTGTGACGATGGTAATAATGTCAATGGTGACGGTTGTGATCAATTTTGTGAAGTAGAAAATGGATGTTTAGAGGGACACAAATGGAAAGTTGAAACTGATACTCCAGATGAAACTCCTTTAAAAAATTGGGTCATTACAGGTGAAGAAGTTAAAGGACCGGAATCTTTTGAAGTAACAACTGACCAAGATGGTTATTATAAAGTAAATAACATGAAAGTTGGATCATGGTACGTTTGTGAAGTCATGCAAGAAGGTTGGGAAGTTGCACCAGGACAAGAAGTTTGTTATTATGTTACTATTAATCCAGGTGATGTTTGCGCAATTCAGGAATTCTACAATATGGAAATTCCAAAAACTTTTTGTGGTGATGGAGATGTCCAACAACCTAATGATGATGGATTTGATGAGTTTTGCGATGATGGAAATTCAAATAACTTTGATGAATGTAGAAATGATTGTACATTACCGTACTGCGGTGATGGTATTAAAGATCCATTAGAAGAATGTGATGATGGAAATGGTATAAATAATGATGAATGTAGAAACGATTGTACCAATGCATACTGTGGTGACGGAATTCTTGACGAAGGTGAAGACTGTGACGATGGTAACAATGCAAATGGTGATGGATGTTCCTCAACATGTAACTATGAAGGTTGTCTTGAAGGTTTCAAAAGAGACCCAGACAATACAGGTCTTTCAGGTTGGGAAATTAGAGCATTTAAAAATGGAGTAGTACATGCACCATTAATTACTCATACAGATGGTACAGGTTATTACAAATTTGATAATATGTTAACTGGTTCATGGACTGTATTAGAAATTATGCAAGAAGGTTGGAATGTTGCTCCAGGTCATCAGACTGAATATGTTGTTGAAATCTTGTCTGATACAGAATGTTCTGAACAGACTTTTGTTAACAAGTTAATTCCTACTTGTGTTGATGAATGTAATCTTGGAGACACTATGTGTCAAGAAACTAATCTTTATGAATGTGGTAATTTTGACGATGATTCTTGTTACGAATGGGGATTTGATCAAGATTGTTACTACCATGAGCATGGTGAAGAATTTAATGTATGTGAATTTGAGGATTCTTTTACTTATGTAGAAGTTGAAGAAGGATTCTGTAATGATGTACCAGGATACAATGATTTCTGTGATTCAGAAAATTTTGACGAGGAAATCGAACAAGAAGATTGTGGTATAACTGAATGTGAAAATGGTGAATACTGTGAAAACAATGATGTTTACAGTAAAGAATCATGTATTTTAAGGGGATGCGATGAACCATCAGGACAGTGTTTTAGTGAACCAACACATGACTCAATATTAGTTGAAGATTGTGGTGAAAATTCAAATGATGAATACTGTGACGGTGAAAATATCGTAAGAACGGACGAATCAAAAAGTTGTGTTGAAGATAATGATGATGCATTTTGTGTAGCTTCATCTTCAATCGCAATAGTAACTGAGTGTGGACCAGATATCTGTACAGAATTTACAGAGATGGACCCATTCACAAAAGAATATGTATATGATGAAGAAGCATGTAATGTTGGTGA